>Ga0268262_10004184_pt1 | contig 15059 bp, 7 predicted proteins | sample TergutNc150P3_FD_190354 | JGI IMG/M metagenome (GOLD analysis project Ga0268262, IMG submission 190354) | Nasutitermes corniger P3 segment gut microbial community from laboratory colony in Florida, USA - Nc150 P3 (SPAdes) (version 2) | ecosystem: Host-associated > Arthropoda: Insects > Digestive... | reverse complement strand
GTCTTTTACATAGAGTATACCGATGACCTTGTCTATTGTTTCTTCATAAACGGGAAAGCGGGAATGGCCGCTTTCCACGATCCTGGCAAGCAGCTCTTCCTCGCTTACTTTTGCCGGGATAAAATCAACATCAATCCGCGGAACCATAACTTCCTTTACCGTTGTATCCGAAAGCTCCAATATCCCCTGGATCATCTCCTTTCTGTCAGTCTCAAGGGATTCATAGGTTTTTCTGCTTATCTCCCTGTTTCTTTCGGATAAAGAAGACAGGAATGTTTTAAGGCTCATATAACTTTCTCCGCGAGTCCTGCGAGGAGCGCTTCCTGCTCCTGTAGCATAGGTTCGTTATCTTTATTGGTAACATGATCGGCGCCTGACAAATGGAGTATCCCGTGAATTAAAAGGCGGCGCAGCTCCTCGTCTTTGGCAACATTAAAGTACCGCGAATTCTCTTCCAGGGCGTCAAGGGAAACAACGATATCTCCCGCGAGGTATTGCCCCGACGGGCCCGTTTCCCCAAGGGGGAACGAGAGGACATCGGTGGCTTCGTTTTTATTCCGGTATTGGGCGTTCAGGGATTTAATATACTTATTATCGCAGAAAAGCACAGATAATTCCCAATTTTTTAAATTCAGCTTTCTCAAGACGGATTTAATAAAACTCCCCGCCGCGCGAGTCCAGGGCGGTAAAGGAACCTCCTCAGAGCGGAAAAAAACACGGTTCATTCTGCCGCGGCCTTTACGTTTTCGGAAGCAGCGTTATTATTATTGCTATTATTATTGTTATTTTCCGCCTGCAGATCAATTTTGGGATATTCGATTCTTGAATGATAGTAGCCGGCCAAAACCCTGACAAAAGCGTTTTCAATTATCTCAAGTTCGCTGAATGTCAGTTCCGACTGGGAGAGCTGTCCGTAGTCCACTTTATTCGCGATAAGCTCCTTGATAAACTTTTCAATTTTAACCGCGTTAGGTTTGCTTATTGAACGGGTCGCCGCTTCGCTGAGATCCGCAAGCATAACCACGGCGCTTTCCTTCGAATGAGGCGGGTTCCCAGGATAGCGGTAGTCCTCCATATTTACGGTGGGGTTTTTAAGATTATCCTGCTTAAGCGCTTTACTGTAAAACCATGTAATTACCGAATTGCCGTGATGCTCGGCTATAATATCGATTACATCGTTCGGCAGCCCCAGCTGCCTTGCCTTCTCGACTCCAAGCTTTACATGGCTGCGTATCACAGTCGCCGAAAGCTTGGGCGGCATCTCGTCATGGGGGTTATAGTCAGTCTGGTTTTCGACAAAGTATCCTGGGTTATCCATTTTTCCTATGTCGTGGTAATAAGCCCCAACCCTGGCAAGAATGGAATTTGCCCCAATGTCCTGGCAAGCCGCCTCGGCCAGGTTGGCGACCATAATGGAATGGCTGTAGGTGCCCGGGGCTACCGTAAAAAGCCGCCTTAGGATCGGAGCGTTAAGATCCGAAAGCTCAATAAGCCTGAAGGCTGTCGCCGCGTTCAGCAAATGCTCAAGGGGAGACAGAAGGCCAAGCACCAACATTCCCGAGGCAATGCCGTTAAAAGCCGCCCAAAAAAGGGATCGAAGGTATTCACCCGCCGGCGCGTACTGCCAGAGCAGCACCGTTGTCATTATTACCAGGTGGGCGGCGGCAATGATAAGGCCCGCCTTTACAAGGTCCATCCTCGTCTTGGCGTTTTGAAGCGAATAAGCGGCAACCACCCCGGAGACAATGGCAAAAATAAATGACGGCGTATTGAATGAACCGGTAAAGAAAGCGCCCAGCGGAAGGGTCATTGCCAGCATCAGGGCAAGCCTGGGGTGTATCAGAATGGAAGTAAGCATCATCACAAGCGCCGTGGGAATCATAACGGATACAGGCATGGATTCAATCTGGATATTTCTGATCAAAACCGAACCGGCTATATACAGGGCGGAAAGGCCGGCAACAAGGTATGTTTCACTGTCTGTAAGCGCCCTGTCAATAATCCTGCTGCCGGAGAAAAACATAAGAAGGCCAAAGAGCATAAGAAGGAAAAGCAAATTGGAGAAAGTTTTAGGAAGATCATTTCCTTTTAAGGTCATGCTAAGCGCCCTGAGTTCATCCATGTCTTTCTCGGTAACAACAAAGCCCTTTCTGATTATTTGCTTGCCCTGCTCGATGTTCCGCATAACAGGTTCTATGTTGAGCCTCATTTCAGCGATACGGCGCGCGGTAGTATCGGGAGAATAAAAAACATTTTCTTTTAAAAACGGTTTCAGCAATTCATTGGCAAAAACCTCAAGCCCGGAAATATATGAACCGGAGGCAATAAAAGAATCCACGGAAGCTGCCGCGTCGTTTCCGGTTACAATCGCCCAGAAAGGAATCTTCTCCTGCTCAATTCTAGAATCATTCTGGCGGATCAGCTCCAAAACATCGCTGTTCAAATGCTCAAGGCCTGTCTGCGGTATGGAATAAATACCCTTTTCCAGCACGGCGTCAAGTATAGTCCCGCAGTCGTTTAGTATTTCCAGGCGGTTTTCGCTTCCGTACAAAAGGCTGAGTACTTCGCCGGAAAATTCGCCGGGAAACTCGGAACGAAGCTCAAGCGCGAATGACTGCGCTGAAGGAGCTTCCGTAAAAAACTTTTTTGTCAAAGTCGCGAAATAATTCCACCTGTTCTTTAGCTCCCCGGACACCCTGTTTGAGTATTGAAACACAGCCGGAATAAGCTGTTCCTGTGTCTCTATTTTTTCCCTGGTTGCCTGTTCATCCTCAATGGAAATGTCGTATTCCGCGATTAAATCCCTGCCCGCTACTTTGCCAACTTCAAATTCATCAATGCTTCTTCTCATACTGCTGCTTGAATTTCCACTTAACAGTATTACCACAAGGCAGAAAAGGAACGCTCCCGCCCAGGCCAGAACAGATTTGTTCTTCAATAAAGCCGGGAATGAAACCGTGAACAGCTTATTAATGAAGGTTTTCTCTTTAGACGCCATTATTATTACCGGTCATATCAACGTCATCATGAGAGATCTCATGTTGAGATCTCTCATACGCCTGAATGATCTTCTTTACCAGAGGGTTGCGGACTACATCCGTTGTATGAAGGTACGAGAAGTGTAAGCCCTCAACACCGGACAATATTGAAATCGCGTTAAGAAGGCCTGAATCATTCCGCCTCGGCAGGTCAATTTGGGTTATATCCCCTGTCACCACAGCCCTGGCGCCCTGCCCTATTCTGGTAAGGAACATCTTCATCTGTTCTTTTGTCGTATTCTGCGCTTCGTCAAGGATAACCATACAGTCGTTGAGGCTCCTGCCGCGCATATACGCCAATGGGGCTATCTCAATTGTCCTGTTTTCTTCCATACGGTGAATTATTTCATAGGGAACCAGCGACTCCATCGCGTCGTAAAGGGGTCTAAGGTAGGGATTTATCTTTTGGGCCAGGTCTCCGGGAAGAAAACCAAGGCTTTCCCCGGCTTCCACTACCGGGCGGGTCAGAACAAGCTTTCTCATTTTTTTTGACAGCACCAGGCTTAAAGCCAGTGCTACGGCAAGGTAGGTTTTGCCCGTTCCGGCGGGCCCTATTCCAAAACTGATGCCGGAACTCCTCATTCCACGAATATACGCGGCCTGATTTTTGCTTCTGGGATAAAGCCGGGCAAATCCGTTTGGAATGTGAATAAACGCTTCTTCTTCGACAGGGCTGCCTGAAGGATCGCCGGCTCCGGTAAGTGCAAGGACATACTCGGGCGAAGGATTTTCGCCTTCTTTGACCAAAGCTATCAGATTGTCCATTAGTGTCCTGAAACGCCTGATCCCGTCGTCGTCCGCCCCTTCCAGGCGAATCTCGTTACCTCTGGCGGCGATACGACCCCCCAAAGAGTCTTCTATAACTTTGAGGTTTCCGTCATTGGCGCCGCATATACCGGAGAGTAAATCCCGGTTATCCAGCACAATAGTTATACTGTCGTCCAAGTACGCTCCGACACTTATAAATAGTGTAATTTTACTGTCCATAGAAGTCAAGGTACAAGGAATATCCTGATTGCCCTTGTTAGAACAACCATGTAATATTATATTAGGTAAGAAACCAATTATTTAAAAATTTTAAGATTTAAGGAGTTTAACATGAACAAAAAGTGTCTTTTGGCATTTGCTTTCGGTTTAATCCTGTCGTTTAGCAGCTTTGCCCAGTCAGATCCGAATGCCCAGTCAGAATCGAAAGGAAACTTGTTCTTTTCGGTTGGTGTTTATAACGGTTTTTTCTCAGGCGGCCCAATAGTCCCGTTTTCCAACTTTGAGATAAAAAAGCTTTTCGCGGCAACGATAGGAGGGTACTATGAGTTACCCCTTGGGCCCGGTAACGCTTTCTTTGGCCTGGATGTCGGGTACAGCTCCGGTTCAAAGTTCGGAGGCAAGGGGGACGTGGATTTTATTCCTATAGACTTGACCGCGGCATTTGTTTACCCGTTAGTCAACTTTTTTTATATAGGCCCCAGACTGAAATTAGGCGCCTTAACCATGTTAGGCCCTGATTGGAATAAAGTGGTATTTACGGCAGGGGCAAGGATTGATGCCGAGCTGCGATCTACGGGTTTCCCGCTTGGTTTGTATGTCGCAGGCGGGATCGATTTATTCCCGACAGCGCCTGAATTTGCCATGCTCCCCGTTATAGAAGCGGGCTTGCGCTACCCCAGAGGAAATTTTACATTGTTCGGCTCATCTTCTGCAAAGAACAAAGAGTCGGCTAAAACAGATACAGATACCGGCGTTTCCAAAGATAACTCGTCCGGCATGATCGCTACAGCATCCACCCCGGCCGCTCTCGTTCCTGCAACGCCCGGCGCTACTCCCGCTGAAACTGCTCCTGGTACGCCTCCTCCAGCCGCGCCAGTTGAGCCTACTCCGAATACTCCCGCTCCGGTTGTAACCGACCCAGCCGCGCCCGCTCAGGTTGCGTCTACTCCGAATGTCCCCGCTTCAGTTCCAACAGACCCGATCACGCCTGTTGTGCCTGATCCGGTCACGCCTGCTCCGGTCACGCCCGTTCCAGTCGTACCCACTCCGGTTCCGCTCCCTCCAGTTACGCCCACTCCAGTCGCGCCTGCTCCAGTCGCGCCTACCCCGGTCGCGCCCGCTCCTATTATTGTCAGCCCCGCTATACCAGCTCCGGCCGCGCCTCTTTCAGTTGCGCCCGGAACGCCGGGTCGAATAATAACTCTCGAAGACGGAAGACAGGGTATCCTTAACTCGATTTATTTCGAGCCTGACACTGCCGTTCTCATTGAGACATACAGGCCGGTTCTGGAATCAATCGGAAGTCAGTTGGCGGCAGATCCGAGCCTGAAGCTGCTGCTAAGGGCTTACGCCGCTGATTTTGGCACTTCCGACGGCAGGTACATCGTAAGCGTAGACCGGGCCAGATTCAGCAGAGATTTCTTTACCGGCCAATATGGAGTCTCAGCAAGCCGGTTCAGCATAGAAGCATATGGCTCGGATAAAACGCCAATATATGCAACGGAAGACTGGGAATCTCACAGGTGCGTTGAGCTTATACTTTTCAGGGAATAGGTAAAATATCACCACGAAACTCACTAACCATGTACCTTCGGTACGTCCACGAACTATTACAATACATCCTGCCGATGTTCGTAATAGTTCGTGGTAGTTAGCGGTAAAAATAATTAATATTGAATACGCATATTTCTCTTGCTAAAACTGTCAGCTTGTTATTATAATACTCATGGAACAAAATAATTCTGGAATTCCTTTAAAAATAGAGGAGCTGAATATGAACAGAAAGGTTCTTTTGGTATTAGCTTTCGGTATAATGCTGTCGTTTAGCGTCTATGCGCAGTCAGATCCAAACGCCCAGCCAGAATCAAAAGGAGACTTCTTCTTTTCGGCTGGTGTTTATAACGGTATATTTTCAGGCGGCCCGGTAGTCCCGTTTTCCAACTTTGAAATTAAAAGGCTGACCGCGGCAACGATTGGCGGATACTATGAGTTACCCTTTGGGCCCGGGAACGCTTTCTTCGGCCTGGAAGCCGGATACAGTTCCGGTTCAAAGTTCGGCGGCAAAGGCGACGTGGATTTTATTCCTTTTGACTTGACCGCGGCCTATGTTTTCCCGTTAGCCAATATTCTTTATATAGGCCCCAGGCTGAAACTGGGCGCCTTAGGCATGTTAGGTCCCGAATGGAATAAAGCGGTATTGACGGCAGGTGTAAGGCTTGATATCGAGCTGCGTTTTGCCGGCTTCCCCCTTGGCTTGTATGTCGCGGGCGGGATCGACGCTTTCCCGACAGCGCCTGAATTCGCGACACTGCCGGTAATAGAAGCAGGTTTACGCTTCCCCCGCGGAAAATTGAAAAAATCCGGGGCTTCTGATCCAAAGAACAAAGAGCCGGCAAAAACAACCACCGGCGGTCTCAAGGATGACTCATCCGACAATAGTGCCGCCTCAGGAGAAGCTTCACGCGCTTCAGGCCAGGCAACACCCTCTCAAACAGCGCCAGCGCCCGATTCTGTTACCCCCGGCGCAGCCGCCACATCCGGCACCCAAGGCCCAGCCGTCACATCCGGCACCCAAGGCCCAGCCGTCACATCCGGCACCCAAGGCTCAGCCGCCACATCCAGCACTCAAGGCGCTGGTACTGCCCCGGCAGCATCACCCGCTACAGCAACCCAAGGCACAGGAACACCAGGTACAGCAAGACCGGGAACTGCCGCTCCTGCTGCCGCCTCCCCCACTCAAACCGCGGCCAGTGCGACACCCCAGAGGCCGACAGTACAGGGTATTCCCAGCGAAGCACAGGTCCAAAACAGAAGCATCGTCCTTGACGACGGAAGGCAGGGGATTCTTAACTATATTTATTTTGAGCCTGACACCGCTGTTTTAATTGAGACATACAGGCCGGTTCTGGACATGGTCGGAAGGCAACTCACCGCTGATCCTAATTTGAAGCTGCTAATACGGGCTTACGCCGCCGATTTCGGTACTGCCGACGGCAGGTATATCGTAAGCGTAAACCGCGCCAGATTCAGCAGAGATTTCTTCACAGCGCAATATGGGGTTACGTTAAACCGGTTTAATATTGAAGCATTCGGCTCTGACAGATCGCCAATATACGTAACAAGTGACTGGCAATCTCACAGGTGCGTTGAGTTGATACTTCTCAGGGACTAACTTTACTTTATCGTGAGTTCTTCCTTGACATAGTCTATCTGGGTTTTTATTTCACTTATGGGCACCCACTGAACCAGGAAAGAAATTTCGTTGTTGAACTGGTAGTATCTGGAACCCTGAGGCAAGTACGGGGTCATGCCCACCGTCAGCCTTGCGTTCCAGTCACCCAAATGATGGATGAGAGATACATTCAGGGCTTTCAGTTTAAACCCCGATTTTCTTCGCATATCATCGCTGTCAAAACGGAATGAATTTAGCAGGTCCACAAAAAAATTGGTTTCCTGCCCCTGGTAGAGCTGGCCCGGAAGGTTAAAGAACGGCAGGCCCTGAAAATATTTAAACACTACGGCGTTTTCCGAACTGGTTGTAAAACTCAGCTCAAGAAAATTGGTAATCCTGGTTTTTATTCCCAGGCTAAGGCTGAATTTGGAATTCGTATACCTTTGAAGATCAAAAGCCAATGAAGTATTAACTGAAAATGAAAAAGAAAGCCTGTTTTCCCAAAGGCTGGGCTGTGTAAAAGTTTTAACATAAGCCAGTTTAAATTCATTAGGGTTCAGCGACTTGTCACGCATTTGGAGCCACCCGTTAGGCTGGCTGTTGTCTATGCTCCCGTTATAATTATACCGGTAAGGCTGTGAGAAAACAGCCGAGAAGGAAGCGGTAAAACCGGAAAGGGCTAAACTGGAAGTTAGGGTCGTATATTCACTTTGCTCAGGATCATAAACGATATACTGCTGAAAGCTGTTCTGCGGGCTGAATCTCAACGTTTCAGTAAGATAAACAGGTTCGAACTTTCTGTTATCTTCCTCAAAGGGGAATGAAACCCTGCTTCTAATCGACGTCTCGCTAATCCATGCCCTTAAGGCGGCATTGGCCGAGATACTGGAATCTTCCGGGGGCAGCACGGCGGAAATGGATAAAGTCTGGTTGTTGTCCTTTACCCTGGCCGCCAGGTTGGCGGAAACCTGGTGGGTATCAATGTCAGTTTTATCCCATTCTCCCAACACCCATTCCCACTCCGGGCTGCTACCGGTGGTGTCAACGTTGGTTTTTGCCAATAATCCTTTTAAACTGTACTGAAAATTTGTGCCGCTCCAGACAGGATCCTGGTAAAACGGCTTAACGGTGGTTGAAAAATCCCAGGAGGAAGTAAAATACGTTTCCTTATATGCCCTGTCCCTTGCGTCCTTGACCGCGTCCAAGCTTCCGAATTCTTCCGCTCCCCCGTTAAGAAAGATATAATCCCGCCAGGAACCGGTACCCGAAAACCGTAACGAAAAAGAGTAAGCGCCCCCTCCGGAATGATTAACGTTAAAACCGACGCTTCCGTCGCTGCGTAAACTGGAAAGAATGGAAGACACTTCTCCCCAGTTTATATCCTCGCTCTCTCGCCAGTGAGCGTCGCTTGACCGGAACTGCAATTCCGTAGCTGTGGTAGGCGCTATGCGGTAATCTACGGAAAACTGCGGCCCCCCTGTGGCAGGGAGAGTAAATCTTTGACTCAAAACCGGGGGCGCAAAATCATAAACGCCTTTAACCGCCCTTGTATACTCATCATTGGCTTCATCATCCTCTTCCTGTCCCGCGCTTTCCCAGGGAGAAATTGGAAGATCCGGAAGAAGCGCGTCTCCCGGAGGCGGCCCGGTTTCTTCTTCAGTTTCGTTTTTCGCGCTGTTTCCGGTTTTCAGCGGAGTGCCGGTAATCGCGGCGGTAACTGAAATTAAGGTAAACCGGTTGGGAAAGAAAAAGGTCCTTCCTGGGTTAGGAGGCGCTGTGGGTCCGGAATAACTTCTGGAATTCCTTTGGCTGAAAAGCAAGGTGCTGCTCAAGTTAGATATCGAAAAGGAGCTGACATACGGCTGAAGATTAGAAACCGAAGGCCTAAAAGAGCCGGTCAGTTTCCACTCATAGGAGTTAATATTTGTGTTATCTATTGTATCGGAATTTGATATTCCTTCTCTCAGCATTGCGAGCCAGTCAAGAACTTCGGTCCGCCGCATAAAATCACGATCCACATAAGGATCTGAATAGTGTGGAATTTGCACGGAAAGTGAACCGTCTTTAACTTTAAAAGAGCTGGTGAAATTAAACCTGTACCTTAAAGGTATTTGCACGGAAAATAACCTTGACGTATTCCAGCTGCTCTCCCCGTCGTTGTTGCGAAACGGAGTAAAATCCGCGCCACTAATGAAAATATCCCTGGTTAAGCCAAGACCCGCGGAAAGCTTGGTATCCCCGAATATACCCTTTGAAGGCAGGGCAAGTTCCGTTCCAAGATAAGCGCCAAGATTCACATAGGCGTCAAAAAGAACGGATAACTGGGTCGTGTTCGTAACCGGCTTTTTTTCTTTTGAGGTTCTTAAAAACACGCCTTCCCTTACTTTAACGCCGCCGTCAGATTCGCCCCCGAATATTCTGGTAAGTGAATTTTCTGAGATCCCCGAAGATTTCGGCCTGCCGAGTATGTACGTTGTGGTTTGCAAAAACGTCCCTTCCCTGGAACGGTAGCCAAGCACGGGGTGAAAAATAATTTCATCAGCGGGGTAAAAGAAAAACGGTATATAAAGCAGGGGAATATTGCCCACTTTCAGAACAGCGTTTAAAACCGCCCAGTCATTTCCGGGAAGAAGCCAAAGCTTTGAGGCGTGCAAAGACCAATAGGCTTCATCATTTGCCGGATTGTCAATGTCAGCCCCTGTCAGGATCGTAGCCCCTTCGCTGTTTCTGGAAACAACCGTTCCGGCAAACCTGAACGTGGCAGATTTGCCGGTCGTGGCTTTTTGCGAGGAGCCGTCCATGAAAATGCTTGACCAGTTATCCAGGTTTACCGTAATGGACTGGCCCTTGAAAGTTTCAATGGTAGTCCCTTCTTCCTTGGTGTACTCCACATCTCCCGTGGCGGTCATTACGTTACGGGTACGGTTGAACAGTATCTCCCAGGCTTTAATCCTGTGGATAGTAGCCCCGTCTTTCAGGTTTATGATCACGTCCCCTTTAAGCCTGGCATACTCTTCGTCCACCACATCAAGGGTAAAGTACTCTGTGGTTTTTGCGGACTCAATGGTAATGATCCGCTGCCCCGGTTGATATGTGCTTTTCTGAGAGGGCAACTTGTAATAGTTACGGAGCCTTGCGGCAAGATCTTCCCACGAGCCGCCCTCGCTTAACCCCAATTCCCTGCACCACGCGGCCAGCTCCAAAAGAGTGGAAGTCTTTATATCCATCTCAAGATAAGAGACCTTTTCCTCTTCAGCTTCCGCTGTCTCATTTCCCGCCGCTGCCTGCGTTCCCGCGCTTTGCGGCAAAATCAAAAAAACCGGAAAAAAGAAAAGCAAAAATAAAATGAAAAGATTTCTCTTCATTTATTCCTATTCCGTGCATTATGATTAGAGGATTTCCTGCCGTGCCTGGCCAAATGCTCCTTGATATAAGCGCCCGTATACGAGCGGGAACATTCGGCTACCTGTTCGGGCGTCCCGGTAGTTATAAGCTGCCCTCCCCTGTCGCCCCCTTCGGGCCCCAGATCAATTATGTTATCGGCCTGCAAAAGCACGTCCAGGTTATGTTCTATCATTGTTACAGTGTTGCCCTGATCCACAAGGCGCTGGATCACTTCCATGAGCTGCTTAACGTCCGCGAAGTGAAGGCCGGTGGTAGGCTCGTCAAGGATGTAGAAGGTTTTGCCCGTGGAGCGTTTTGATAACTCCAGGGCGAGTTTTACCCGCTGGGCCTCGCCACCGGAAAGGGTAAGGGCGGACTGGCCCAATTTCACGTAGCCCAGGCCCACCGAAAGAAGCGTATCCATCTTTCTGGCGATCTGGGGAATGGGAGCGAAAAATTCCGCCGCTTCCTCAATGGTCATGTCCAAAACATCGGCAATATTTTTGCCTTTGTAGTGTATGTCCAAAGTTTCCCTGTTAAACCTCTTGCCGTGGCAGACATCGCAGGTAATGTAAACGTCCGGTAAAAAATTCATCTCGATCTTGATTGTGCCGTCGCCTTCGCAATTTTCGCACCTGCCGCCCTTGACATTAAAGGAAAAACGCCCTGCCTTGTAGCCGCGCATTTTGGAATCGGGAAGATTCGCAAAAAGATCCCTTATGGCCGTGAACCCTCCGACGTAAGTTATCGGGTTCGAGCGCGGGGTGCGGCCGATGGGGCTTTGATCAATGTCAATTACCTTGTCGATGTGCTCATCGCCTTCCAGCTTCTTGTACTCCCCTTCCAGGTAATTGGAGCCTATCATTCTGTTGTAAAGCGCCGGAAACAGTACGTCCGAAAGCAGAGTGGATTTGCCAGAGCCTGAAACCCCGGTGATACAGGTAAAGACACCCAGAGGAATTTCCACGTCGATGTTCTTTAAATTGTGCTCCGACACCCCCGTTAGACGCAAGCTCAAGCCGTTTCCTTCCCTTCGCTTTTTCGGGATCTCCATTTTTAGCGCGCCTGAAAGAAATTGGCCTGTCAGGCTTTCCTCAACTTTCATCACTTCGGAGGGCTTTCCCTGGGCTATTACCTTCCCCCCGTGGACTCCCGCTCCTGGGCCGAGGTCAACGATATGGTCGGCGGTACGCAGGGTCTGCTCGTCATGCTCCACAACGATAAGGGTGTTGCCTATATCCCGCAGGTGAAGCAGCGTATCGATAAGCCGCTGGTTGCCCCGCTGGTGAAGCCCGATTGACGGCTCGTCGAGAATGTAAAGGACGCCCACAAGACTTGAGCCGATCTGCGTTGCAAGCCTGATGCGCTGCGCTTCCCCGCCTGAAAGCGTGGCGGCCTTTCGCTCAAGGGTAAGGTAATCCAGCCCGACGTTCTTCATAAAGCCAAGCCTGGCGTTAATTTCTTTTAAGATCTGGCGGGCGATTGTTTTTTCGGTTTTGTTTATCTTCAGGGTTTCAAAAAATTGAAGCGTGTCTGTCACCGAAAGTCCCGTCAAATCCCAGATGTTCCTGCCCCCGACAGTTACCGCCAGAACCTCAGGCTTAAGCCTTTTTCCCCTACATTCCTCGCAGGGCTTCTGGCTCATGAACTTTTCCAGCCAGTCCTTGATCCCGGGCGAGCTGGTTTCCAGGTACCGCCTTTTAAGATCTTCAAGCACGCCGGGGAACCTGGTGTTGTAATCAAAGTGGGAAGTGCCATCGCGGTTTTTGTAGTGGACTTCCAGGTCATCGTCGCTTCCGTAGATCATGGCGTTCAACGCTTTTTTGGGAATGTCTTTTAGAGGTGTGTCCAGGCTGAATTTATAATGCCGCGCTATGCTTTCAAAGCGGCTGCGGTACCAGGCGGAATCGGGGTTGTAAGGCACGACCCCACCTTCGTTAAACGAAAGGGAGGGATTTGGAATGATAAGGGAAGGATCGAATTCCATTTTGATCCCAAGGCCCGTACAGGCAGGACAAGCGCCAAAGGGATTGTTAAACGAAAAGAGTCTTGGCTGCAATTCCGGTATTGAGACGCCGCAGTCCGGGCAGGCGTTCTTCTGGCTGAAAAAATGCTCGGTAACCGGACCCTCAGACCCCTTGGGGCTCTCAGACCCCTTCGGGGTCTGGCATAAAACAAGCATCACCCCGTCCGCCGCCTGCAAAGCCGCTTCGCACGACTCGGCAAGGCGCTGTCTTATGCCCGCTCCAATGACCAGGCGATCCACCACTATCTCAATTGTATGCTTTTTCTGCTTGTCAAGGCTTATCTTTTCGTCCAGGTTCACAGGCACCCCGTCGATCCTGGCCCGCGCAAACCCGGCTTTTTTAGCGTCCTCGATTATCTTCTGGTGTTCACCCTTCTTGCCGCGGATCACCGGGGCAAGGAGCTGAATCTTGCTTCCTTCCTTCATCTGCAAAATGGTTTCAATAATTTGATCGATGGGCTGTTCTCGTATCTCCTTGCCGCAAACCGGGCAATGGGGAACGCCTATCCTCGCGAAAAGCAGGCGGTAGTAGTCGTAAATTTCCGTAACGGTTCCCACGATTGAGCGCGGATTGCGGTGGGTGGTCTTCTGCTCTATGGAAATGGCGGGGGAAAGCCCCTCGATATAATCCAGGTCGGGCTTGTCCATGCGCCCCAAAAACTGCCGCGCGTAGGCGGAAAGGCTCTCCACATAGCGCCGCTGTCCCTCGGCAAAAATGGTGTCAAAAGCCAGCGAACTCTTCCCCGACCCCGAAAGCCCCGAAATGACAATAAGCTTGTCCCTGGGCAGTTCCAAGTCTATGTTCTTTAAGTTGTGCTCCCTTGCGCCCTTGATGATAAGCTTATCCATGTAAGGGAAGGATAGCTTTTATGGGGGTTATTTTCAAGGACAGGCGCAAGGCAAGAGCAACAAAGAAATCGCCGATACCCTGCTCATTTCAATCAGGACGGTCGAGACATATCTCCAAAACGTCTACAAAAAAACAGGAACGCTTAACCGCTTCGCCCCTTACTCGCTGATAAAGGGGGAATAACCATAAAAATAGTAGAAAGTGCAGACGAATTAGTAAAAAATGCAATAGAAATACCGCCGCCCACTCTTTAAAATATTTCAATTATAATATAAAGGTTTCATATGAATAACAAAAAATACACATTCCTTGCCCTTATTATTGGAACAGGGCTTGCCATGATTGCGGCCGATTTACTGATACTGCTCTTTTTTGAGAATACCTTTTCCCAGCTTCGCTTCCGTTTCGGTATTCCGGCTCTGCTCTTCCTCGTCCTTTACTGCTTTATTTTAGGACGGGGCGCGCGGTATTTTGATCATGATTATTTTACCAAACTGGACGGAGAACACTATCTTTTATGGCTTAAAAAAATCGGGGCTGTGCCGATAAAAAGGATTGCCCTTAACGTGGTGAGTCATGCCGTTTTTCTGGGGATTGTTTTTTCAGGTAATTATCTGGGTATTGATCCTTCTGTAAAAGGGCTGCTTTTCATGTCTCTGTTATCATTTGGAATGTTGGTGGGGACATTTATTTATGTGGCGGGAGACAGCCTGGTCTCCAGCACCCTGCTTGCACATAATTTTACCGGCTACCCCCACGACTGCCGGGAAAGGCGGCAGGAAGCCAAAGCGTGGATCGTCCCCATAGCCGCAGTCCTGGACACCATTCTTTTTAGCTGTTCAGTTACCCTGCTCGGCATTCACCGCCTCGGCGGGTCTCTGGACGTACTGAAAGGAAATACCGTGTCCTCCATATTGATCCCGCTGATTGTTTTTTTTATCGGGATTTTTTTCATGGCTTTTACCCTCAAAAAGAACTCGGGAGCGGTCTACACTTCGGTAATCGCGCAGCTTGAAAATCTTTCCTCCGAGCAGAAAGATCTTACAAAGAGAATTTCAATCTGTTCCGTGGATGAACTTGGCACTATCGCCGGCATGGTGAACGCTTTTTGTGAACATCTGGGCGGCGGAATAAAAAACATCAGGAACGAAACGGATGTTTTATCCGGCATTGGCAATGACCTTTCTTCCAACATGAATGACACCGCCGCGGCGGTGAACAAGATTACCACCAATGTACAAAGTATCAAAAGCCTTGTATTAAACCAGAGCGCCGGCGTAAGCGAAACCCACGCTACAATGGAACAGCTTGTAGTCAATATCAATAAACTCAACAACCATGTCGGGAACCAGAGCGGCGACATATCCCGGGTCTCGTCCTCTATTGAAGAAATGATCGCCAACATAAACTCCGTTACCGGAACCCTTGTCAGCAACGCAGGTAATGTAAAAACGTTACAGGACGCCTCGGAGGTAGGCCGTGCCGGATTGCAGGAAGTAGCCTCCGACATCCAGGAAATCGCCCGCGAGTCCGAAGGGCTTTTGGAAATTAACTCTGTCATTGCAAACATCGCCAGCCAGACCAACCTGCTTTCGATGAACG
>Ga0268262_10004183_pt1 | contig 15061 bp, 13 predicted proteins | sample TergutNc150P3_FD_190354 | JGI IMG/M metagenome (GOLD analysis project Ga0268262, IMG submission 190354) | Nasutitermes corniger P3 segment gut microbial community from laboratory colony in Florida, USA - Nc150 P3 (SPAdes) (version 2) | ecosystem: Host-associated > Arthropoda: Insects >... | reverse complement strand
AACCACGGGAACACCACGGCGAAGTAGTAGACGAGGAGCATCCCGAACACGAAGAACGGGAAGGAGCTCAAAATCAAGGCTAACGGGAAGAAGACCTTGTCGAACACGCCGCGCCTGTAGGCCGCCAACGCGCCGAGCACGTTGCCCACGATCCATCCGAAGAGAATCGTCGGAAGCTGCAAGGCGATCGTCCACGGCACCGCCTCTTTGATCACGTCGATCACCTTTTTGGGGTACTTCTGGAACGACGTACCGAGATCGCCCACAAGGCACATCTTGATATAGTTGCCGAACTGCTCAAGCCTCCCGGCCTTCACCGGCTTGCCTTCGGAATCGCGCAACAGCTGGCCGTCTTTTCCGACTTTGGCGAGGCCGAACTCTTGGAGGTATTTTTCCTCCTTTTTACGGGCGTCTTCGTTGCTCAAGCCCGTAGCGGCCTTGCCCATTATGATGTCGACAGGGTTGTTCTTCCCAAGGCGCGGCAAGAAGAAATTAATCGTCACCGCGACCAAAAAAGTCAGAAAGTACCACCCCGCCCTCATCAAAACGAATCTGAGTGTAGGATACTGTTTAAGCATAGCTCCCCTTAAAATCAATGTAATATGTTATTGATACCGCGCTTACTGGATTGCTTCGTCGCTTCGCTCCTCGCAACGACCGTCATTGCCTACGGCTCTATAAACACGGTGCGAGCGAAGCGAAGCAACCCAGAATGTAACAACTGTTAAAATCCAACTTTTCCTACTTGGCCGGCTGAAGGCTCCAAAGAATCTTCGTGCTCGCCCCGACCATCGGCAGGAGCGGCGGCGCGTACTTGTTCTTGTCCGTCGGCCAATTCTTCCACACCTTTTCGCTGAACTCGTAGAACTGTTCCGGCAAGTAGCAGAGCGGCAGCGACGGCTGATCCTTCATGAATATCTTGTTCAGCTCGCGGTACGCGGCCGTCAGATCCTCTTCCTTTTCGAGCGTCGGAATCTTCTTCAGCAGTTCGTCGACCTTCGGATTGTACGTCTCGCTCTTGGGGTTGTTGTAGCGGCCCTGGTTCTCGTTCATCTTGTTGTCGCCGCCCACGGGCACCCAGTTGCGCGAGGACATGACCGACTCGAAGCGGTTCCACGGGAGCGACGGCGTGACCGACGCGGCGGGTTTGTGCATGATCAGGTCGAAGTTGCCGGAGGGCAGGGCGGGCCAATAGAGGCCGGCGTCCACGGGCCCTTCGCGCACGTCCATGCCGGCGGCGCGCAAACCTTTAACCGCGATCTGAACCATGGCCTCCCAGTCGGACCAGCCGGCGGGGACGGTGATCGACATGGAGGGCAGCTTGTTGCCGTCCTTGCCGGTCATATAGTCAAGCGTGCCGTCGGTCTTGTACACCGATTTGTAGCCGGCGTCGGCCAATATCTTTTTGGCGTTTTCGGGATCGTAGCCTACGCCGAACTCTTTCGCGTCGTCGGCGTTGAAAAACCTGCCCTCAAGCCCCTGGTTCATTATGAGGCCGGGCTGCACGTCGGGGGCGTAGCCGGAGACCGCCAGCTCCTTGATGTCGGCGTAGCTGATGGCGGCGGCCATAGCGCGGCGGTACTGCGGGTCGTCGAGCGGCGCTTTGGTCGTGTTTATCAGCAGCATGGGCATAGCGCCGGGAACGAAGTAGGGGGCCTCGTCGTACCACGTGCCCACGCCGTCCTTCTTCTTAAGCCATATACGGGGCATAAAGGTCTGCGAAGCGTCTATCTTGCCCTGCTGAAGCGCGATGGCGAAGTGGTCGTTGTTCTTATATATAGGATGGATGATGAACTCGGGAGCGGGGAGCTTGCCGCCGTAAAGGGCCTCGTTGCCCCAGTAATCGTCGCGGCGCTTGACCACGATCCTCTCGTTAGAATAGTGCTCTATGTTGTAAGGGCCGGAGACGACCGGGTCTTTGTCGATCTTCAGCTTCTGAACCGCGCTCAGGTCGTTCCCGTTGTCGGCCAGCAGCTTCTCGAACACGTGGGCCGGGACTATGCGGACGGCCTGCAGATGGTCGAGGATGACGAGCGGGTTGTTGCGCTTGGTCTTGTCCACCATGAACGACAGACGCTCTACGCCCCCTTCGAGGGTCTCGACCTTGATTTCGGAGATGAAGTCTATTGTGAACGCGGTGGCCGCGCCGGGGAAACGGCGCCCCAGCTCGAAGACGAATTTTACGTCGGCGGAGGTGACCGGCTGCCCGTCGCTCCACTTGGCGTTCGGGTTCAGGTCTACGACGACCTTATCGTTGTCGCGGGAGACCAGCGTTCCGAGCAGCGGCTCGAACTTTCCGTCCAATGAATTATAGGAGATTAGCGTCTCGTACATGAGGTTGAACTTGTCGTTGACCGGCCACGCCGCCTGCCAGCTCTCGGCGAGGGGGTTGAACGTGTTGGGGTCGCCCCACTGCGATCCGGCCAAATACAGCGTCTTGTTGCGCGGAAACCCGGACTCGGAACCGCCCGGCGCGCCGCCGTCCTTACCGCCTCCGCAAGACGCAATCCCCAAAAAAACCGCTCCGACGACCAAGCTTTTAAGAACCGAGATACACTTCATGCCGACCTCTTCCGATAAAAGTTTATGTTTTTTGTCACATTTTGCAAAGTTTTAACATCTAATTATAAATAATATATGTATTCGCAATGTCAAAGACAAAAAAAATCTTTTTTTGCGAACCGTACGGGCGCGGTTCGAATTTTCGACGTCCGACGATCCGAAACCGTTTAAACGGTCGCGGCTATATGACGCCTACGGCCTCCCGCACCCTCTTCAGCGTCGCCGACGCGGCCTCCTTGGCCTTGTCCGCCCCCTTTTTTCTGACCTCGTTCACGTAATCCAAATTATCCGCCAGCTCCCCGCGCCGCCGCCGGAAGGGCTCGAAACAGCTCCAAAGCGTCTCGAACAGCTCTTTTTTAGCCTCGCCGTACCCGTACCCGCCGGCTCGGAAGCGTTCGGCCATGGCCGCCGCCTCGCCCTCGTCGGCAAAGAGCTTATATATAGAATAGATAACGCTCTTATCCGGATCCTTGGGCGCCTCCACCGGCGCGGGGTCGGTCACTATGCTCATGATCCGCTTGCGCACCGCCTTCTCCTCCCCGAATATCTCCACGGTGTTGCCGTAAGACTTAGACATCTTATTCCCGTCTATGCCCGGAATGACGGCGACGGCCTCGGCGATCTGCGGCTCCGGCAGCGCGAACACCTCGCCGTAGGCCGCGTTGAACTTGGCGGCGATGTCGCGGGTGACCTCGACGTGCTGCTTCTGATCCTTGCCCACCGGCACGATATTCGACTGATAAAGCAGTATGTCGGCGGCCATCAGCACCGGGTAGGAGAAGAGTCCGTGGTTCGCCGGGACGCCCTTGACCTGCGCGTCCTTGTAGGCGTGGCAGCGTTCGAGCAGCCCGACCGGCGTGACGTTGCCGAGATACCACGTCAGCTCCGCGACCTCCGGGACGTCGGACTGGAGCCAGAAAACGGAACGCTCCGGGTCTATACCGAGCGCCATCATGTCGATCAGGGCGTTGACCGAGTTCCGCGCCATCTGCGGGCCGTCGAAGAGCGTGGTGAGGCTGTGCATGTTGGCTATGAAACAGAACAGCTGCCCCCGCTCCTGGGATTCGACCATAGGGCGTATCATGCCCAGATAGTTGCCGATATGGAGGGTGCCGGAGGGTTTGATGCCGGACAGTATTCGTAGCATTTTTCGGCGTTCTTTCGCTGTATTGCGGTTTATGGATATATTATCAACCAAAAAAACGGACAGACCCCGCCGGGGTCCGTCCGTCTGTCGATCGCGGCCGGAAAGCGGCTGACCCTTACAGCGACAGGATCCTCCACTCGACGCGCCTGTTCTTGGCGTGGCACTCTTCGTTGCCGCCGCAGTTCGGGTTGGCGGGGCGCTCCTTGCCGTACGACGTTATCTGCACCCTGTCGGCGCTTATGCCGTAGGAGACGAGATAATCGCGGACGGTTCGGGCCCTCGACTCGCCCAAGCCCATGTTGTACGCGGAGGTGCCGCGTTCGTCGGCGTGGCCCTCGGCCATCACCCGTACGCTCGGATACTCGCGCAAAATGCTTCCGGCCCTGCCCAGCGCGTTGATCGCCTCCGGCTTGAGATCCCACTTGTCGTAGTCGAAGTAAATCGTCGACAGCGCTTCGCGCACGATGCTCTCCACGTCCACGTAAGGGGGCGGCGGAGGCGGCGGGGGCGGCGGCGGAGGGGGAGGCGTCTCCATAACCGGCGGGGGCGGCGGAGGAGGAGGAGGTTCGGGCTGCACGACCTGTTTCTTCGGGCAACCCGACGCCAAAGCAAGCGTCAGGGCGAGAACTGCCAATCTTTTTAATGTTTTTTTCACAAAAAACCTCCGGATTGAATTTATAATTTGTGTTTGTTGACCGCAACAGCGCCATCCGCGAAACCCCGGCGGAGCGTCGAAAAGATTCCCCACCGTAATTATAAATATATTATTCGGAAACCCAAAGCGCAAATTTTTCTTTAAGAACCTTACGGACGGCTTCCTCCCCCGCCTCGCGGCCGGCCTCCGCCTCGCCCGGCGCAACGGGCAAAACGAAGCGCAAACGTCCCGATTCCGCCTTCTTGTCGGCGAACATCGCGGCGTACGCCTTGTCGACGCTCGGCGCCGACGGCAGCGGCGGCAGCGGCATTCCGGCAAGGATTTCATCGAACCCGCCCCAATGCTTTCGCGGCAACGCCCCCGTCTCCTTAGCGAGCGCGACGGCGCACGAAATCCCCCAAAAGACCGCTTCGCCGTGCAAAAGCCCCTCAAACCCGTAAAAACGCTCCAAAGCGTGGGCGAAGGTGTGGCCGAAGTTCAAAAGCGCCCGCATGCCCGACTCCCGCTCGTCCTTAGCGACTATATCGGCCTTTATGCGGACGCACCGCTCTACGCACTCCGAAAGCAGCGCCGCGTCCCCCTCCAAAACCGCCTTCCCGTTGCCCGCAATGAAGTCGAACATAGCCCGCCCGCCCAAAAAGGCGTACTTGAACGCCTCCGCGTAACCCGCGACGAACTGCCGGCGCGGGAGCGTCTCCAAAAAGCCGACGTCCGCCCAAACCGCCGCCGGCTGGCTAAACGCCCCTATCAGGTTCTTGCCCGACGGATGATCGACCGCCGTCTTGCCGCCCACGCTCGAATCGACCATCGCCAACAGCGTGGTCGGAAGCTGCACATACTCTATCCCGCGCATAAAACAAGCCGCCGCGAAACCCGCGACATCGCCGACCACGCCGCCGCCGAAAGCGATAACGAGGCTCTTGCGGTCGAGACCGAACGTTATAAGCGCGTCGAGGACGCCGCTCCACGTCTCGACCGTCTTGTACTTCTCGCCGTCCCGAATCGCGTGGACGGAACAACCCAGCTCGGTTTTGAGAACGTCTATATATGATGAATATATATTCGCGACGGTGTCGTTCGTGACCACGGCGAACCTGCGGCCCTTGAAACGTTCCTTGATATACGCGGGGAACCCGGAGGCTGTGCCGCCGCCCAAGAAGACCGGGTACGCGCCGGAAGCCGTGTTTACGGGTATCTCCGTCATTTGCATCGTTTCGCCCCCCGCTCCCGCCCTCACCACTCGTCGGCGACCGTCGTCGGTTTATCCGTAGCGGCCACTTTGCCGTCGTCAAGATACAAGACCCTGTTCATCCCCAAACTCAACCGGCTGTTGTGCGTGGCGATCAGGAACGTCTGGTTCAGCTCCTTGTTCGCCTTCTCGAACAGCTCCAGCAGCCGCTCGCCGTTCGCCCTGTCCAAGTTGCCGGTCGGCTCGTCGGCCAAGACCAGCGCTGGCTCGTTGAACATCGCCCTGGCCAAAGCCACCCTCTGCCGCTCGCCGCCGGAGAGCTCGGTCGGGTAGTGGTGGAAACGCTTCGACAGGCCGAATGTGTCGAGCAGTTCGGAGGCGCGCTTCATGCACTCCTTTTTGCCCTTTCCGGAAATCAACCCGGGAATCAGCACGTTCTCCACGGCGGTGAAATCGGGCAGAAGGTGGTGAAATTGGAAGACGAAGCCGATCTGCCGGTTTCGATACCGCGCCAATTCGCCGTCGCCGAGCTTGTCCAAATTCTTGCCGCCGACGGACACCGTCCCGCCGTCGCATTTGTCAAGCCCGCCGAGTATCTGAAGCAGCGTGGTCTTCCCCGCCCCGGAAGTGCCCACAAGCGCGACCATCTCCCCGGCCTCCACAGAGAACGTGGCGTCCTTCAAGACGTCAAACGTCCCCGCGTCGTCCTTAAACCGCTTACTGACATTCTTCGCTTCAACCATCGGTTCCATCGCGTTCCGTCCTTAATAATCTTTTTAATCCTATATAACGCCTTATATCAATATATATAAAGATAATTCCCGGCGACCGCCGAAGTCAAATTAATCTTAGGGACGGGGACCGACCGCAGAGACAGGCGGGAACGCGGGATTTGCGGAGTATCAAGGCGGCGACGGCATAGTGAAAACCCAAGAGCGGTTTACCACGTACCCAACTTTCCTGACGGTTTAATTACGTTGACGCTCTTCGTGTCCTCTACCATTTCCACTACATACATTCCAAGACCTAAAGCCATCTCGCGAGCGTCTTCTTCTATCTGCAATCCGGCTACCGCCGAGTAGATTATCTTACCTTTCAGACTTCCCGCTTCATTCTTCCGCAGAAGTTCCAACCTTTTCAACTGGCGTTCCACCTCTTTTACCGACAACTGCGTTTTTACCTCTACGACCATAACCTCTTCGCCGTTCTCAAGGAACAGGTCAACCTCCGCGTAAGTCTTTCCGTTGGCGTGGTAAAACTGCTTGCGCGGCGACAGGGAGTTGAAACTGTGCCCGAGATCGTTTATCTTCTTCTTTATCCCAGGAATAAGCACCAACTCGACGATATTGCCGATGCTGTTTCCGAAGTAGCCGACCCACTTATCTAACGCATCCCTGTCCTCCTCCCTTTTTTTGGACGTTTCAGCGATTATGGCGTTGGACGCCGCCAATTTCCTCGACAGTTCAGCTTCCGTCTCTGCCATTTTCTTCGACATCTCGGCCATGCTGGTGGTCATTAGTATGACCGCCTCTTCTAACGTAATAGACGACTTCGCAGGGGTTTCTACCGCCATTTGACCCTCCTTTGACCTGAATTCAGCTTAGTTCGGTGATATATTGGCCGGCACATACGCCAACAATAAAGATAATATTTGGGGACGACCGAAGTCAAATTAATCTCACGGGCGGGAACTTGGACCGGGGGAACAGAGGGGGGACAGCGTACCCATCGACTAGATGGGTACGCGGGAAACGGTGGAGGGAAAGGTCATTCATCCTTAACGCAACGAACCGACATCCTGTCGCTCTTGGTGTTGTAGTACTCGATCAAGTCGTCGCCGTCGTAGTATCCATCGCCGCAGCAGGACATGACCCGGTAGTGGGCTTCTAGGCCTTCAGTGTGCTCGTACTCATCAGCCGTCCACCATACGCCAATCATACTAGTAAGGCAGAAAAAGCTATAGCTGTAACGGAAGACACCGCCGGGCAAGGCCGAAAAACCAAAATCATCCGTACCGTTGCTGTTATCATACCAACCGCTCGTCGATTTCAACTTCTTCCCTACATTCAAATAGTCATGCTTCAATCCGTCGTATCGGTAATTCTTCGTCCCGCCGACAGACTCAGCCAAATGATCCCACTCATCACGCGCGGGCAGATGCCATCCGGCAGGACAAGCCGTTTTCGCCGCGTCCCACGTATACAGTCTGCCATACTTGTTGCAATTGGCTTTTATCTCAGATGACGACAGCGTACTATATACCTCGTTATCGTCTTCATCATAATCAACAAATACTTGACCGTCCTCACCGTAACAACGAGAATCCGCCGTCTTTATGTTCAGATTTTCCGCCATCCACGTTTTACCGCCTATCGGCACGGTCTTGTACGTCTTGCCGTCTCTGTTGTCGGTGAACGCACCCTTAACAACTGCACCGCCGAACGGATTATCGTCCCCGCCGCACCCCATCAACCCGAACGCAATCACCGCCGTCAACATCAACAGCGTCCGCCCCAACTTCGCAAAAGAAAAACGATTCATGCAAAACCTCCCCCTATCCGTTGGATAGTAAGAAAAATGTGAGTTAATATGTTAGTAAAAAAGTTTACCGCGTTGTCATGCGTAAGGTCGCTTCGACTTCGCTCAGCGACCTTAGCGTTCACTCCTAAGTTCCCTGAGCGAAGTCGAAGGGAACTAACCGTCAACATCAACAACATCATCATCAACACGCACTTCTTTTGACGTTAATCCTATAATCTGTTTTCTAATCCTATAATCCTAATTCAGACGTTCTTTTATTCCCCGCCCGTCCCCCCGTTCCCCGCCCCATTCTTAGGTTTGTGGTGCTTGACTGAGTATTTCTTGATGACTTCGTTAAGTGTCCTGATAAAGGTTTTGTAAGCCTGTTTTGACCCGAAAAAGCGGATTGCGCGGTTCGCGGGGGCGTAATTCGGCCTGTGGAGCAGGTTTCGCGCCGTTTTGACGGCGTTCCTGCCCCTTGCGGGGACATATCCGGCGGTGATGACGGCTTGGGCTGTAACGCGATTGTTACAAAACCGTTTTTTGCTTGCGAGTGTTTTTGGGGGGGGGGGGGGGGGGACGTCACGCCGTCAACGCCGCAGACGGCTGTCGCGGCGCGGTCGGCGCGGGCGGTTCTGTCAATCAGAGATACGTCGGTCAATCCAAAAGCCAAGAACATCATGCGCTGTCCCCCCTATTTAAATGTACGGTTAAAGCAGACCGTTTCGTTTAAGCAGTTTTTTTACCAATATGCTCTGTAGATTTCTTCTTGAATCCTTAAAGACTTCGTCCGCTTCCCTAACTTTTCCTTCCTCAACATCCTTTTCCGCCAGCTTTATGATATTCATCAGCGCGAAAGCGTTTTCCGTATTCCGATACGTCTCAATATCGATAAGTACGGCTCTCGCTTCTCCTTTTTGAGTTATCACCATAGGGCGCTTGGATTCATTTACGTATTTGACCGCTTTGGACGTATTTGTTTTTACGTACGAAACCGGCTTAACATTATCTTGCATTTTTACAGGCATAACGCTCTCCTATGTTTATGGCGCAAAACGGCTTGTGCGCGGTATTTTCGTCTTCGCGGGCGTAGACTCTCCTTTTAAGGGTACAGCCTGCCGTTATCTATCAATATAATATATTGGCGGTCGGGGAGCCAAATATTATGACCCCCTTTTATTCGTACCTTATAGACTCCGCCGGCAGAAGCGCGGCGGCGGCCCTTGCGGGGTAGATCGTGGCCGCCCAGCATATCAGGTTCGCGGCTATGTAGATGATCCCCACGTCAAGCGGGCTCACCTCCATAGGCAGCGTGTTGACGAAGTATAGATCGCCGGGGATGGGAATGAACCGCCATTTTTCTTGCAGCAGACCGAGCGCGGCTCCGAGCGTCACGCCTATCGTGGAGCCGATGAAGCCCACGACTATGCCGTTCAGCATGAAGACGCGCAGCACCGCTCCGGCGGTCGCGCCCATGCTCATAAGGATGCCTATCTCCCTGCGCTTCTCCAAGATCATCATTATCAGCGACGAGATTATGTTGAACGCGGCCACCACCATGATGAGCGATATGACCAAAAATATAACCAGGCGTTCCAGCTTCATCCACTGGAAGAGCGAGCGGTTCTGCGACTGCCAGTCCGACACTCTGTACGGGTAGCCGCCGAGATACTCCCTCACGGACGCGCCTATCTTGTCGGCCTTGAAGAGATCGGTCGTGCGTATCTGTATCCCCTCCGCGCCGCTCATGTTGAGCAGGTTTTGCGCCGACGCAAGCGATATGTAGACGAAGTTAAGATCGTACTCGTACATCCCCGTCTCAAAGACCCCGGCCACCGCGAAACGCCCCATCTTTGGCGAGAGCTCCTCCTGCCCATCGTCGGCGGGCAGACAGTAGATCACCAACTCCGCCCCCTCGCGGATCGTCATTTTATCGGAGAGCCCCTTGCCGATGAGGACGCTGGGGAGCCGGCGGCCACGGTTCGACATAATAGTGTCGTTCATATCGAACGCGCCCATTATCATAGACTTGTGGATGTCGGTCACCGTCGGCTCATACTTAGGGTCTATGCCGTTTATCACCACCCCTTCTTGGAACTGCTGGTACTCCACGCCGCCCTTGCCGGTGATGTACGGGGACGCGCCGACCACGTCGGGGTGCCCCAAAATAGTTTCGCGCAAAGCCTCATAGTCGTTCATCTGGTAGATGTGGTAACGCGATATTTTGGCGTGGGCGAGCGTGCCGACTATGCGGTCGCGCACCTCTTTCTCAAAACCGTTGGCGATGGAGAGCGCGATGACGAGCACAAACGAGCCGACGCACACGCCGGCGGCGGAGATGTAGGTGATCCACGAGACGAACCCTATTTTGCGCTTGCCGCGAAGATAGCGCAACGCGACAAATAATTCCATCTTCCCATTCATCAGTTGTTCTCCGGTCTAAGCAGCGGGAACAGCACCGCGTCACGCAGAGTAGCCGCGTTCGTCAGCAACGCGACGATCCTGTCCACGCCCATTCCCCAACCGGAGATAGGCGGCATTCCGTATTCCATGCATAATAGGAAATCGTTGTCGATATCCATGGTCTCCGTGTCGCCGTGCGCCCTCGCCGCCGCCTGCTGGCGGAAACGGGCGGCTTGGTCTATGGGATCGACCAGCTCCGAATAGGCGTTGACCACTTCCCAACCGTTCACCACCAACTGGAAACGGTCCACGACCTGCGGATTGTCGTCGTTGCTGCGGGCGAGCGGAGACAGGTCGAGCGGGTGATGGGTGATGAAGATCGGGTTTATCAATGCGGGACGCGAGACCTTCTTGTACAACAGGTCGATGAGCGTCCCCCGCCCCGCCTTCGCCACGTTCACGTCGGTCTCGAACTTGATTCCGCGATTGTCAAGCTCTTTTTGCAGCTCCTCTTTCGCGGCGAACTTGTCTATGTCTATGCCGCAGTCCCTCAATATCAAATCTCTGAAAGATATTCTCGGCCAATCGCCGCCGAAGTCGATCTCGGTATTCTCGTACGTCAATTTAAGCGAGCCGTTGATCTCCGTCAGCAGATGCTTCATCAGCTTCTCGGTAAAGTTCATATTGTCAACGTAGTTCCAATACGCGGCGTAGTATTCGAGCAGCGTGAAATCGGGCAGATGCGAAGCGTCCACGCCCTCGTTGCGGAACGAGCGGGCGAACTCGTAGACGCGGTCGAAGCCTCCGGCGATAGCCCGCTTCAAATACGTCTCGGGGGCTATGCGCAAGTAAACGTCTATATCCAACGCGTTGTTATGGGTGGCGAAAGGACGCGCCAACGCCCCGGTCGCCTTGTTCGTCAGCACAGGCGTGTCGATTTCGGTGAATCCGTTGCCGTCCAAAAAATTCCTGATCGTGCGGATGATCTTTGTGCGGCGCAAAAAACGTTCACGCGACTCCGGCGACATTATCAAATCAAGATAGCGTCTGCGCAGCCTCAGTTCGGGATCGGTGAGCCCGTGGTGCTTCTCCGGCAGCGGGCGCAGCGTCTTGGACAGAAAGACGAAAGACTTGACGCTGACCGTCTTCTCCCCCGTCTTGGTGGTGACCATATCCCCCTCAATCCCGACGAAATCCCCTATGTCCACCAGATTCTTGAACTTGTCGAAAGCGTCGCCGAGCACGTTCTTCTGTATGGAAAACTGAAGCTTGCCGCCGATGTCGTAGATGTGGCCGAACGCCAGCTTGCCGAAATAGCGCAGGGAGACGACGCGCCCGGCGACGCGGACGCCGGACGTACCGTCGGGAAGCGCGGCGGCCTCGGCGACGGTATGGCTGCGCTCGAACCGCTCGGCGTAGGGGTGGAACCCGGCCTCGCGGATGTGCGGGATCTTGTCTATGCGAACCTGCATCTGCTCGTTTACGCCGAGCTCAACGCTTTCAGTTGCGGCATCGCCTATTGCCGCCTCTTTCTTTGATTCCAATTTTACCGTTCCTCATTTTTAAAGTCAAAATCAAAATAATTAAAATCAAATTCTTTTTATGAGGACGGGGCTCCGCCCCGTAACGCCCCGCATCGATAACTGGGCGAACAGCGCCCCACTGGGGCGCGCCTCCCCCCCTGCTGTCCCCCCACCGTGTTTATCGCGGCGAAGCCAACTTCGTAAAATATATAGCCGGAAAAGGCCCCGTCTATATATTTTACGGGGGGACGTTTTAAAACATGCGCCGCTTCGCGGCGCGACAAAAACGATCACTCATACTCGGACAACTCGCCGCCGCGACCCTTCGCGCCTTTTATCAGCACCCACAGCATAACGCTGACTATCGGCACCAATAAAAAAAACAGCGATTTCAGCAAAAAGTTCTTCGTCATCATAATTACGGCCCTCCTGTTTGATGTATGTTTGGTCCGACACGGTTAATAAATATAATATTCGGGAGAAGCGTTTTGTTACAATATTATTATATGCGCCGTCAACGGCCCTTAAACGCCGCCCGGCCGAGCCGGTCGTTTATCGCCAGACCGAGACCGGCCGCGGGCACGGGCAGGGCGGCGATCGCGTCCACCCCGGCGGCGTCGAGCCTGCGCATGGCGGCGAAGAGGCGGCAGGCGGCCTCGCGGAGGTCGCCGGAGGCGGAGAGGTATTCTATATTGACCACGGACGGCGGCAGGGCGGCGGGGTCGGGGACGGACGCGGGGGAGAAGGCGATCAGACCGATCTTCGCCATCGGCTTCGACGGATCCGCGTTGACGCCGTCAATACGGCTAAGGCGTTCAATCTCCCCGACACCGCCCACCCGCACAAGCGGCGCGGACGTGGCGTAGTGCGTCCCGCTCCGCCCGGGCGACTGGTTGACCAGCTCGGCGCTCTCCGGCACGGAAACCGGGCCTATGACCGCCTCTATATCCTCAAGCGCGGTCCCGCCGGGACGCAGCAGCATAGGCCGCTCCCTCATGAACGATATAATAGTGGATTCGATCCCCACAGCGCACTCCCCACCGTCGATAATCATGTCCGCCGCCCCGCCGAGCTGCGCCCGCACGTGCTCCGCCGACGTGGGGCTCACGGAACCGAAGAGGTTTGCGCTGGGCGCGGCTATCGGCACGCCGGCGGCGCGTATCAGACCGCGGGCGGTCACGTTCGACGGCAGACGCAAAGCCACGCCGGGCAGACCGGCGGTCACGATGTCGGGGACAACGGGTTTCTTCGGAAGGACGACCGTCAGCGGCCCGGGCCAAAGCGCGTCGGTCAGCCGCCGCGCGGCTTCGGGGACGGAGGCCGCCAAACCGCCGATCAGGTCTTTTTCGCAGACATGCACTATCAGCGGGTCGAAATAGGGCCGCCGCTTGATCTCGAAGACCCGCGCCGCCGCCTTTTCGTCGAACGCGGAAGCCCCGAGCCCGTACACGGTCTCCGTTGGAAACGCGACGACGCCGCCCCGGCGGATGACGCCCGCCGCCTCCCGTATCTGCCCGTCGATATCATGGATTTCGTTTTGCGGCATAGCGTTTACCTCAGCTTAACCCCGTAACGCGCCGTGGCCGTCCCGTCCCTGTATCTCGCCGAGGCGCTGTCGACCAACTCTCCGCCGTAATAGATTTTCACCGTGACGCTGCCGTACTCCTTTATGGTCGCGGACAAATACGCCGGAAACACCCCCCCGACGAATTTCCCGCCGTAGTAGGTGTCGTCCCTGAACTGCACGGCGAAGTCTTTGACCCACGGGAGCTTTATGCTGCTGAACTCCTCGTCGTCGCCGTACTCGTTGACGATCAATAAACTGACCCCGCCCTTCGGGGCCGTCCCCGTGACCTCGTATTTGATGTTGTACGTCCACTCGTCGCCGCAGGCGAAGAAGAGCAGACAGAGCGCCGGCAGAATCCGCAGGGCGGCCGCGCCGGGAAAACATCCGTTGGGCTTGGGCATGATACAGTCGGCCTCTTTCGCGGGGGTAGACGATATGGGTACGCTGCGTATAATATATATTACGGGCGAGTTTGTCGGATTGAAAATATATGGGGAGACCGCCGGGCGGCGGGCTCCCCGCAGAGTCAGTTTCCTTCAACGCAACGAACCGAGAAGCCGACGCTCTTGTAGTAGTTGTCCTCGTGCACGTCGTCGTAGCCGTAGTACATGTCCCGGTAGTAAACGTTGCCGTCGGAGTACTCCGTAGCCGTCCACCAGTAGCCGAAGTTGCCGGCATAGATGAAATCGCCATTGGAGATCCGGTAGCCGCCCGGCAAGGCCGAAAACCCGTACTGATCTGTACCGTTGCCGTCATTGTACCAACCGCTCGTCGATTTCAGTTTACTCCCGGCAGTAGAAGAACCACCCGCCGCCGTCACCAACGCATTCCACTCCGCGCGAGTAGGCAGCCTCATCCCAACCGACTGACAAGCAGCCTTCGCCGCAGACCACGTATACAGACGACCGTACTTCGCGCAACTATCGGGACTCTCTAAATAACACCAAGAATCCGCCGTCGCCACATTCAGATTCTTCGCCATCCACTTCAAACCGCCCAACGTCACCGTCTCCGATGACCCGCCACCAGAATTACAAGCCGACCCAGTCAACTTAGGGATAGTCTGCGTCTCCATGTGGTTCGCATCCAAATTACACGTCCTTGTCTCCACCCCCGCCGCCTCGCACGTCGCTGGAACCGTCACCACCCAATCCCCCCAGTCATGAACATGCCCCGTCTGCTGTTGAAAATTGGCCGTCAGCGTCATTTTCCCGCTCCCCGCCGTAATCGTCACGGTCTCGCTTCGCGAATTCGACGCTCCCGACCAGCCCGTAAACTCGAACCCTGATTTCGACTCGGCCTTCGCCGTCACGCGCTCCCCTACATTGTAGACCGTCTTTTCGGGCCGCAGCGTCACAACGCCTCCGTCCGCAGGTTCGCTGTTGACCGTCAGCGTGCATAAAACCGCCTGCGTCGCCGCGCCGCCGCTCTCCCCGCGTTCGAAGTGCGCCGTGATCGACGCGTCCGCGCTAAGCGTCGCTTTGGTGTTCGCGGC
>Ga0268262_10004182_pt1 | contig 15063 bp, 13 predicted proteins | sample TergutNc150P3_FD_190354 | JGI IMG/M metagenome (GOLD analysis project Ga0268262, IMG submission 190354) | Nasutitermes corniger P3 segment gut microbial community from laboratory colony in Florida, USA - Nc150 P3 (SPAdes) (version 2) | ecosystem: Host-associated > Arthropoda: Insects >... | reverse complement strand
GCAGGCTTGAACTGAAGCCGTTTATGTAAATTCTGTTTGCCTCTTTTGTTTCGGGTTCTAAAAATAATTGGTGGCTATCTTTGTCTGCAAAGCGTTTTATTTTGTCTTCTATGCTTGGGCAGTAGCGTGGACCGAGTCCTTGGATTTTGCCTGTGAAAAGAGGGCTTTTTTCAAAAGCGGTTTCTAAAATTCTGTGCGTTTCTTTGGTGGTTCTGGTTAGGTAGCACTTTGCGGAATTGCATAAATTTTTTGCATCTGTTCTGCTGCTGAACGCCCAAGGGTTTGCATCGCCTGTTTGAACTTCGCACTCGGAAAAATCAACGCTTGCGGCATCTATGCGGCTTGGGGTTCCGGTTTTTAGTCGGCGGGTTTTTATGCCAAGTTTGCCAAGTGATTCTGGGAGTAAATCTGAACTCGGTTCATTCACTCTGCCACCGATGCTAACTTTGTCTAAGCCTGTGAACATTTTTGATTTGAAAAAAGTACCGCTTGCGATTATAACCGATTTGCAATGTATTTGCACACCGCTTTTCAAACCTACTTTCCAACCTTTTTCATTTTTTTCAAGCAAAACCGCTTCGCCTTCTATTATTTCCAAGCCTTCCAAATTTTCCAAAGTTTTTCGCGCAATTTCGCTATACAAATTCATATCGCACTGGGCGCGGTTTCCCCAAACGGCAGGCCCTTTGCTGGAATTCAGCGTTCTGAACATTATCCCGGCCTTGTCTGCCAAAACCCCCATTAAACCGCCCATAGCATCAATGTCGCGCACCATTTGCCCCTTGCCAACCCCACCTATAGCCGGATTGCAACTCATGCGGCATATACTTTTTTTGTCAAAAACGAGCATCGCAGTTTTCACGCCAATTTTCCAAGCCGCGTTTGCAGCCTCAATGCCGGCGTGACCGCCGCCTATTACAAGTGTGTCAAAGTCCATCTCCTAATTGTCCTTCAAGCAACGGACGCTTAATAATAGATTCTTGCCGTAGCTGTAATAACCTATGTTATCACTGTCATAAGACATATTTCTACGGGAAGCGTTGTCTTTATCTATCTCGTATGCGCTCCACCAGTAGCCATAATTGCCAAGGCTGTAGAAGTTGCCACCTGGATAACTAGTCCCTCCTGGCAAAGCGGAAAAACCATAAGTGTCCTCGCCGTTACCAGATTTACCTTCGTAATCTCCCCAACCATCCTTTGCTTTAAGATATTTGCCAGCAATAGCACTTTTATAAGGGCTATCTGTGCCGCTTGTGCTATCGGTATAGCGCAATAGCCAATCCCAATCCGCATTCGTTGGAATATGCCAACCACTAGGGCAAATGCCCCTGTGCTTTTTGTTTATCATCAAAGCGCAATCTTTCTCATTGCAAATAGCAGGCAAAGCCATAGCTGTTGCCCAGTCGTATAAAAGTCCGTATTTGTCGCAATTATCGTTGTTATCTTCGTAACACTTGAAATTCATAGCTGCGCTTGTATCTACAGGTATATAGTTCAAATTACGCTTTAGCCACTTTTGTTTGCCAATAACAACCGTTTCGTAAGTTTCTCCGCCATAAACCACCAAACCAGAATCCGTGCTGGAACAAGCAAAAATACATAATGATATAGCGCATAATGCCCTTAAAAGCATAGTGGTGTAAATGTAGAAAATCTTCTTTGCCCAGCAAAAAGAGTGGTTGGCATTTGTCTAGCTATGATGAATGGGAAGAATTGGCGGAAGCAATTGGCGGTTATGGCATAGCAGGCAAGTACCTTAAATCTACTAGCGGTTGGAACAGTTACAACGGCGGAAAATATTCTGGCAATGGCGATGATAAGTATGATTTTTCTGCCCTGCCTGGCGGCTTTGGAAAATCTGATGGCGATTTCAACAGTGGCGACATCGGTCTTTGGTGGAGTGCCTCCGACACTGGCATTGAGATCGCGTACTACAACAAGGAAGCCGCCTACTACCCCTACAATAAGGGCTTCTTGTTAAGCGTTCGTTGCCTGCAAGACACCCCAAAACCCAAAGGAGATGCTAAATGACAAATAACCTAACCACGGTAAAAACCTTCTTTGAACTTTGAAAAGAGTTTCTATTTTACACAAACTATGCCATTTATAATCCTCTTCCTTGCCTTGCCGCTTTTTGCCGGAGTCTCTGGCGAAAGTCGCTATGCTTCGCTTTCGCAAAATGGAGGAATGCAAGGAAACCCGGCTGGATTAAGTGCCTATGGAAGTTCTGGGTTGATTTTTAACTATGAGAAAATTCAAGAACATACACTCAATAACAATAATTTTCTATTTGGGATTTGGGGGAGCAATTACGGAATTTCTTATGACTGGACAAGGGGAAAAAATGGCTACGATGAAAGTGTGTGGTCTTTTGTGGACAATGAATGCAATATCAGCCGATCGCTGTTTTTTGGTAATAGGTTTTCGCTAACTAATATTTCAAGTGAACGAGGAACGGCTTTTTCTTGGTCTCCCGGATTTATTTTGCGCCCATTTTATTTTGTTTCGCTAGGTTTTTGGAGTGAACAAGCTTTACAATATGGTTTTTACCAAACCAGAATACAAAACGCTGGTCTCTCTATAAGACCATACGAAGGAATAACCGCCAGTTGGAATGTGGTAGCAAAAAATTATGAACAATTGAAGAAATTTTTTTCTAAAACAAATCAAAATCTATTGCTAGAACTAGAAGCCTCCGCAATGACTTTGGGTCTTGAATTTCCTATAATTGACCCAAACAACACCGGAGAATTTCGCCTTTCGCTCTCTGCTGCACTTGGCTCAAATTACAATGGCTCTGTTACGCTTGCCGCAAATAATTTTAGCGATAACATTAATTTCAGAAAATTCAGCTTTATAAGGCATTCCGCATTAAATAAAAGCTCTCTTGGACATGTAAATATAATTCGAGTTCCGCTCGAAAACATAAGCGAAAAGAGCAATGGATGGAGTTTGTTTGGCCGAGAGCAAAGCGATTTGGAAACCTTGCGAAACACATTCGTACTTCTTGAAAAATCAACTGCGGGTGCAATAGTTTTTGACTTTTCAAATTACAGCGGAGGCCTTAGCATTTCGCAAGAAATTCGCAGAGGTATTTTTTCTCTAAAAGCCAAAGGTAAAAGAATAGCAGCATATTCAAACGATTATCGCCCTGCGGTTATATTTGCTGCATCTGCCGCAGACAAAGTTATTTTGCAACCTTCTGCCTTTGTGGATTTCAAAGGACTATCAAGTGATGTTTTGTATTACAAAGGATTTTTGGAATGGGTAGGCATAAAGATTGAAATGGTGCGGCACGGCAATTACAAATCTGCGACCGAACCTTATACATTGGATTCCATGAGCAACGAGGCGAGGGAAAATTTGCAGGGAATATTAAATGGCTGGTGGAGTGTTGTTAGAGATACTGTGGCAAGTTCAAGAAAACTTTTGCCAGAATTTTTAGACAGCATTGCGACTAACCCAAAAGTGACTGCCACTTCAGCAAAAAACAATGAATTGGCAGACACCACATTATATTTGGAAGAAGTTGCCAAATATGTTTCAAAAATTTTGCTGGGAGTGGAAGACGAAGAGGCGTATTTAACAGACTGGTACTTGAGCAAAGATAAAATACATATAACTTCTTGGCAACCGAGAGCAAAAATAGCTGTGCTGAATATAGATGGCATGTTAGTTGGCGGTTATGGCTCAAATGACCCCTTGTTTGGAAAAAACGTAGCAGGAACTGGAGATTTAATAGATGTACTCAATGAAATTATTTATTCAGGGGAATACGAAGCCTTGATTTTACGCATAAATTCCCCAGGTGGTTCGGCAATAGCTTCTGATGAACTCTGGCATTCTATTAAAACTTTGAAAGATTCAGGAATGCCAATTATTGCAAGCATTGGAGATATGGCGGCAAGCGGTGCATATTACGTAGCCTGCGCAGCAAATAAAATTGTGGCAGAAGCTGGTAGCGTGGTAGGTAGCATTGGAATTTACGGAGGCAAAGCAGATTTGAGTGGGCTTCTCTCAAAGTTAAAAATTAAAAACGAAACTATTAAAACTCACGAAAATGCAAATGCCAAAAGCATATATGCCGGACTTTCAGAAAAAGACAGCACAGCTTTGCAAGAATATATGGACGATTTTTATTCGCGTTTTATAGGTGTTGTTGCAAGCGGCAGAAATATGAGCAGAGAACAAGTAGATTTACTTGGAGGTGGCAGGGTGTTTATAGGTATGGATGCAATAGGAAACGGCTTGATAGACGAAGTAGGCGGGTTTGAAAAAGCACTTGAACTTGCAAAAGAAGAGGCGGGACTTAGGAAAAGCATTAGAATAGACGTTGAGCACATAAATAATTTTGGTTATTCGTTTGCAGATAGAATTTCGGGAGTAGCAAAAGGGCAAAATCATATTTATCCGTGGTTGAGCACTCTGGAGAAAACACAGGTATGGGCAATTTACTTAAACTCCCTATAATCATTTTGCTCGCTTTTATAATAAATGCAGCATTCTTTTTAGCTGTACCAGTTTTGAACGCAATATTTTTTTCAAAAAATTATGACACAAACCCAAAAGATAAAACAGCACCGCGAGAAGTTGAGATTTTGGTGAAGGAGCAAAAAAAAGAGATTGTAAAAAGGAGCATAAGAGAAATTCCGCAACAGAATCACTTTAAACCAAATCAGGCACAAAACAGTTTGAACAAAGGCATAAAGGGATTTTCTATGGATTTATCACTTGCAGGAGCTGGCGAAAGCGGAGTTGCCATAGGTAGCGGTGGAATGGAAAATACAATTTACAATGCAGAAGAAGTTGAGGTTGAGGCAAAATTGCTTAAAGAAGTTTTTGCGCAATACCCGCCGCAAGCAAAGAAAAAAGGAATTCATGGCTATGCAAAAATTTACATGGTTATAGACAAAAACGGAAATGTTTCAGAAGCCTTTGCAACCGCCGTGGATCCAGCAGGTTTTGGTTTTGAAAAAGAAGCCCTAGCAGCGGTTAGGCAATACAAATTCTCCCCCGCTCTTGTTGGAGGAGTGCCTGTTCAGCAGAGGTTTACAAAAGAATTTAAGTTTATGCCGTGAAATCCTCATAAGTGTATCTATTCCTGCCACTTTTTTTAGCTTCATACAAGGCTTTATCGGCGGTTTTTATGTAGTCCCGTGCGTGCTGTGAATGTTTAACTATGCTAGTTGTGCCTCCAATAGATATTGTGACATAATCTGCTACATCACTTGCTTTATGGGGTATCTCACATTCGCTTACTATTTTCAATAATTTTTCTGCAAGCATCTGAGCTCCATTTTTATTGGTATTTGGCAAAACAATGACAAATTCCTCGCCGCCGTATCTTGCAACAAAATCTTCTTTTCTCATTATACATTTAGAAAAAGCATGTACTATTTTTCTAAGGCAATCATCTCCCTTGTCATGACCGTAAGCATCGTTGTATTTTTTAAAGTAATCAATGTCTATCATTAATACGCTTAGGTTGTTGCCTGCATGGATATGGGATTTTATTATCCTTTTTAAGTTACCATCTAAATACCGTCTGTTGTAAATGCCAGTAAGTTGATCGATTATAGCCAAGTGAAAAAACTCACCTAAGGTTTCAATTTCATCATAATTCTCATCTTTTTGAAATTTTAAATTCCAGTCTATAAAAGTTTGATCTATTGTTTTCAGCATTCGATTAAGCGGTTTCATTATTAATGCGATATATATATTGGAAAATACAAAGACAGAAAGAATAACCGCCAGCATTATACAAAAAAGAACAGCCATATCGGTTTTCATATAGTCTGCTCTAGTAATGGGACGTGCAGCGGTTATATACCAATTCAAAGCAGGAATTAAGCCAATTGCGATTATTTGTTTTTTTCCTTTTGTTTCAAAATATTCTATTTCTCTGTTTTTTAATCCTTTTGTTTTGACAAGAATTTCCTCTTCAGTTAAGCCCAACACTTCAATTATGTTTGCTTTCTGTTCAACAAGATTAATATCTTTTGCTACGGTTATTTCTCCGAGAGCGTTAAAGAAATACAAGTCTTCATCAATTTCGCTGTTCATGGATGCTTCTAGTTTGAACCTATTTATTTCAATGGTTTGCATCAATTCATACATAGCGTTTTTATAATGGATTCTACTCATTAAATTGATAAATATCACACCACCAAGAAAAAATATATACAAAAATAAAATACAGGAAAAAACAATAAACCTGTGTTGCATTAAAGTTTGGTACTTGGTCATTACACCTTAAACCTGCTAACCGTATTTTTCAAATCACCAGCAATCCCGCTCAAATTCTCAGCAGATTGATTGACCTGCGTAGCTCCCCGCGCAGATTGCTTTGCAACACCACTCACGCTAGCAATGTTCTGGCTCACATGGATTGCACCCTTGGCAGCTTCACCGGCATTCCTTGAAACGTCTTTTGCACCATTTGCTACTTCGCCAATCGCACCTGCAACTCTTTTGGAACCGATATTAGCTTGAGAAACATTGTTCGCTATTTCGTTGGCAGTTTTTGTTTGCTGCTCAACATGGCCAGCTATAGCCTCAACGCTTTTGTTTATTTTAATAATTATGTCGCTCACATCGTTAATCACCTGAACGGCATTGCCTGTACCATTTTGAATACCCTCTATGCGCTGAGTTATGTCGTCTGCGCTCTGAGCACTCTGGTTCGCAAGTTCCTTTATTTCACTTGCCACAACAGCAAAACCCTTGCCCGCTTCGCCTGCGCTGGCAGCCTCAATTGTAGCGTTGAGAGCAAGCAGGTTTGTTTTGTCTGCTATTTTTTTGATGACATTTGTCACTTGCCCAATTTCTTTTGCCGCAACGCCGAGTTTGTTCATAACGTCGGTTGCGTTTTTGGATTTTCCCGCGGCAGCTATTGCAACTTTGCGAGCCTCGCCAGCATTGGATGCTATTTGGCTTATGCTTGCGCTCATTTCCTCTATGGCTGCTGTAACCGTGTTAATATTCGTGGACATTTGCTCGGCAGCACCGGCTACCTCATTTGCATTTACGCTGGCCTCTTCCGCTCCACTTGCCATCGCGTTTATGTTCACCGACATCTGCTCTGCTGTACCTGCAACGGAGTTGCTCTGGCTAACAGTTTCTTCGGCGCCGCTTGCCAACTGACTGCTAATCGAAGACAATTCTAGAGAAACAGAGGTTAAAGACGCTGTCTGGTTTTTTATGGTAATTATCAGGTTTTTGATTTTTTCAAGTGTTTTATTGAAGTACAGAGCAAGGTAGCCAATTTCATCTTTGGAATTTATGGCAATGGTACGTGTAAGGTCGCCCTCGCCTTCGGATATATCTTTGAGCGTTTCGGTTACCTTGATAATTGGTTTTACAATGGAAGATCGAATTATCAGGCTCAAAATTACCGCAACAGCAATAACTATGAAAGCAATTGAGAAAAGTAGCTTTGTATCACGCTGAATTGTTGTGCCAGCCAGAATTTCGATTTCTTGGTATTTTTCTGTAGCCCCAGAAACAACTTTATCCACGTTTTTGCGATGTGTTTCATACAAGGTTTTCAACTCGCTTTGCACGAGTTTTCTGGCATATTCACGTTTACCGCTTTGCAAGGCGGGAATAAACTGATTGAAAACAACATTATAAAATTGTACAGCTGGCTCGTAAGCACCTTTCAGCATAGCATCCCGCAATGCCCCTTGCTCCAACAGAGGTTCATTTATCCAAAATTTATGACGCTCATTGTAATCCTTTTCAAGCCGCTTGAGTTCTTTGAAAAAATAATCCATCTTGGCAGGGTCGGTTTCATCTGCTACCTGCAAAACATCTAGATATGATTCTATGATATACCCTGGTGGCGGAAGAACATCAGCTATCAAATCTTTGCTCATAACAATTTGGTTGTAGAGATTTCCATGGATTCTAAGCTCATTCAAAGTAGAAAACGAAATCACGCTGAAAATGGCATAACCTATTATGAATGTGGATAATAACAGTATTAGCTTTTTACCAATACTAACATTAGTAAATAAATTCATTGCTTTCACCCTTTTATTGATAAATATACTATGTTTTTTAATTTTTTACAAGGGGTACAACGTAGATAGCATATATTTCAGCATGAAATGCAAATTTAAATATTAATCACAACATAAATCGTAAATACATTCTCAGTTCGTTCCATAGAAATATGTCCCCCATAACGCTCCGCAACTGCCCTAACACTTATCAAGTTAGCATTTTCGTTATTCACACCATCAGAGCTGTTTTTCACCCTTATCGCCATACGCTGTCCATCTGTTTTTATAGTCAAATCTATTTCTCTGCCCTTCTCCAATTTTTTACAGGTTTCTAAAGCATTTTCCAATAGGTTACATAAAATTATGCAAATATCATAACGAGGAATAGAAAACGGGTTGGGCAATGTAATTTTGACATTATATTTTATATTGAATTTCTCGCAATTTTTGGCATAGCTGGTGAGCAATGCATTGATTGCGTAATCTGTGCAGTAATAATGCAACCCACCTTCTGGTATCTGTTTTCTTATTTCTGCTAAATACAGTTTCGGCTTTTCTATATCGCCCGTTTGCAGCAATTCTTCAATCTTTTTAAGATGGTATTTAAAATCGTGACGCAAGGTGCCCAAAGTTTCGTGCATTTCTGTAATTTTTTGATAGTGCGCTCGCTCGGCAGATATAATACAACGCGCAAATTCAGTTTCGGCTTTGTATACTTTTATGGCATTGCATATTTTGCAATAAAACCATCGCAAACAAAAAGCAAAAATCGCAAGTCCTGCAATAATGGCAATGGCTATTGTCATTTGAACATCCATTCAATTATTTTATCCTTGACTTGCGAATATTTTCTAGAAATAGGAATTTTAGAACCGTTTTTCATAGTTAGCTCATTATTTGCCATTGTTTTTATTTCGCTTAGGTTCACTATATACGAGCGATGGCACTTTACAAATCTGCTGTCTGCCAGTAGCTTCTCTTCTATTTTGCTAAAAACGGCATACATCTTGATTATGGATTTATCCAACTGCTTAATATATACGGTATGGCTTATTACTTCAACGTGAGAAATATCGCGAAACAGAACAAACCTTGCAGTTCCTTGTGTCACTAATGACAATCCGGCTTTATCCGCATTTTCCGTGTTTTCCTGAGATTTTTTCAGCTTGCACATTATATTGCTCACTTTTTCGCAAGTCAAAGGTTTGAGCAAATAGTCAAAAGCCAAAACTTGATATGACTGGCTGGCAAAATCGTTGGAATTGGAGATAAAAACAATATCATTTGCAAAATTATTTTCCCGCAATTTTTCCGCCAATTTGATTCCGTTCATTTTCGGCATTATTATGTCTAAAAAACAAGCGTCTATGTCTGCACCGGAGCGACAGTAATCAAGAGCCTGCGAAGGGCAGGTGAAGACCATTGTTTGAGCTTCAAAGCTAGACTGAGCAATCAAGGTTGCAAGCCTATCTGCATCTTCTTTTATGTCGTCGCATATAAGAATGTTCATTCTTCTCCTTATGCAATAAATATAATAAGGTAAAATATATATTTTTTTTGGCATTTTGTAAGGAATATAGCGCAGATAGCGCATTTTTCGGCGTGAAATGCTTAAACAGCTCATTGCTTTATATATTGTGTTCTACCAAGCAGTAATTGTTTTCCTTTTTGAGCAAACATAAGCTTATTTATCTTCCCATCTTCTGTAATAAAAAGAAACAACCCGTCTTTGTCAATTTTATATGTTCCTTTATAATATATAGAAGACTCCTTTATATAATATGTGGCTTTGTTTCCATAAAATTCCCAGTACTGCTCGCTTCCTCTTTTAACATACTTCCCATTTGGTATGTCTCCGTCACCGCAAGCTACGAGTGAAAGGGTTAATACCATAGCAAGCACAAGGCTTGCCGTTATTGCTAATTTTGAAAGTTTTTTTCTCATTGTGATCTCCTATTTGAAATGGTGAAATGTGAAATTTTCGAAGGTTGTCTGAACCCCGATATCCACGACTTTAGGATTGATAGGACAATACTCTGGAGGTTTAATCCTAGCAAATCGGGATTCAGACAAAGAGAATGAGGTAGTTCTGACGTAAAATGAGCAATAAATAAATTCATTAAATAAAAATACCATATTTTTTGACATTTTGCAAAGGCATGGCGTAGATAGTACCTTTTTCGGCGTGAAATGCAAATTTTTATTTTTCTACCTTATTTCATAAGGTCGTGAGATAATGATAAAACACCGTAGTTTGATTCTTTTTTTTATTTCATTTTTAACACTATTTATAGTGTCTATTGTTGCAAATTATTTTATCAATTTTTCTGTACGTGAAATGGAACACAATATAGAGCATCGCATGATTTCTGTGGCTGAATATTTGGCAAGCACCGTAAGCATAGAGGAGTTGGATAAATATCAGAAAAAAGAAGACATGGAACTTCAATCTTACAAAGATTTGCGCATAAAACTGCTGGAATTTTCCCGAAAAGCCGAAGTTCTCTGGGTGTATTTTATGCGCCCTGTGCAGGATTCAATGCAGTATATAGTGGATAATGATTTTAACGAAGAAACGCGGGTTGGTTTGGATACTCCGCTCTTTGACCCGCATCACACCCCCTGGATGGTGCCTGTGTTTGAGAAAGGGCAATCCAAATATGCTGGCTTAGGTCATTACACTCCAGGCTGGGAAGGGTTGCTGAACGGTTTTGCTCCTGTTTTTGACAGTGAAGGCAATGTTAAAGCAATTGCTGGAGTGGATATAAAAGACAATGAGATTGTACTTGCAAAGCGAATGATATTAATTCTTACGATTATTCAAATTGTTTCTGTGATACTTGTGTTTGTGAGCGGATTATTAAGTCTTAGAGAAGCGAATAAAGCCAATGAAGCCAAATCTAAATTTTTGGCAAAGATGAGCCATGAGATAAGAACACCGATGAATGCGATAATTGGAATGACAGAGCTTGCTCTGCACGAAAATATAACTTCTACCGTAAAGGAGTATATTCTCATCGTTAAACAGGCGGGAACAAATCTTTTATCCATAATCAACGATATTCTGGATTTTTCAAGGATAGAAAGCGGAAAAATGAAAATAGTTTCTAGCAATTATTCATTCTCATCTCTTATAAATGATGTAGTCAATATTATCAAAATGAGGATTGCGGAATCTGGACTAAGATTTGATATAAAGATAGACAGCAATATACCGAATTCTCTTATCGGAGATGAAACTAGAATAAAGCAAGTGTTGCTGAACATTTTGAACAACGCCATGAAATACACACAAAAAGGCTTTATTTCCCTTTCCGCAAGCGGAAAAGTAACAGGAAACACAGCTCTTTTAACCATAGAAGTTGCCGATAGTGGCAGCGGCATAAAGCAAGAAGATTTAGGAAAACTATTCGGCGAATTTGTACAAGTGGATATGATGTCTAAAAAAGGCACCGAAGGCACAGGGCTTGGGCTTGCCATAGCGAAAAATCTAATTAAAATGATGAACGGAGATATAAGTGTTCAATCGGAATATGGCAAAGGCAGCACATTCACCGTTAAATTGCCGCAAAAAATAAGTTCCGATGAACTTTTTGATTCTATTAAAAACGATAACATAACAATTAAATTCAATGCTCCAAACGCGAGGGTTCTTGTTGTGGACGACATTGATGCAAATTTAAAGGTAGTTAAGGGCTTGATTAAACCATACAAAATGCAGGTTGATTTGTGCACGAGCGGTGCAAAAGCAATTGAAATGATAAAGGCAAATAGTTACGACTTGGTATTTATGGACCACATGATGCCGGAGATGGACGGAGTTGAAACCACAAAGATAATTAGGGAAATGTATGCAAATCTGCCTATTATTGCACTAACCGCCAACGCTGTTTCTGGCGTAAAAGAAATGTTTCTCTCAAGCGGCTTCAACGATTTTTTATCAAAACCCATAGAAATAATTAATCTGAATTCCATTCTGGAAAAATGGCTACCAAAGGAAAGAATTTTCTACATTACCCCATAAAATAGGAGATATTCTATGTATTCTGTTAAAACCCTCAATAAAATTTCTTCCAAGGGAACGGGATTGTTCAGCAAAAATTATTCTGTTGGTGACTCGGAAAATAATCCTCAGGCTATTTTGGTACGGAGTGCTCAAGTTGATACCGATTCCTTTTCAGGTGATTTACTTGCCGTTGCCCGCGCAGGTGCTGGCGTAAACAACATAACAATAGACAAAGCTAGTGCAAAAGGTATATGCGTGTTCAACACTCCTGGAGCAAATGCAAATGCCGTTGCAGAACTTGTTTTCACAACTCTTGGAGTAGCACTCAGAAACATCCACAAGTCTCTAGCTTGGATAGGCAGCTTGAAAGATAAAGAAGACAAAGATATAAGCGAGGCTGTTGAAAAAAATAAAGCTGCTTTTGTTGGTACCGAGCTTGCAGGCAAGACCATTGGAGTTGTTGGGCTTGGCAAAATAGGAGTTTTGGTTGCAAACGGAGCCATTGGGCGAGGCATGAAAGTCATTGCCTACGAACCATATCCAAGCATAGCCAATATGTTAATGCTAAACAACACCGTTAAAGTGGTACCAACACTAGACGAAGTTATATCCGCAGCAGATGTTCTAACCGTGCACGTTCCATTTATACCTGCCACAAAAGGTTTACTGAACGAAACAAATTTGGCAAATTTTGCCGGCTCCTATTTGCTCAACTTCGCAAGAAACGGCATAGTTAGTGATGCAGGCATAAAAGCTTTTTTGGCAAAAAACAAAAACAACGCTTACATAACAGATTTTCCAAGCAAGGCAGACCTCTCAAACGAACAGGTGATCTCTTTCCCTCACCTTGGCGCAAGCACAGAAGAAGCCGAAGAAAACTGCGCAACTATGGCAGTGGAACAGTTGAAAGATTATTTGGAATTTGGCATTGTTCACAATTCCGTAAATTTTCCAGCTTCGGGCAGTGCTCCATCCGCAAATGTGAAACACCGCATTGTGGTGATAAACAACGATGTACCTAATATGATAGCTTTAATATCAAAGGTTTTTGGCGATGCTGGCTTAAACATTCAAAGTTTCAAGAACGAAAGTAATGGGAAAATCGGTTATAACTTAATAGACTTGGAAGCAACCGTTCCACAAGGTTTAATAGATTCGCTCAAAAAAATTGAACAAATAATTCGCGTTAGGGTTATAGAACTTTGAATTTGCGGCTTGAACTGAGAATAGCCTGGAGATATCTGGGAGCGCAACGAAAGAGCTTGTTTGTTTCGCTTATAAGCCTATTCAGCATGGGAGGCGTGTGTATTGGCACATTTGCCTTGATAGTTGCGCTCTCTGCGGTGAATGGCTTTGAGGCAGAAGTTACAAAACAGATGATAGGCAAAGATGCCCATTTTGAAGTTACGAACTTACGAGGCGAACAAATTTTTAAAGCAGATTCTATAGCAAAAGTTCTTATGGAAAACGACAAAGATATAACAGCCTACTCGCCGTTCATAATTTACAAGGTTGGTGTTAGCTCAAAAAAAGTTAATGACGGCGTTGTGGTTTATGGCATAGATGCTAAAACATCAAAATATGTTATAGATTTGCACTCAAAAATAACATCTGGAAGATTTAATCTTGACCCTTTGGAAGACCATAGCGCAACTATACGCCCTTCAATTATACTCGGCTCCATTCTGGCTCATCGTTTGCGCGTGGATGTTGGAGAGCGTTTGGTTTTGCAAACATTTCAGGGACCAGACGATGTTATAGGAGGAGGCCCAAGAATGAGGCAGTTTGTTGTGTCTGGAATTTTTGAAACTGGAATGTATGAGTACGATGGAAATCTGCTGTATGTCGCAATAGAAGAACTTCAAAAATTGATGGGCATTCAGGGAGTTTCTGGCATTCAGTTTAAAGTAAAAAATCCTTGGAAAAGTGATATTCACGCAGAAAAAGCGAGCAAACTTTTGGGCTACCCTTATTATGCAAGCGACTGGAAGGCAAAAAACCAAACTCTATTAAAATGGATGAACTACGAAAAATTCATAGTTGCTGCCATTGTTTGCCTTATTGTTTTAATTGCAGCCTTTAACATAATAAGTTCGCTGATTATGGTGGTTGTGGATAAAACAAAAGAGATTGGAATTTTGCGCAGCATGGGATTTTCAGAAGGTTCAATTATGCGCGTATTTGTGAGCATGGGTTCTTTCATTGGTGTGTTCGGTTCGCTAATCGGCGGAACCGCCGGCATTGCGCTGTGCATTATTCAAGAAAAAACCCATATCATAAAATTGCCCGCCGATGTCTATATGATGCCATTTTTCCCTGTGCAGGTTCAGGCTTTAGATGTTGTGGCAATTTTTGTAATTGGCAATGCACTATGCGTTTTGGCAACTATTTTGCCCGCTTGGAAAGCTAGCAGCATGAAGCCTGTTAGGGCAATTAGGCGGGAGTAAATTGTCTGAACCCATTCACCTGATTAAAGGATTTTCCCGATTTCTGTGAATTTTTGTTCAGACAAATTAAATGTGGCTGTCGTGCGTTTGTGTGTGGTTGTAGGTGTTCTCAATTCTCCTCAAACTCTGTTCCCCTGCTCGTGTGCCAAATACCCAATATGTCAATATTATTTTCATTTTCCCTATAATAGATATTATACCGAAATTTACCTAGCTTTATCATTCTCATACCGTTCTTGTATGGTCTGCCTATCCAAGGCGTTTTTTCTAATTGCCTTAAAGTTCTGAAAAACTGACTACGCATAATCTCCGCTTGCTTAGGGGAATCTACTACTATGTAATCCAATGCCTCTTTTACCATTTCCTCGCATTCTGGGAATATATTTATTGGTTTCCCCTCAAATTCATCTTCATCCATTAGATTTTTCCTCTATCCGTCTCCTTGCATTTTCTTTCGTAAAATATCCACTTGCAAACTTTTGGTTCAGTTCCTTTTCAAATTCCTCTATCGGTCTCCCTTCACCTCTGTCTGCTTGCTCCAAGCTAATTTTCAGTCGCCTATCCAGCTCTATCTCGTCTAACAAATCCTCAGTCCATTCGCCAA
>Ga0268262_10004181_pt1 | contig 15066 bp, 16 predicted proteins | sample TergutNc150P3_FD_190354 | JGI IMG/M metagenome (GOLD analysis project Ga0268262, IMG submission 190354) | Nasutitermes corniger P3 segment gut microbial community from laboratory colony in Florida, USA - Nc150 P3 (SPAdes) (version 2) | ecosystem: Host-associated > Arthropoda: Insects >... | reverse complement strand
GCAAATGATTTGACAGATGAGGAAATAAAAGATGTGATACTTAAAACATCTGGAAATGAAACGCAACCCTAGGGCTTACTTTGACTTATCGGGAAAATCCTTGAATCGGGGTCATCGGGGTTCTGACGTTCAATGAGCCACGCGAGTTTTTTTGCGCGAGTGATTCTAAATATCGGATAAGGTAAACATTTATCTCAAAGCCAAAATCTCTTCTCGCGGCAGCTTGGTTATTCGTTCTATGAGCACAACATCAAGCCCCTCTTTGAGCATAGATTTAGCAGTTTCTTCCAAGGTATCTTCCCTAGTTTCCTCACACCTAACCGCAATAGCATCGTCCAAATTCCATTCTGTAAAAAGCATATTCAAAACCTCCGAAGCGTGCTTCTCCAAGAAATATACTAAAATTTTACGCTCAACGCAACTCTTTATCGCAGCTTCTACGGCTTCTGCAAGTTCCATAGTCTGGCGATTCTTATTCACCTCTGCTATAAGCTCGTTGTAGCCACTCAAAACAGGGCTTTTACTCGCTATATCTGCATTGCGACCCTTGTTTATATTGTAAACGTTTGCGACAAGCTCAAGATTGCCCTTGCCTTTGGCTTTAAAAGAATCGGAAAGTCTAAGTTCCTTGAAATCTGGAAACTCGTCTTTACCGTTATATAGAACTATGAACTCAGGCGCAGGGATTTTTATCAGCTTCTCCCTGTACAAATCTTTGCCTTTCGTTATTCGCTCGTACTCTCTCCCCAAATACATAAGCATTCTGAGCGGTATGTTGTTATTCACGGTTGATTGATGTTCTATGAGCACTACAAGCCTGTCGTCCATTATGAAAGCTACATCATTCAGTTGCCCTTTGAATAGAGCATTTGAAAGAGTCACTATCTCTATTTTGGTATCTGGCGGGTAATTTTGCCCTGTTACGGCGTTATAGAGTTCCAGTGCGGCAGGTGGATCATTGAACAGCAATGTAAAAACGCTGTCTTTGTGATTGCGGTTGGTTTTAGCCTCGGTCATATTGAACCTCCTTTTTTTGTTCGTTACCTATTAGACGTAAGAAAACGGAAAAAAAGCCAAAAAATCGTAATTTTGCAAACAAGTGTTTGCAAAAATGTGCATTTTTTCTATATTTTTAATAACAAACGGGGTACAATGTATGAGTGCTACTATTACAATTCGCATAGATGGGAAGCTCAAAAAGCAAAGTGACTCTTTTTACAGTGAAGCTAACCAAGAAAAACTGCGCAAATCCATCGCAGATTTAAACGCAGGAAAAGGCAAAGCTCACAACACCTTGCCTTCTTGATAACAGGCGAAAATATAACTTGGATTTTCATAATAAAGGCTGCTATTGAAGTTCTCTATTTTCTCTGAAATAGGAGAATTATAGGCTTTGAGGAGTGCGGAGATAAAATCCAACTGCTCATATTCTGCTATATTTATTATAAGCCTTTTAAACACCTTGCCTATGTCCCAGTGCGAAGGCAGTGTATATTTGCTCTCTGTGGGAAAATTGTCGCTTGGCACAGCAAATTTTTCTATAAGCTCATCGCTTATTTTATCTATATTTTCTGAATGATAAACATCTGCCAAACCAAAAATTCTGCTCAGTTCTGTTTTTCCTATTGAATTTGCAACCGTGCCCCTATGCGATTTAGTCTTTCGTGCTATATAATCTATTAGAGAACACACAAAAAACAAATCATTATGCTCTTTTATTTCCCTGCCTATCATTTTGTCGCCTCGCTTTTTATGAATTTTAGACTTTCCAATGCCAGCTCGGTACAAAAAGTTATTTGATGCGTGGGATGTTTGAATTTTGCCAAAGTCCAAAATTGCTCTCTTGTTATGGCTCCGTCAATATAATCACTTATATAATTGTAAACTTGGTCATTTGCCATTGGTCCGCTAACAATTTCGTAATCGTGTTTTTTCCCACTTCTGCAAAAAATAACAAAATCTAGCCATTCTTCTGTCATTTCGCTAAAGTCTCTTATTTTTAACGAAGATTTTTTTTCGTATTCATAAACATTGAGTGTTGGGGAATTGTAGCGGCTCGCCCATCTAATTGCTTGTTCTTTTAGCTCGGTACAGTAAAAACCTATGCCAAAATCCTTTGCATATTTTCCTGCGAGGATTTGAGGGCTTTTGATTTCTAAATAACTGCCGTGATATAGAAGCATAATTTGGATAAAAATACTAATTATTTTTACTACCTTATTTTTATATGCGCCTTTCCATTCTCCACTTAATCTTTATTTGCATAGCTACAGCGATATTTGTGGTTTCTGTGTTTATTGCCTGGCATGGCAAAAATGAGCAAATCAAGGCTTTAAATAAGGAAATTTTGGCTGAACAGGTGAAAATTGCCGAAATTGAAAAAAGGGGAGAAAAGGCTTTGACCCTTTTTCGTATTAGCAGGGGACTTGATATTTTGTCTGAGAAAAAACTGCCAGAAGAGCATAAGGATATTTTGGCAGAAAAATTATTCGCCATTTCAACAAACTATAAAATAGACCCGATTTTGATTTTAGCCGTTATAAAACACGAAAGTAAGGGAAACCCAAACGCAAGGGGCTTTTACGTATCTGGTGGGAAATCTGGGGCACTTGGGCTTATGCAGGTAAAATACGAATCCGCCTTGGAAGTTGCCCGCTCTGTTGGGGTTAAAATAGAATCGTCAAAAGATTTATTTGACCCCGAGAAAAACCTAATGGTTGGTACGGCTTATTTGCTTCGTTTAATTGCCAAATACAAAAATTTGCAACACGCTCTGATAGCCTATAATGTTGGCATTGGAACCTTAGACGAAAAACTGAAAAGCGGTGCGCCTCTGCCAAAAAAATATTACAACATTGTTATGAAAGAATATAAGGATTTAGCGAGGGAAATATTCAATTGAAAATTGAAATATGGAAAGAGCGTCAAAAACTCCACAGCAAAGTGCGGGATTTTTTTTTGAACCGTGGCTTGTTAGAAGTGGATGTTCCAATGCTATCTGCAACTTGCGGCACAGACCCGCAGCTAGATTATTTTGAAACCTTGCCCCCTGAACATTATTTGGCAACAAGCCCTGAATTTTTTATGAAACGTCTTTTGGCAGAGGGTTTTGGCGATATATTCTCATTAACTCACGCTTTTAGAAAAGGAGAAACCGGAACCAAACATAACTATGAATTCAATATAGCCGAGTGGTATAGAATTGGCTTTTCCGCAGAAGAGCTGCAACAAGAAATTTTAGACCTCGTTAACTGCATAACGGCCAAAAATTTACCCTTGAAAAGGACAACTTGGGAACAGGCTTTTGAAAACGTGGATATGGAAAAATTAAAAGCTGAACATAAAAATTGGACACAAGAAGAAATAGAGGATTACGCAATGAGCGCAATAATAGAACCCAATTTAGGCGTAGTAGGGGCAGACCTACGTGTCTGCCCCTACTACGCCGAATTCATTGTTGATTATCCGCCAAAAAGAGCAGCCCTTGCAAAAATTCGCAAAAATTCAAACGGGCAAGAAGTTGCCTGCCGTTTTGAGCTATATGTAAACGGAATTGAACTTTGCAATGGCTACGAAGAACTCACCGATGCAAAAGAGCAGAGAAATCGTTTTTTAGAAGACATAGAAAAAAGAAAAAAAATGGGAAAACCTATTCCAAAAATAGACGAGGATTTTTTAACCGCTTTGGAAAAAGGAATGCCGGAATGCTCCGGTGTAGCACTTGGCTTAGACAGGCTTTATATGCTCGCTCTGGGCAAAGACGATATTGGAGAGGTGCTGTTGTTCAGGGAGTGATAGAGTTAATCAGTGGCTACTTTATTTTTATGCAGCGAACGGAGAGGCCATTTGTTTTTTTCGCATCATATCTTTTCAATTTAAGTCCACCTTTTTCAAGAGTGTAATAATATGCTCGGTCGCCAACATCTGTGGAAGACCACCAGAATCCCTCATCCCCAAGAACCCCTGTACCAAGAACCCCCGTAAAACTTCCGTCTTCATTTCTAAACCCGCCAAAAGCCGCATGCCACACAGATGTGTGTCTAAGATCTTCAGCATCCCAGTCTAGTAAAACATCAAAATCATCTTTGGTTGGTAATTTCCAACCATCAGGGCAAACATTCATTGCCGCTTCCCAGTCGTATAATCTTCCATATAAAAGGCAACGATTATTAAAACCGCCATGGCACCACGAATTTCCCGATTTTGGTATTTCATTTAAGTTTTGAGCAGTCCAGATTTGCGACCTCATTTTTACTACCTTGTAAGAGTGCTCTTCACAATGTAATGAATCTTGCGGTTCAATTTCCCGTGAAGACGAGGAACTAAGTAAAGGAGTGGGGGAATCAGAATAATATGAAGAAGAACTCTTACCTGTTTCATATATATCAACATAGCAGGCAAAAATAAGTAGTGATAGTGATAAAAGTGATAATATGTTTGTTGCTTTCATTGTTTGCTTAGTTCCATTAAGGCTGCATTCAGCGTGTCTTCAACGTCTTCTTTGAAACGGCCTATGCCGAGCTTGCAGGTGTAGGTTAGTTCTTCGTTTTTGTGAATGCAAATTACTGGAACGCCAGCCTCTTCGCTGAAAGTCACTTTAAAGCCTTTTTCCAAAAGCTTTTCTAAAATTTTGCGCATTTTAGTCTCCGGTTAAGTTTTTTTCGGTATTCTTCAACTCTTTAAGTGTCATACTCAGTTTTTTTAGCTTGCGGAACAACAAGATTATTGCAAGTAGCATAACAATGCAACCGACAACTATTCCAATTAAAGATTCCTTGCTAATTACTTGCTGTGTGGGTAAGGAAAAATCTGCTCTTAATAGAATTCTTTTTGAAATTGCCTCGCTTGCATAGAATCTCCAATGAATAACACCTGGGGCTTTGTCTTGGCCAATATAGGTTGCTTCTATAGGTTCGCTGTTTATCAGCACTCCTCCTTGTGGCAAAATCAAAGTATATTCCCAAAAAGCGGAATCGTTTTTGATTATTTGCTCTATGGCAAAGGGAGAAATGCTTTCTTCGGGAACAACCGAGCCATCTTCGCTTTCTGCAGTTGGATTTATTATGCGCTCAAAAGAATAGGCGTTTTTCAGCGTATCTATTTTTTTAAGTGAAATATAGCCAATCAAGTCTTTTTCAAATTTTTTATTTCCTTGCCAAGATAACAAGTTTTCAAAAGATAATTTGAAATTCAATGAATAGAGTGAATCTCTTTGCGAAAACCATGCGGAATCAAATTTAAGCCCAGGAATGGAATCGTAATTTGCTTTTATGTTTTCTATAAAATTAGAATCTGGCTCACAAGGGTAAATACTTGCAGAAAATTGCGCACTTCCGTCACTAAGAATTTCAATAGAATCGGCATATTCATCTATACAGGCTAAAAAACACAACGAAAAAAGGGCTAAAAGAATAAATCTCATAACTATAATATAGAATTTTTTTGGCATAAGTCTTTTTTCTGTATTATTGCGTTACTATTATGTTAAGAAATAGTTATATTTATATATAGATATTTATTTTTTATTTTTAGGGGGTTTTGCATGAAAACATTAAGTTTAAGGTTTAAATTTACACTGATAATGGTCGTCTTGAGCTTACTTTCTGCCGGTACGGTAGGCTTGGTAATACTATTTGAAGCACAAAAAAGCATAAGTAGTCTATCTATGCAATACGCTAAAAACGATTCTGAAGCATCGGCTTCAAATGTGATGAGATTCATTGAGCCTCATTGGTTCACTGTAGAAGCCATAGGGCAGATGATGGAACGTTATGAAGATTTGCCACGCTCCGAGAGACGGAATTTTTTCAATGCCACACTTGAAGCTCTGGTGCAAAGAAATCAGGGTATTTTGGCTGCTTGGTGCAATTGGGAACCTAATACTTTGGAAGGTGATGATTCAGAATACCTTAACGTTCCTGGAACTGAACTCGGCGGACGTTTTGCTCCTTATTGGTTTAGAGTGCCATCGGGCATAAAAGTTGAAACGCTGGTAGGTTACGACAAGCCAGGAGAAGGAGATTATTACCTATTGGCAAAAAATTCTGGGCGCACCACGCTTTTGGATCCATATCTCTACAAGGTAAATGGAAAAGATGTTCTGATTACTTCAATTGCCGCACCCATACGCTCAAAGAAAGGCACAATTTTAGGCGTTATTGGTGTTGATATTAGCGTTGAGGAAATTCAGAAAATTTCCCAAGCCCGTAAACCATTAGGTGACGCCATTACCGCAGTGTTCAGCAACAATGGCACTGTAACCGGACATTTTGACACAACTCGCATAGGAAAAAAAGTACAAGAAACGGAAAAAGATATGCTTGGACCATATCTTGAAATTTATATGAACCATCTCAAAGAAGGGAAGCCATATTCCTTTGCAAGATATATTCCTGCAATAGGCTCAGATATGGCATTATTTTTCACTCCGATTAAAATTTCTGAATCCACAACCCCTTGGAGCTTTGCGGTGGCAATTTCAAACAAAACTGTAATGGCACCGGTGTACAAAATGGTAGAAATTGTTGTTTACGTGAGTGCTGCTATGCTTGTGGCGGTAATTATAGTAGCGGCATTTATGGCTAGATCCATTAGCAAGCCTATTGTTAGGGTGACCACCACCATAAAGAATATTTCCGAAGGTGAAGGCGATTTAACCAAAAGAATAGATACTAATGCCGGAGGCGAAATAGGTACTTTGGTGCGTTATTTTAATAAATTAATGGATACCATTCAGCACCCCATTAAAGAAACCAAAATAACAGTAAATGGCTTGGCGGCAGCAGCAGATAAACTTTCTTCGGTTTCTGACCGCCTCTCCGATATTTCCAAAGAAACGGTTAATCATGTGAGTAGTGCCGCAAGTATAGCTGAACAAATGGCAGAGAATATAAGAGCTATGGCAAGCGGTGCGGAACAGGCGAGCGTTAACGCAAGCGAAGTGGCTAGTGCCACAGAACAAATGGCTGTAAATATAAATGCAATGGCAGGCGGAGCTAAACAGGCAAGCCTTAATGCAAGCGAAGTAGCTGGTGCGGCAGAGCAGATGTCTGTCAATATGAATACAATAGCTTCTGCAATTGAAGAAATGAGCGCAAGTATCAACCAAATAGCTAACTCTGCTGGCGAGGCTCGCAATATTGCAGAAGATGCAACCGTAAAATCCACTGGAGCAACAAACGCAATGAATAAACTTGGCATTGCCGCCAAAGAAATTGGGCAGGTTACAAATGTTATCAAAAAAATCGCAAACAAAACTAATCTTTTGGCTCTAAACGCTACCATTCAAGCTGCCGGCGCCGGCGAAGCCGGCAAGGGTTTTGCTGTAGTTGCCAGTGAAATAAAAGAACTTGCAAATCAGAGTGCACAAAGCGCAGACGATATAGCTAACCGCATAGAGGGTGTTCAAAGCGAAACCAATGCGGCAGTAGAAGTTATACGCAAAGTGAGCAGCACTATTACTAAAATAAACCAAAGCGTTGAGGCAATAGCAGGCCATGTTGAGCAACAAACTAAGGTGAGCAACGAAATAGCAAACAATGTGGCACAGGCAAACGTTGGCGCAAAGCGAGTAGCTTCTGCCATAGGCGAGGTAGCCAGAGGCACCAACGAAATTGCAAGCAATGTAACGCAGGCAAGCACAGGTGCAAAACGGGTGGCTACTGCAATAAGCGAAATAGCCAAAGGCAGCCGCGATATTGCCGCAAATGCGGGCGAAGCGGTAAAGGGAACCGACAATATAAAAGAAAATATGGTAGTTGCAAGCAAGGCTGCAGAAGAGTCTAACCAAGATGCTTCGCAAGTAAACTCTTCAGCAAGCGATTTGGCAGAAACAGCAAATAGCTTGAGAGGGGTTGTGGAGAAGTTTAAGGTTTAATATTTGCGCAACATCTGAATCCGACTGTTGGGTCTAAAAAGAATTTTGAGGCGTTTATACTTTCTGTTCCTAAAATCAGAGCTTTTCGCTTTTCTATTGGACCTTCGTACTTCAAACCCTGCCAAATAACATCTAGATATTTATCACCGCCCCTTTTGTTATAATCTTCCTGATTAACATAATCTGTTCCAAGAGCATTTCCAGAGGAATCAGTGAGTGAGTAAAACAAAATTGTACCTGTGAATTTACTTGGGTCCAAAATATCGTGAAGCGTACGTAATGTATCTCTGCTTAGTAAAGTGTCTATGCGGGAACCGCTTCTGTACAAAAAAACGGTGTCGGTGGTATATTTTGGTCTTATGCGGGTTGGGGCAAATCTATTTTTGCACTGGGCAAGCTCTACCCTTGAAGCTCCTGCAAAAATTGCATAACTGCTTCCTTTTAGCAAGGGAACTTCGCCAGAATCTCCTTTGCTCACCACCCATTCTTGCAACTGTCCTGGTAAATCTCTAATTCCATTTCTACTTGCGCAAATTTTATTGCGTTTTGCAATGCTGTTTGCAGAAACAGAATCTCCGGTACCAACTCCGCAATATCCATACAAAAATTTATCTGGGCTAAAATTTCTCTCTTCTATAACACCATATCTTGAACCACCGGCTGTGCAAGCTGCATTCCATTCTAGCTCGGTACATAATCTAAAACTCAAAGTTTCGCATTCTTTTTTTGCTTTTTCGTAGAGAACATTTCTTTCAAATTTACCTTCCGAATAATGCTGCAATTTTTCCATGCAAAAAACAGAGGATGAATCCATTTTAACAGGAACAAAATTTTGTGGACATTTGTATTTCCAAAGTTCACCTTTTGAAACAACAATGGTTTCTATCCAAGCTTTTGAATAATATCCTGAATTATCAACTGCTCGTATTCGTAATGTAATTGTATCTCCGGGCAAAACCCAGCGCAGGGTGTCGCTTATGAATTCTCCATTTGTATCTAATTTCATGGAATTTTTTTCCAATTTATAGCGGGCATTATAGTAGTCTTCTAGCACAACAAAATCTCTAGCAATGCTTTCCCAGTTTTCACCGTTTTTTTGTTCAATGAAATATTTTCTCACTTCTTTATACTTCTGATAACCCTGTGGAATACGGAGGCTGGAATCTAATTGTATTGGTGTTGGGCTTTCAAGAGGGTCAACGCTACGTGGCCAAAATAGAATAAGCCGATTTGAGTCAAGTCGCGGCAAGCCATCCCCAGAATCTGCATAAAGCCAAAATTTACTTGCTATGAGCGGAGGAATAGTGTCTGTTGTTGACACTATTCTGTTTTCTGGTTTAGACTGATTTCCAGCACTATCGTAAGCTAGTATTGTTATTTTGTAATGCTTTTCGGGTTTTAAATCAGAAATTTCCACTTTCCAACTGTTTGCCAGAGTATTATTAATTACAAAACCTTTTCTGTCTAGAATCACAAATCTTAAAAAACTTTGATTTTGGTTTTTATCTTCTTCCAACACAACTCTGCGCCCTTCTTTTTTGAATTTGTAAAGAAGTTTTAAATCTGAGGAATTTATGGGCATCTCAGAGAGGCTTGCTTCTACATGTGCGTTTCTTATGCTTTCGTTTTTGTCAATTGCTTCTACACTAATATCGTAACCTAATATTGGGCCACTTATCTCTTCTGGATAGTAAAAATCTTGCTGGTCAGTGGGGCGAATCCAATTTATCCAAATAGATTTTGATGCCGCAGAATCGCTAAAATACACTGTTGACGGAGGAACATCATCACCAAAATGAGCATATAAATGCTTAACGGCTCCTTTTTCATTACCTGCATAGTTTGCCCAAATTGCAATATGCAAGCTGTCTCTTTCCAAAAATTTGCTTATCAACTTGGTTAAATCTAAAGAGTCGCCTTCCCCTTTGCCACTATAGGTAATACTGGCAGAAGCCCCGTTTATTTGCGCTTGCGATATGTTTTGAACAGAATCGTTCACTACTGTGGTATCTAACCATATATAATAATTTTGCAAATCTTTTTTTTCAATGGGATGCTTCCACCGCATAATATAACAATCCTTGCAAGTTTTGGCAACGGCTACCTCTGAGATAGTTCTCTCAAAAGGATATGTTGGATTGCTGTTGTCGCTTGAACAAGCAAGTAATAGCAGAGATATAAAAACGGCGAGTAACTTTGAACGCACTTTTGCAAATTAGTAAAATTTTCTCTTAATATCTTCTAATGGCATTTTCATAAAAACAGCCTCACCCCTAGGTGTTTCATAAGGATTTTGCAAAAACAGCAAATCAGAAACAATAGCTTTCATCTCTTGCGCTGAAAGTTCTGCCCCGTTTGGAATAGCAGAACTATTTGCATAAGAGAGAGCATTTTTTTTGAACATATCGCTTTCTTTGCTATCGTAGGCATTTTGCAAAAAAACAATTATAGCTATTGCTGCTGCGCTTATTTTCAAGTGAGCAGGAATGCTTCGCAAACGCCAAGTGCTTAGACCAAAGGGTTCTATGTTAAAGCCGAGTTTTTTGAGTTCGTTTTTTTGAGCCTCTAGTATAGGCAGCAGATAAGATGGAATTTCAACATTTTCTGGAAATAAGAGTTCTTGACTATCCAAGCTCTCATTATTTTGAAAAACTGCGAGAGCACGCTCGTAAAGTATTAACTTGTGCGCTCTATGCTGGTCTATTATCAGCATACTGTTGCCCTGCTCACAAATAATGTAGGACTTGCCTATTTGCAAGCAATCGGGAGTATTGAGAGGAGCCTTGTCTGCAAGGTCTGAACTCCCAGAACTTGTAGCTATTGGAATTATGCGAGAATCGGGGAAGAGTTCTTCAGCAACCTTTTCTTCATTAACCATCAACTGTGGCTCGTTTGTCAGTCCCACCGTGTCTGCCACATAAGCTGGAGCGTGTTCTCTTAGGGTATTTGTTATTGAAATAGATGGGTAAGAAATGGCGTTTTGCAAAGCGTTGTGCACAGCGTGATTAACAGCCAAAAAAACCGCATTGTCTTTTGAAAAGCGAACCTCCCTCTTTGCAGGGTGAACGTTTACATCAAAGGTTTCTTGCGGCATTTCCAAAAAAATAATGGCTAGGGGTGAAAAATCGCCATAAGGAGCATAAGCTTGGTTAATGGCTTTGGATATCAAGGCATTGTAAATTGGACGTTTTTGCAGATAAATATAGGGAACATTTCTTTTGTTGCTCTGCAAATCTTCTGGAGCATTCACAAAGCCTCTAACCTTAATACCCTGCTCTTCCCACTCAATTTCCAGCAAGGAACGAGCTACAGATGCTCCCAAGCAATCTGAGATCCTAGACCGCAAACTCCCCTCTGCCGCGCTGAATAGCAAGCGGTTATCTGCCCTGTATTCAAAATGCGCATTTTCGTTTGCTATAGCAAGCCTTGTTATGCAGTCTAAAATCCTTGAATTTTCAACGGAATCGTTTTTTAAAAACTCCGCACGCACCGGAGCGTTGAAAAATAAATCTTTAACGGTAATTGTTGTACCAAAAGGCAGGGCAGCTTCTTCTTTTGATTTTAAAGCCCCGCCTTCAAACTCTGCGCGAATACCACTAGACCTTTCACCCTTAGCCATGCTCTCTATAGTCAATTTGGATATAGAGGCTATTGAGCTTAGAGCCTCTCCCCTAAACCCGTTTGTGCATAATCTGAGCAAATCGTCAACGTCTCTAAGCTTTGAAGTGGTGTGGCGCATAACGCTTTTCTCTATATCTTCTGGCTCAATTCCAGAGCCATTATCCGAAATTTGAATTAAATCCTTGCCTCCCTTTTTCACAGATATTTTTATCTTGGTTGCTCCGGCATCTAAGCTGTTTTCCACCAATTCCTTTACCGCAGAGGCCGGCCTTTCAATAACTTCACCTGCAGCTATTTGATTTATAACGCTGTCGGGCAAAAGTTGTATTTGGGGCATAGCGAAAAAGGTAGAATTTTTTACTATATTTCTAAAAAATGATTTCTATTGAACAAAAAGCAAAATTAACGCTCATGGTTGTGCTTTGTGCACTTCTGTTTTCGTGCGATATGGAATTTCTGCAATCTTGGGAATTTTGGAAAAAATCCTCGCATATTGTTGTAGCAGAGGTTGGAAATTCTCGCTTGTATTTGCACGATCTTAAGGAAACTAAGAGACCAGAAGATACCATTTCAAGAGAGGAATGGGTTCACCGCATAGAATCTTGGGTGAATTTTGAGGTTATGTACAGAGAGGCTTTGAAACGAGGTTTGCAAAAAGACCCTACCACGCAAAAGTTGATAAAAGATGCTGAGAAAAAAATCTTGGTGGACAGGCTTAAAGTGACAATGTACGATGCCATTGACACTGAATCCGACAAGGAAATGCAGGAATTTTACGAAAATAACAAGGAAATGTTTCGTATAGACTCGGTATCTTTTTTGCCTTTTTCCAAGGCTCTACCTAAAATACAAAGCTTGATACTGGCAGAAAAACAGGTGAAAAAAGAACAAAAATGGCTTGCAGAAGTGAAAAATTATCATTCAATAGAAGTTTATCCACAATACTTGGATTCCTTGTAAGGTGCCATTAGTTTTAGCTAGCAAAAGCCCAAGAAGGGCACAAATTCTTGAACTGCTGGGCGTTAAATTTCGCGTAGAAGAGCCCAGTTGCGAAGAAAACGCAGAAAGCATACCCCCTAAAAACATTCCTTTGGAACTTGCCAAAAGAAAGGCTTTGAATGTATCTGCAAAATTCCAAAACGATTTTGTGCTTGGAGGCGACACCCTTGTTTTTTGCGAAAATGAGGTTTTAGGCAAGCCAAAAAGCGAAAATGAAGCTTGTGAAATGCTGAAAAAGTTGAGAAATAGGGTTCATAGCGTGATTAGTGGGCTTGCTCTTTGCCAAAACAACGAAATTTTATTCAGCGGAGAAAGCCAAACAGAGGTGCTTTTCAGAGATTATTCGGATTTGGAAATTCTAAATTATATATCCACAATGGAATATGCAGACAAGGCAGGTGCTTATGGAGCACAGGGAAAAGGTGCCCGGTTTATAAAATCAATAAACGGTTGCTTTTACAATGTTATGGGACTACCTATAGCCCTTACCTTGGAGGCTCTTAACAAAGTGGAATAAACGGAGAACTTATGGCAGAAGAACAAGAAAATAACTTGAATTTGGGCGAAAATGAGCGCGTTGGCGATTATTTGCACCGTATTCGCAAAATTCGTGGCTTGGAACTAGAACACCTAGCAAAATCCATTCGCTTGGGAAAAAATATTCTGGAAGCGATAGAATCTAACAACTGGAGTTACTTTCCAACAGAAGCTTATTTGCGAAGCTACATAGTATCTCTGTGCGATAAATTATCTTTGGATAAAAACTTAGTGCTGAAACAGTTTTCCGCAGAAATAAATTCGCAATTCTGGATAACTCAAACAAATATTATGAGTGAATCGGAGCAGGAAAAAGATTCTCCAGAGGCTTCGTCTAGCAATGTGCCAAAAGCAGCCATAATAATTATTTTGGTAATTATAGCAGCTCTGTTTTTTGCCAGCAAAATGTTTGGTAACTATTCAACAGAAGAAGATGAATTTGATATGGAGGAAAACCAAAAAACAGAAGACTATGAAAGTTTAGAAGAAAATGCCGATGACTCTGACACTTCTAATGCGGTTGTAATTGACACAGTTCCTCTTCCCAAGGCAGTAGCAGTAGCAAAGGAAGCGGAAAAAAAAGATAGGTATGCAGATCCTCTCCCCAAGGCAGTAGCAGTAGCTGATGAACCAGTAGTTACTTCTGGTTCAGACACTCTTCGTTTTGAATGTACTCCATCTTCCACAGATAGTACTTGCGGAGTAACGGTTAAAGGCGTAGATACAAAAATGAGCTATTTCAAAAAGATGACAAGCAGATACTTAAACCGTGCAGACACTATGCAGGTAACCATCACAGTTCCACATAGAACAAAATTGTTCATAAACAACGCAAAATTGGACTATGGCAGCTTCAACACGCTTTTATTCTATAACGGAAAGGTAGTCAACAAAATAAATAGGGAATTGAGATAGGGAATTTATCAAATGACCGTCTATATATTGCTGTTTCTTTTGGGCTTTATAGTGGCGGTATGTATGTTGGCTTATGCCAGCATACAAGTGGCGGAATTGAATAAAAAAGCAGAGGAATTCAGCAAAAATTTAAAGGAACGCTATTCAAAACCTATAGTGGGTCTTGACGATGCAAAAAAAGAATCAAATAAGGTGGATAAAACAGAGAAAGAGGGGGCAGAGAAGACGGAGAAAACGGAAAATGAAAAGAAAAGCTAGTATTTCCAGAAAAACGGCAGAAACGGATATTGAATTATACTTGGATTTAGATTCTAAAAAAAAAGGTAGCATAAAAAGCGGTAGCGCATTCTTAGACCACATGCTCAATTTGTTCCAGTCCCATGCTGGAGTTGAATTTAGCCTTGCCTGCAAGGGTGATGTTGAAATAGATTTTCATCACAGCATGGAAGATATAGGCATAGTTTTGGGTTCTGGCTTAAATCAAGCCCTTGGAGATAAAAAAGGCATTGAACGTTTTGGTTTTTATTTTGCACCTATGGACGAATGCCTAGCAAGAGTAGCCTTGGATTTCAGCGGTCGCTACGCTTATGTTTTGCAAGGAAACCTACCAGCAAGAATAGGTGACTTAGATTCCAGCCTTTGGGAACATTTTTTCAAAAGCCTAGCCGAAAATGCAAAAATGAATTTACACATAGAACTTCTCTATGGCCAAGACGGCCACCACTGCATGGAAGCCATATTCAAAGCATTCGCCAGAGCTGTTGCCATGGCAATAGGCAAAGGCAAAAATGCAGATGAAATACCCAGCACTAAGGGAACGCTTTAACTCAAGTTTCTATTCCAAGAGCTATATATAAAGCATTATTAAGTTCGTTTATTTTTTTATCTGATAATGTTCCAACAAAATCTGTCAGTTGAGTTTTTCTAATGCTAACAAGCTCATCGCAACGAATTGCAGAAGTATGTTTCAACCCTTCTTCTAAGCCTATTTCTATTTGCGTACTCAGCCCCTCAAAACTTGTATATACAGGAGCACAAATAACTGTTGAATATGAAGAATCTATCGCAATTTGCCTACTTACAATAACATAAACCCTTTGTTTTTTAACATCGTTTTT
>Ga0268262_10004180_pt1 | contig 15066 bp, 8 predicted proteins | sample TergutNc150P3_FD_190354 | JGI IMG/M metagenome (GOLD analysis project Ga0268262, IMG submission 190354) | Nasutitermes corniger P3 segment gut microbial community from laboratory colony in Florida, USA - Nc150 P3 (SPAdes) (version 2) | ecosystem: Host-associated > Arthropoda: Insects > Digestive... | reverse complement strand
AAAAACCTGGAGATGCGCATAGAAGCCGAACACGGCGCCTGCGCAGGCAAGACGGACATCGCCAAACGCGCCAAGGAAAAAGGCCTGGACGCGATACACGACACCGTTCACGAAATGGCCCGCGACGAGGCCCGCCACTGCGCCGCCTTCAAAGGACTGTTGAAGCACTACTTTTCATAAGATAAGGGAGTAGGGAATCGGGGGCGTCTCCCCCACTCCCTACTCCCCACTCCCTATCTTCGGTATTGTCGCAAATCCTTTCTCCAGTTCCGTGTCCATGGGGATTTGGTCGCTCAGCGTTTTATTGTTATACGACATATACGCGGTCATGTCAAAATAGCCCGTTCCTGTCAGACCGAAGAGGATAACTTTTTTCTCGCCCGTCCGCTTGCACTCAAGGGCTTCGTCAATGGCTGCTTTAATAGCATGGGATGATTCGGGCGCGGGGAGTATGCCCTCAACTTTCATAAATTTGACCGCCGCTTCAAAGACATTGGTTTGCATCTCGGAGCGGGCTTCCAAAAAGCCGTCATGGTATAATTTTGACAGGACCGAATTCATTCCGTGATAACGAAGGCCGCCGGCGTGGTTGGCCGAAGGTATAAATCCGTTGCCCAGGGTATACATCTTGATAAGCGGCGTTGTCTTTGCCGTGTCGCCGAAATCATAGGCATAGCGCCCGCGGGTAAACGAAGGGCAGGAAGCCGGTTCCACGGCGACAAAGCGGGCCTTTGATTTTCCGGCGATCTTCTCCCCCATGAAAGGGGAAATAAGGCCGCCCAGATTCGAGCCGCCTCCGGCGCAGCCGATAATAATGTCGGGTTTGATTCCGTATTTGTCCATAGCGGCCTTTGCCTCCTGCCCGATTATCGACTGGTGCAAAAGCACATGGTTCAGGACGCTGCCCAGCACATAACGGCATTTATCGGTTTTCAATGCGACTTCAATGGCCTCGGAAATGGCGCAGCCAAGAGAGCCGCCGGTGCCGGGATCATGGTCCAGGATTATCCGGCCCGAGTCGGTGGTGTTGGACGGGGACGGGATCACTTTGGCGCCGTAGGTTTCCATCAGGGCCTTGCGGTAGGGCTTCTGCTCGGAACTGACCTTCACCATAAACACGGTCAGATCCAGATTGTAAAAAGCGCATGCCATCGCCATCGCGGAACCCCACTGCCCGGCGCCAGTCTCCGTGGTAAGAGAAGTCAGTCCGTCTTCTTTGGCGTAATATGCCTGAGCCCCCGCCGAGTTGAGCTTATGTGAACCGGAGGTATTGGTTCCTTCAAACTTATAGTATATTTCAGCCGGCGTTCCCAGTTCATTTTCCAGATAGTAGGCCCGGATAAGCGGCGAGGGTCTGTATGCCTTGTAGAAATCCATAATACCGTCGGGAATGGGGATTAAACGGGTAGTTTCGTCAAATTCCTGCCTGACAGGCTCCTTACAGAAAATAGGCTCCATTTCCTCCGGCTTAAGCGGCTGCAATGTCCCGGGGTGCAGGAGAGGATCCGGCTTCACCTTCATGTCCGCTCTCAGGTTATACCAGAATTTGGGTATCTCATCCTCGTTAAGGTAAATTCGAGTAGGGATTTTCTTTGCCATAATAAGCTCCTTTGTTGCTTCTATATACAGAAACCTACCACAACTATTGAAATCTGTCAAGCATTACTATATAGCCGCTACTTGTTTTTTGCCCTTTGAATTGTTATTCTATATGAAATACATGAAAACTTTTACAGGTATTCCGGTATCCGCGGGGATAGCGTACGCGAAAGCCTTTGTATACACGGCGGATGAAACTTTTGAAGTTCCCAATTACAGCGTCAGCGAGACGGAAATCCCCGCCGAATTGAAACGCCTGAAAAACTCCATTGCCGAGGCCGCCTCGGAAGCGAAATCCCTGTTTGAACGCGCCGGGCGGGAGATGAGCCGGGAACAAGCGGATATTTTTCAGGCGCAGTTGTTAATGATGGAGGATGAAGATTATCATCAGCAGATGAATGACAGGCTGAAAAAAAATTTGTGCAACGCGGAATGGGTCGTATGGGAAGTATCCCATGAATTAAGCCAGATACTGATGCAGTCGCCGGACGCCAATCTTCGGGAGAGGGCTGTTGATATTGACGACGTTTCCCGCAGAATAATTGGCTGTCTGCTCAGCGGCGTGAAGGGCCGTTCCCCCCTTGCCGATCTTAACGAAGAAGTAATCCTTGCCGCCCAATACCTTATGCCCTCCGATATGGTGAATCTGAACAAGGACTGCGTAAAAGGCATTGTAATGGACGAGGGCAGCGGGACCAGCCATACGGCGATTCTGGCGAGGGCCTTTAACATTCCCGCAGTGATGGGCATTTCGGGATTTTCAAGAATTGCGAATAACGGTGAACCGGTGGTCATGAACGGAACATCGGGAATTGTCGTGACAAACCCCGATAAACATACGCTGGCGCGGTTCAGAACGGAGGAAAAACAGCAGCAAAAACAGACCGGCCGGCTTAACGCCCTGCGCGAGCTTCCAGCCGTGACCATTGACGGCTGTCTGGTATCGCTCAAGGCAAATATCAGCCTGCCGGAAGAAGCGGAAACCCTAAAAAACTACGGGGCGGAGGGCATAGGCCTGTACCGTTCAGAATTTCTTTATATTACGCCGGGCAAAGCGCCTGACGAGGAAACCCAGTATAGGGCCTACAGCCAGGTTTTAAAGGCCATGGGCGGACTTCCTGTCACTATCAGGACTATGGACATGGGCGGCGACAAAATTGTCCCTGAACTGCACACCATAGGGCTGGACAATGAAAAAAACCCCCTGCTTGGATGGAGGGCTATACGCCTGTCCCTCGCCAACCCCGAGATGTTCAAGGTGCAGTTACGGGCGATTCTAAGGGCCAGCATCCACGGCAACACCCGTATCATGTTCCCCATGATCTCTGGAATTGAGGAACTGGAACAGGCTCACGCCATGCTGGACGAAGCGTGCCTCGAATGTAAAAAATTAAAACAGTCTTTCAACAAAGACATTGAAGTGGGGGCGATGATTGAAATTCCTTCCGCCGCGATAACCGCGGATATACTTGCCGAAAAAGCGGATTTCTTCTCTATCGGGACAAATGACCTCGTCCAGTACAGCCTCGCGGTGGACAGGGGAAACGAAAAAGTAAGCTATCTGGGCGAGGCTTTTCATCCGGCTATACTTCGTTTTTTAAAGAAGACTATCGACGCCGCGCATGAAAGGGGAATTAAGGCGGCAATGTGCGGGGAACTTGCCGGAAACCCGGAAGCGACATGCCTTTTACTCGGGCTGGGCCTGGACGAATTCAGCATGGCCGCTTCTTCCATTCCCCGTATTAAAGAAATTATACGATCCAGCAGTCTGAAGGCCTGCAAATCACTGGCGACAGACGCGTTACGCGCAAGATCAATCGAGGAAGTCCGCTCATTGCTGCATGAATGGAAGGCGGACAATGCCCAAAAACACTAATCTCCCGACAGTAGTTTTGGTGGGACGCCCGAATGTGGGAAAGTCAACTCTGTTCAACCGCCTGCTTCACAAGCGCAGGACTATCACCGATCCTACGCCTGGCGTTACCCGCGACCCAATAGAAGCGGACGCTCTTATCAACGGCAAACCGCTCCGGCTCATTGACACAGGGGGCTTCAAACTTGACCGCCTGACTGGAAACAAAAAGGCGGAAAGCGGCAACAGCATTGACGATTTAGTCGTAGAGAGAACCCTTGCCACAGTTGAAAAGGCAAGCCTCATAGTCCTCCTTCTGGAGGCAGGCGAGATAACCAGCGAAGACGAAGAATTTATAAAAATTCTGCGTCCTTACCGGAGCCGGCTCGTTGTCGCCGTGAACAAGACCGAGGGAGGCAGGCTGGAGGCAGACGCGTGGAATCTGCTCTCATACGGATTTGAAAAAGTCTTTATGATCTCCGCCGAACACGGCGACAATATAGGGGATCTGAGCGAAGAAATAGTCAACAGGATTGATTTTAGCAAAGTGTCCGCTTTTACGGAAAAAAAAGACAACGAACACCGCCCTATTCACATAACAATTTTGGGAAAACCCAACACGGGCAAGTCCACTCTGTCAAACAGGCTTACGTCATCTAACGCTTCTATTGTCAGCGATATTCCCGGCACCACGCGCGACGTGATTGAAGGCAGCTTCAGTTGGAAGTCCCGCGATTTCACCATACTCGACACCGCTGGCATACGCAGAAGAACCAAAGTAAACGAAAACATTGAGTATTACTCGGTGAACCGCGCTATTAAAACCATAGACGAAGCGGATATTGTGATACTGTTGATGGACTCCGAAGAGGGTCTAAGCGAACAGGACAAGAAAATAACGGCGCTTGCCCACAACAAAGGCAGGGGTATTATCATGGCACTTAACAAATGGGACACGGCGCCTAAGATAAAAAACGCCTTTGAGGCGGCAAGGGATCGTATACGTTTTATGTTCGGCAAAATGGAATTCGCGCCCGTACTCCCTTTAAGCGCGAAAGACGGAACCGGCGTTGACAAACTCTTAAACACGATTATAACCATGTACAGCCAGCTTAACACCCAGGTGGAGACAAGCCGCCTAAACCAGGCCCTTAAACGCTGGCTTGAGGAAAATCCCCCGCCCTCAGGGCCCCAAACCCGTTTTAGCGTAAAATACGCGGTGCAGAGTTCCGTAAATCCCGTACAGTTCATCTTTTTCGTTTCCCGCCCCAAAGCGGTCAGCGAGGCGTATGTATCTTACCTGCGAAACAGGATCCGCAAAGACTTGGGGTTTTCGTTAATTCCGGTTGAGGTGATGATACGAGGTTCAAAGAAAAAAAGGGAGTCGGGAATTGGGAGTCGGGAGTAGGAGGAGCAGTTCGATAAAGAAGCGTATTACCGGTCCCCACTCCCCACTCCCCACTCCCCACTCCCTATTTAAGCCTTTACCGCCGCAAACACGCCTTTTGCTGGACGGGATTCCCGCGCTCATCGACAGGGTTTTTCCCCTGCCCGCCCGTTTCCGATCGGCCCTGCCTAAAGATGTCGCCGAGCTTTCCCGCCTTTTAACCTCCGGCAGGGGCGAGCGCGGGCTTTCCTATATGGGCAGGCCCCCCCTGCTCTCCGCGTACCTGCGCTATTTTTTTCCATGGAACCTGTACCGCCTGTGCCGCCTGCTTCCCAATCTTGGCATTACTCTGTCACACAATGACAGAGTAACCGATCTTGGCTGCGGGCCGCTTACATTCGCCTGCGCCCTGTGGATATGCCGCGGGGATCTTCGTTCCGTCCCGCTTGAATTTGTCTGCGTTGACCAAAACCGGTCCGCGCTTGACGCTGGGATGAAATTCTTTACGGCTCTGAGTGGTGAAGCTTCCACATGGAAAATAAAAACAGTCAAAGGCGATATCAGGACTGCAAAAGCGCGGAACGCGGCGTTAATTTGCGCAGTTAACGTGTTTAACGAAATGTACGGCGACATTTCCAGAAGCAATGAGAACAGCCTGCCGTATAACTCGCTTAAGGCTTCCCGCCTCCTTGCCGGTTACGGTTCCGCTTCATCCTCTTTTCTGGCCGTGGAACCCGGCTTCCCGCGCTGCGGGGAATTTATAAGCCTTCTGCGCGGGGCGTTTAAGGAACAAGGGATACGGCCTTTATCACCCTGCCCCCATGACAGGGCATGCCCCATGATGGGGAGCAAACGCTGGTGCCACTTCGCTTTTGAAACAGATGACGCGCCGCAGGCGCTGCACCAGCTTTCCGGAGCGGCAGGACTTCCAAAGGAAAGGGCCGTGTTAAGCTTTTTATTTGCAACCCGGGGCGGACAAATGGAGGACGCTAAAAAAGACAGACTGAGGATCATCTCCGACGCTTTCCCCCTGCCCGGGAACCTTTTCGGGCGTTACTGCTGTTCGGATAAGGGGCTGTCGCTGCTGGTTGATGAAAAAAGAATTATTGAAAAAAACAACTGCGGTTCTTTGGTAAATGCTGTTATAAAAGAAGAGAAAGATTCCAAAAGCGGGGCGTTGATTGCAAGACTGCAGAACTGTTAACTGTTAACCGCTTGCCTGATATATCTCTCCAGCGGTAAATGAAAGAGGGGCGGTTTCGCCGTTCGGGATAATCAACAATTCTCCCTCAGGGCCTATCCCCGCGAGGACGCCTGTAACCGTGTCGCCTGAATCCGCGGCCCCTTTGGCAAAACAGATTTGCCCGCCTTTTTTGTACAAACGCGCTTCCAGTCTTTCCCTCCAGTCCGCGGCCTCAATCTCGCAACGCAGGCGAAAAAGGATTTTTTCCATCAGGATGAATCTGTCAGCAGAGTTGTATTCCGCGCCTGAGGCGAGGCTGATGCTTGAAGCCTTGTCCAGCAGAAAGCCGGGAATCTGTTTTTGCGAAACATTTACGCCTATGCCTATATGCACGCAGTTATCCTGCGCTTCGGCGAGGATGCCGGCCAGTTTCAAAGCCGGAGGGATCAGTATGTCGTTGGGCCATTTGATCAAAATCCTGCCTGAAAGCGCCGGAGCAAAATCTTCTATGGCGAAGGCGGACGCAAGGCCCGCGCGCAGTCCTAGAGCCGTAGGGATGGCGGTAAAACGCAGCAGGACAGTAAAGGCCAGGGCCCGCCCTTTTTCCATCTCCCATTTTCTGCCGCGTATCCTTCCCCTCCCCTCTTCCTGAAAATCCGCCGCGATTACCGTGCCGTGGGGCGAGCCTTCCCGCTCAAGAAGGCGCGAGACTTCCATAGTGCTGGTTACGGTTTCTTCATAGTAAACAGGCGCGTTAAAAGGGTTATGTATGCCAAGAAGCCTCATCCCCAATGTATACCACAGGGCTTGCAAAAATCCAACCCTGTTGTTAATGTAAATTATGCATATGGTATGCCTTGATCTTGAAGGAGTTCTTGTTCCGGAAATTTGGATTGCGTTTTCCGAGGCTGCGGGGATTGCGGAATTAAGACGTACAACCAGGGATGAACCTGATTACGACAAGCTCATGCGCTTCCGCCTTGATCTGCTTAAAAAAAACAACCTTAAGCTTCAGGATATCCAGCGGGTCATTTCAGGCATGGATCCCATGCCCGGAGCGGTTGAATTTACAAACGCTTTGCGGGAACGCGCCCAGGTGGTAATATTGTCAGATACCTTCGAGCAATTCGCAAAACCTCTGATGAAAAAACTGGGCTGGCCATGCCTTTTGTGCAACAGCCTGGAAATAAGCCCTGAGGGGGAAGTAACCGGATACAGGCTGCGCCAAAAAAACGGAAAGAAAGAAGCCGTGAAAGCGTTTAAATCGCTTAACATGAATGTCTTTGCCGCAGGGGACTCTTTTAACGATCTTGCCATGATACGCGAAGCCGACTCAGGCTGCCTGTTCCGCGCCCCCGAGGCGATCCGCAAAGACTGCTCCGACATCCCCTGCGTGGATACATTTGACGAGCTGTTGGCCCGCGCGGCGTTATAAGCCTTTCACTTCCCATTCAGGAGTACTCTTCCTATTAAACTTTATATCCGATTTTATTTCGCTTATGGGAACCCATTGTAACAGGAAGCTGACTTCATTACTGATTTCATACTTATGGCTGCCTGTCGGACGGTAAGGCGACATTGACCAGTTTAACACGGCGTCCCAGTCCCCCAAATGATGGGTTGCCGATATCCGGAAACTTTTCATCTTAAATCCTGACCTTTTCCTTAAGTTTTCATTATCAAAACGGAATGAATCAAGAAGATCAAGAAACAGGTTTGTCCTGGTTCCTGGAGGCAGTTCAATAGGCGCGTCTTTGAACATGGGCCAGTTATGAAAGTACTGGTAAATGCGCGAATTCGCGGACTCGGCGCTTACGCTCAGGTTTAAAAATTTATTTAACCCCAGGGTAAAGCCAAGGGAAAAATTAAAAGAAGAACTGGTATATTGCTGCAGGTTAAAAAGCATGTTGGACCTTGTGTTTATGGAAAAATCTATATTTTTTTTCCAAAGGTTTTTCAAAGCCGTATTTTTTGTATAGGAAAGGGAAAAATCCCTGGGGCGAAGAATTAAATTCCCGTCCCCGGTCCGCTGGAACCATCCCGTGTCGGCGGTAGCGGCGCCAACCCTGTATTCATAACCCATCATACGGGCAGCGGTAAACGCCGCCGTAACGCCCCATTTTGAAAGATTTAGCGTGGTTGTAAGCGAGTTTAACCTTTTTATCATTTTTCCGGTTTCAGGCGAATCCCAGCCTTCAGTATCCAGTGTCATATTATATGAAAGATTGCCATAATCTCCAAATCTGACGATCTCGGTGAAAATAAACGGATCCAGATCCCATTCCTCCTGGTCTTCGGGGCGCTGTATTCCCCATTTCGCGGTGGTGCTGGTGACCCATATATTTAACGCCGTATTCCAGTTCAGCCTGGCATCCTTGGGCGGCAAATCCGAGGTCATCGTAAAGGATTGTGTCTTGTCCATAACTGACGCCAACAGATTTGCCGAAAGCGAATGGGAGGATATTTTTTCCTTATCCCATTCAGCCCATTCCATTATCCATTCGGGGTTTTCCGCCCAGTACTCCAGAAAATCAATCCTGTCATTTTGATTGGTTATCGCCGTCATATTCTCTTCAACAAATTTTGATCTTACGGCAATGCCATTCAAATTATACGCCAGGTTGGACTGTCTGAACACGGCGTTCCTGAATAACGGCCTTATTGTTACCGTAGTTCCGTAGGATGTGGAAAAAAACGACGACCTGAATTCCTGTAATTTATCGTTGGCCAATTTTTGGCGATCCTTGTTTCCTGCCGCAGTAAGATATTCTTTTGCGTCCTCATTAAGGTAACTGTATTGCCCCCAAAACCCGTTGCCTGAAAAGGAAAAAGAACCGGTATAAAGGCCCTCTGAATGATTTATATTTAAATTTGTGCCGGCGTCGCCGCGAAAGTTGGTCCTTACATTGCTGATATCACGCCAGTATATATCCATATATTCATTCCAGTTGCCCGAGTCGAATCTCAAGGTTGAGGTACTCTGGGGGGATATCCGGTAATCTAAGCTGAAATTGTTGGTTCCGAATCTCGGCAGATCAAAACGCTGGGTTAACGGCGGGGGAACAAGTTTATCGGCCGTGTCTTTTTTTCTTGTCTCTTCCCCTGCCTTGTCCTCAAACGGCGAACGCGGGATACCGATGCCTTTTAACGGATCCTCGGCCTCAGCACCGTCGGTTTTTGGAGGGGAACGGGAGGCCGTTCCCCCAAGGCTTAATGGAACGCCAGATACCGACGCGCTCACCTGGTAAATGGTGGCCGTATCCGGGGCGAAAAAATAACTTGAAGGCGCGTAGTATTTAATTTCATTCTGTGTAAAATTACCCCTTGCGTTTATTTCCCTGAACGCGATGGTGCTGGAAATAGAGCTGATAGAAAGATGGTTTATATAAGGGGCCATGTTGGGGAGCTTTGGGGTCAGCGTCCCTGTAAGCTGCCAGGGCTCGTGACTCTGCTGTCTCCCTGACGTATTCTCGGCTTCCATGGAAGCGGCGCCCTGTTGAATCATGTTGATCCAGTCCATTTCTTCCGAACGCTTGAGAAAATCGCTGTCCACAAACGGATCGGAATAATAGGGAAGCAGAACTGATAAACTGCCGTATTTTCCGCTTAACGAGCTTGAGCCTTTAATCCGGAAACGGAACGGGACGTCAAATGAAAACAGGTTAGAACGGTTCTTATCTGTTTCACCGTAAAAGTCAGGAAAAAACGGCGTATATCTGTTCTCGTACAGAACAAGAGTCCGCGTCAGACCTATGCCCAAGCTGAGTTCCGTCGCGCCCAAAACCTTGTATGCGGGTAAGGTAAGATCTATCCCCATATAAGTGCCCAGATTAACATAGTAATCAAACAACGCCTTTAAGCTGGTTTTGTCCGTATCCACCGCTTTTTTTCCCGTGCTCCGCAGAAACAACCCTTCCCGCCTCTTTTCCATATCGGCTGAATTGCCCAGTATTTTCGTAAGCGAACTCTGGGAAGTGGAGATCGCTTTGGGACGGCCCAGAATGTACGTCGTTGTCTGTATGTAGTTCCCCTCCCTTGTGCGGGAACCTATAACAGGATGAAAAATAAGTTCATTCGCCGGATAAAAGAAAAACGGTATGTACAATACAGGTATTTCGCCGACTTTAAGCACCGCGTTAAGAACCGCGAAATCGGATCCGGGCAGAAGCCATACGCGCGAAGCGTGGAGCGACCACAGGGATTCCGGGTTGTTGGCGCTGCCGATCACAGCTTTGTTCAGAAGTGTCACATCTTCCACATCGCGTGAAATTACGGTTCCGGCGAAGAGATAAGTTGTATTGTCGCTCTGCAAAGCGCGTTCCGACACGCCGCCGAGGAACACGCTTGACCAGTTGTCAAGGTCGACGGTTATAGACTCCCCCCTGAAGGTTTCTGTTTTATCTCCGTCTATCTTAATATATTCGACACCGCCGGACGCTGTTAAAATATTTCTGGTGCGGTTAAATAAAATGTTCCAGGCCCTTATCCGGTGAACCGCCTCGCCGTCTTTCAGGCTTACCATCACGTCGCCTGTAAGACGGGCGTATTCCTCATCTACAGTCTCAATCTTGAAATACTCGGTGGTGCGGGCGGATTCTATAATTATGATCTTGCGCTTGTCATTCTCTGCCGGCGGCGGCGGCGGTTCGGTTATCTGGTAATAATCCCTCAGTCTGCCCGCAAGTTCGGCGCTTGTACCGGCTTCTGAAAGCTTAAGGCTTCTGCACCACGCGGCAAGTTCTGAAAGCGTCGATGTTCTTATGTCCATGTTGACGCGGTTCTGTTCTGGCGTCAAGGCGGGGATTCCGGTGACTGGTTTGGGTACTGGCTCTTCGACGCTTTGCTCGCTCTGCGCTTCCTGCGCGTACAGAATAAATACGGGCAGAAGAAAAAATATTACCAATACTTTTAACCTGCTGTTCATATTCGCCCTGTTTGTTTTCCCCTCCTGGGGGAGCGTTTTTTTTCACGTGCCAGCATTTCCCCTATATACTGCCCAGTATAGGAAGCGGCGGTGGCCGCGGCCAATGCGGCTACCTGTTCCGGCGTGCCTGTCGCCACGACCTGCCCGCCCTTGTCCCCTCCCTCCGGGCCCAAATCAATAATGTAATCGGCCTGTAAAAGTACGTCAAGGTTATGCTCAATCATTATAACCGTATTCCCCTGATCCGCCAACCGCTGTATAACGTCCATTAGCTGTTTGACATCGGCGAAATGAAGGCCCGTTGTCGGCTCGTCAAGGATATACAGCGTGCTGCCTGTTGACCGCCTTGAAAGCTCCAGGGCGAGTTTGACGCGCTGGGCCTCGCCGCCTGAAAGCGTGAGGGCGGACTGGCCAAGTTTGATATAGCCAAGCCCCACGGAAAGCAGGGTCTGCATTTTTCTGGCGACCTGCGGGATGGGAGCAAAAAATTCCGCCGCTTCCTCTATGGTCATATCCAGCACCTCGGCTATATTCCTGCCTTTGTACCGTATTTCAAGGGTCTCGCGGTTGAAGCGCCTGCCCTGGCACACGTCGCAGGTGATATACACGTCGGGCAGGAAGTTCATCTCGATCTTGATTGTCCCGCCGCCTTCGCAGTTCTCGCACCTGCCGCCCTTGACGTTAAACGAAAAACGCCCGGGCCTGTAACCGCGCATTTTCGACTCAGGTAAGTTCGCGAAAAGATCCCTTATCGCGGTAAAACCGCCTACATAGGTAATCGGGTTGGAACGCGGGGTCCTTCCTATGGGGCTCTGGTCTATGTCAATAACCTTGTCAATAAATTCCACGCCTTTAATATCTTTATAGCTCCCTTCGGGATGGTTGGAGCCGTACACCCTGTTCGCCAGCGCAGGGTACAGCACGTCGGACATGAGCGTTGACTTGCCCGATCCTGAAACCCCGGTAATGCAGGTGAAAACGCCAAGAGGAATATCCACATTGATGTTTTTAAGGTTATGTTCGCTGACCCCCCTCATCTTTAAGAATTTACCGTTTCCTTTTCTGCGTTCATCAGGGACTTCAATGGCGAGGGTTCCGGCAAGGTATTGCCCGGTAAGGCTTTCCGGCACTTTCATAACTTCTTCCGGGCTGCCCTGCGCGACTACTTTCCCGCCATGTACGCCGGCGCCGGGCCCAAGGTCTACGATATGATCGGCTATGCGCAGGGTCTGCTCGTCGTGCTCCACGACTATAAGGGTGTTGCCCAGGTCGCGCAGGTACAAAAGGGTGTCTATGAGCCGCCGGTTGTCCCGCTGGTGCAGGCCGATCGACGGTTCGTCAAGGATGTACAGCACCCCCACAAGGCTTGAGCCTATCTGCGTCGCCAGCCGTATCCTCTGCGCCTCGCCGCCTGAAAGGGTCGATGCCTTGCGCTCAAGGCTTAAATAGTCAAGCCCGACATTACGCATAAAGCCCAGCCGCGCCGTAATTTCCTTTAATATCTGATGTGAGATCTTTTTTTCGTTCTTGTTAAATTTTACCGATTCAAAAAATTTAAGCGAATCGGTTACGGAAAGACTGGAAAGTTCCCAGATGTTCTTTCCGGCGACCGTAACGCCAAGCACTTCGGGCTTCAGCCTTTTGCCTTCGCAGTCCTCGCAGTGCTTCTGGCTCATGAATTTCTCAAGCCATTCCTTTACGCCCGGCGACTGTGTTTCCAGATAGCGCCGTTTCAAATCTTCCAGAACTCCGGGGAACCTGGACTGGTATTCAAAATGGCCGGTTCCTTCGCGGTTATTGTAGCGGACTTTTATTTCATCCCTGCTGCCCCACAGAATCGCGTCCATAATTTTTTTCGGCAGAGTTTTTAGCGGCGTGTCCAGGCTGAATTTGTAGTGCTTTGCCAGGCTCTCAAAACGGCTGTGATGCCAGGCGCTGTCCGGGTTATACGGAACAATGCCGCCCTCGTTAAAGGAAAGCGAAGGATTGGGGATGACCAAATCGGGATCAAACTCCAGCCTGGAACCCAGGCCGGAACAGCTTGGGCAGGCTCCGAAAGGGTTGTTAAACGAAAAGAGCCGCGGCTGCAGTTCGGGAATGGAAACGCCGCAGTCGGGGCAGGCGTTTTTCTGGGAAAAAAAGCTTTCATGTACGCCGGAGGCGCTTCCGCTTTTGGCGGAACCGCTCTTTGAAGAACTGTCCTGGTTCTGGCTCAATACCAATAACAGCCCGTCGGACGTTTGCAGGGCTGTTTCCACTGATTCGGCAAGTCTTGAGCGTATGTCGGGTCCGATTACAAGTCGGTCAACGATAATGTCAACGCTGTGTTTTTTTTGTTTGTCCAGCCTTATGCTCTCGTCAAGCTCCACGGGAACCCCGTCAATCCTTGCCCTGGCGAAACCGGCTTTGCGGGCGTCCTCGATTATTTTCTGGTGCTCTCCCTTTTTTCCCCGGATAACGGGCGCGAGCAATTGTACCCTTGTGCCTACAGGCATCTGTAAAATGCTTTCGATAATCGAATCGACCGGCTGTTCGCGAATCTCCCTGCCGCAGATCGGGCAGTGGGGTATGCCTATCCTCGCGTAAAGCAGGCGGTAGTAGTCGTAAATCTCGGTGACTGTACCCACGGTGGAACGGGGGTTGCGGTGGGTGGTCTTCTGTTCTATTGAAATAGCCGGGGAAAGCCCTTCGATATAATCCAGATCGGGCTTGTCCATACGCCCGAGAAACTGCCGCGCATAAGCGGAAAGGCTTTCCACATAACGCCGCTGGCCTTCTGCAAAAATGGTGTCAAAGGCCAGGGAACTCTTGCCCGATCCTGAAAGGCCTGAAACGACTATAAGTTTATCTCTGGGCAGCTCCAGATCTATGTTTTTAAGGTTATGCTCCCGCGCGCCCCTGATGATAAGTTTATCCATGTAACGCCAGAATAACAGTTTTAACGCTAATTTTCAAGAATCGTAATCTCCACGCGGCGGTTTTTTTTGCGGCCCTCTTCGGTGCCGTTGTCCGCTACAGGCCTTTCGGAGCCGAAACCGCGCACCACCACCCGCTCCCTCGCGCGGGCTTTCATCTCGATAAGGTAATCCGCTACAACCGAGGCCCTTTCTACGGAAAGCTTCATGCTGCTTTCTTCCGTACCCACGCGGGCGGTATGGCCGCCTACCATAATGTCGCGATCCTGGTAACGTTTTAGTATGTCAACGATTTTATCAAGTTTTTCCCTTTCGCCGGGAAGCATTCTTGACGACTCCGGATAAAACTGTATGTCGTCCAGGCTGATCGTTATTCCCTCGTCCACGACGCGCACGGACACCTCCGGAATATCAAGCCGGCGTATTTCATCGGCTATATCCACGGCGACTTTGTCCTTGTCCATACGCTCGGACTCGACAACCTCGGCTTCGGCAGTGCCCCGGTATTCATATACCCTTCCGTTTGACAGTTCGAAAATATAACGGAAATTTTCGGTATACGCGACAGGCTGCCCCATATTGTTGTCCCAGTACACCATCTGATCCGACTCTCCCGTGATCTTTACCGGCCATACTCTTGCGCCGCTTGACGGTGAGGTCCTTTGCGTTAAATTAATCCGGTAATTTACCGAAAACGCGGGGTAAAGCTTCCCCTTCCATGTCCTGTGGCCCAGATAAACATAATTCGCGGTAAAGGGTATGCGGTAGGGTTCAGGGATCCCGAAACCTTCGCGGAAATCATGCATTTCGTGCCCTTCGTAACTCCATCTCTCGCCGGGGCTTATTGATCTGCCGGGAAAAACAGGAACGTCGCGCACGACGGGCATAAAATATTTTTTATCAATGGTCATACGGCCCAGACTGTCCCTGTCAAACTCGGAATTATATTCCCTTGCCCACTGGAAGCTCCTGCCCGCGTTTAACGCCTGTCCCGCCGTAAGGCCGTGTTCCGAAGTTTGAAAAACAGCCTTGTGCCTGCCCTTCCCGTCTGAAACAGAATCTATTTCAACCGCGATGCGGTTGAGAATCTCCGCCCTGTGGTTAAGCCTGCGGTCTATATATACATCCTCGTTCACCGTTGAAATAATACGGTATTTGTCGCCCTCATGGTGCTTGTACCGGAAATCCTGCGCGTTCAGGGAAAAA
>Ga0268262_10004179_pt1 | contig 15071 bp, 14 predicted proteins | sample TergutNc150P3_FD_190354 | JGI IMG/M metagenome (GOLD analysis project Ga0268262, IMG submission 190354) | Nasutitermes corniger P3 segment gut microbial community from laboratory colony in Florida, USA - Nc150 P3 (SPAdes) (version 2) | ecosystem: Host-associated > Arthropoda: Insects >... | reverse complement strand
GGGGGGGGGGGGGACATAAATGCTTCAAAAAGTGAAAGATAGAAACAAGGTTTTGATTTTGTCGAAAAAAAAGGAAATCGAAAACGATATTTTTATGGTTTTGAGTTCGCACGGGTATTCCATCGACTTAACCAGCGACATTGAAGAGGCGAAAGAGAAACTTATTTACTACAAGCCGGCGCTTTTCATCGCCGACATAAACCTGCTTCCAAACTATCCGGCAAAACTTCTCGCGATTTTCACGAAAGCCAGAAAGACACCGACTTTTCTGGTAATCGACGATGAAAAATCAAAAGAAAAAACGGGTAAATATTTGGAATATTGCAACGACGTTTTGAAAATTCCTTTTAACGACGAAAATTTATACTACAAAATAGAAAAAGCCGTAAATTACAGCAGAATCATAAGCGACAACCAGTATTACAAAGGGATGTTTCTTATGCTGAAACTTATGACACCGATTTTGGTTTTAATAATTTTTTTGATAACCGTCGTGTGAAAAGTTTGAAATTATCTTGAATCTCGCTTCTTTCAATCGATTTTTCGCACCAAGCCGAACAGGTATCCGATGTACTTAAATCCGCCGCAGCGATAAAAAATATCCATTTCTTTGTGGAAAAATTTCTTCACCTGCGCGTCGGCAAAAAATCCTGTCTGGTCTTCAAGACGGCGAGCCATGTGGGCGTAATAATTGTCCCAGCCGCTTTGAGGAACAAGCGTCATAAGATGAATATCAAACCCTGCGGATTTGAAAAGTTTTCTGTATCCCGCTTCGTTTTCGTAATTAAAACGCGCGTTGTCGTAAATATTGAGAATTTCGGCGGGAATGTTTTCTTCGTTCGTAAGTAAAATCAAGTCGGAAAACGCAAGCCAGCCGCGCAAAGACAAATAACCGCTTATCAATTCTACGCTTTTTTGTCTCCCAAGCATAGTCAAAACGCCGCCTTCCGCCAAAACCAAATCGAAACTTTTTTCGGGGATGCTTTTTTCTTCAAGAATATCGCCCGTCAAGAAAGTTATCAGATGGCTTATCTTTTTCTGCTGCGCCGCTTTTTGCGCAATTTCGACATTGTCTTTGTTCATATCTATTGCGGTCGCCTTGCAGCGAAATTCAGAAACGATATTGCAAACTCCGTCGCCGTATCCGCAGCCGATGTCCAAGACCTTACTTGCCGGCGAGACGCCCGCAAACCTCCCCGCGACGAGAGTGTATTCCTTTCCTGCGGGTGAAGTGTAATTGCTTTTTATATCGGTCACCATAATTTACCGCACTTTCATATACAAAACTATGGTCAAAACCAGCAAAATTATCGAAATTATGTGAAAGCGCCATGTAATCTTCGAGTCGATTTCCTTTTTTTGCAGTTTTTTAGCGATTCGCTCGATTGTTTCTTCCGATAAATTTTCATCGTCTTTCAATTCCGCCCGTATGTCGTCCGCTTTATCGTATTTCTTTTGTTCCCGCAATAAAAATTGAAAATGATGGTGAATCGGCGCGCACTTAAAAAACCGCTTGCCTTTCGTCGCTTTGAAATATGCCATCTGAAAAAAACTTGACGCGAATTCCGCAAGGAAAACGAACGCTATAATCGGCATAAAAAACTCTACTTTGAGCAGAACAAAAAGCGCTCCCAGAAATCCGCCGAGTCCGATTGAACCCGAATCGCCCATAATTATCGACGACGGCGGAGAATTAAACCACAAATACGCCGCCAAAACGCCCACAGCCGCTCCGATTACGGGAACGATTTCGCTGGCGTCGGTGAAATTGGAAAGCGGTATTCTTAAATATTGACTCCAACCCGGTCGAGACGCGATATATGCGACGACCGCGGCGAATACCAGATTCGTTATTAACGGAATCGCCGCCAAAGTATCGAGCCCGTCGGTGAAATTTACGCCGTTTGCCACGACCGCAATCACGAGCGTCGCTATCGGCACAAACGCCCAAAACGGCAAATTTACCGTAATTTTGTCGGATGATACGAACGGAACGGTTATGTCTTTGTTTATGTCGGGAACAAAATAATACGCTATTACCGAAACCACAAACGCAAAAATCAAATACAATCCAAGCCGAAGCGGCGCAGAAATCCCGTCCGATTTGTACATATACGATTTTTTTTGCGTCTGTCCGGCGGTAATTTTTTTTCTGCTTTTTATTTTCACGATGTCATCGACAAGTCCGATTAGCGCATATAGAATATAAATAGAAACGGCGGATATTACGACCGTATTAAATCTGGCGGTAAGCAAAGAAACCGCTAAAATTATCACCGCGAACAAAAGCCCTGCCGGCTGAACCGGAGGAGTTTTGCCTTTTTCCAGTTCGGAAGACGAATCTTTTTTTCGTAAATATTTTATGAACGGCGGAAACAGCAATACTCCCAATAGAAACGCCGCGACCAGCGCGGTTCCAGCCGCAAACAGACGGCTGCTCAAAAGATACATATTTATATTTTGCGAAAGAAAATCTATAAACATTATTTTGCCTTTCGACGTTGATGGTTACCATAATATAATAAATTGCCGCACGTCAAGATACGCATAAAATGTATTTTTGCCAAAAAATTAAGGAAAAATTACATACGATTTCTACACGAAAACCAAATCTTGATTCGCTCGCTGGAAAAATTCGTCAAAACTCGTTACAATTCGTCATTGCTTGACAAGTCCTTGTAAAAAACGAGATTTTTTGTATAATAAATCAGCAATTCCATTTTTTCAACATTTAGTTTTGATGAAAATTATTTTGAAGCGGAGGGGCATAAAATAAATGCGTTGTTTTTAATTTGCCTGCCTGTCTAAACTGCGATATTGAATCGCTTCGGCGATGTCCGATTTGGAAATTAGTTCGCTTCCTTTTAAGTCGGCGATTGTCCGCGAAACTTTAAGTATTCTGTCGTACGCTCTTGCGGATAAGCCCAGACGGTCTATCGCCGATTTAAGCGTTTCGTTGCAGCCGTCTTCCAAAACGCAAAATTCGCGCAGGTCTTTGGATTCCATATTCGCGTTGCAGAAAATTCCTTTTCTGTTATTAAAACGTTTGCGTTGGATTTCTCGCGCTTTTATTACTTTTTCACGCATTTCGCCGGACGATTCCGTTCCTTTTTTCTTTATCAAATCGTCATAAGGCAGCGAAGAAACGCGAATTTGTATGTCTATTCTATCCAAAAGCGGACCGGATAATTTTCCTATGTAATTGTGAATTTTTTGCGTTGCGCAGACACATTTATGCACCGTGTCGCCAAAATGTCCGCAAGGGCAGGGGTTCATTGCGGCTATAAGCATAAAATCCGCCGGAAACGAAAGCGAAAGCGCCGCCCTGCTTATCGTGACCGACTTGTTTTCAAGCGGCTGACGTAGATTTTCCAAAACGTTTTTGTCAAATTCGGGGAGTTCGTCCAAAAACAAAACGCCGTGGTGGCTCAAACTAATTTCTCCGGGTTTGGGATAAGTTCCTCCGCCGATTAGCCCCGCGTCCGAAATATTGTGGTGCGGCGAACGAAACGGACGGCTTACGACAAGCGGCTCTTTGGGAGGAAGTTTTCCGGCGATGGAATGAATTATCGTGGTTTCAAGCGATTCTTCAAGCGTCAGCGGCGGCAAAATCGACGGAATACGCTTGGCAATCATCGTCTTTCCGCTGCCGGGCGGTCCTATCATAAGCATATTATGTCCGCCGCAAGCCGCGACCAACAGCGCTTTTTTTACGACGTTTTGTCCTTTCACGTCGATAAAATCAAGCGCAAAATCCTGAGATTTCGCAAAAATTTTATCGATGTCGCAAGTTCTCGCCTCAATCGTCGAATTTCCTTCGATAAGGTCTATCGCGTCTTTGAGCGTTTTTGCCGGATAAACGGGCAAACCCTGCGCTACGGCGGCTTCGTCGGCGTTTTTTTCGGGAACGATTATCGCGGAAAAAGCGTTTTTTCGCGCACAGAGGGCGATAGGTAAAACGCCTTTAACGGGTCTAAGCGTTCCGTCTAACGCCAATTCTCCGATAATGCAAAAGTCCGAGTTTTTATTTGAAATTTGCCTTGTGGAAATCAAAATTCCCAGCGCGATAGGCAGGTCGTAAGCGGAACCTTCTTTGCGAATATCCGCCGGAGCCATATTTATCGTGATTTTTCTCGCGGGAAATTCAAAACCGCTGTTTTTTATCGCGGACATAACGCGTTCGCGACTTTCCTTGACTGCTCCGTCGGGAAGCCCGACGATGGTAAAAGACGGAATCGTTTCGGTTATATCCGACTCGATTGTTACTTCATAAGCGTCGATTCCCTGTAAGGCGATACTGCGAAGTCCCGCAAGCATTTTGCTTTATACTTCCAGTCCTACAAGCCGCATTAAAGACATTAATCGTGGGCTAATCCACCACCAATAATATTTCGCCGCAAGAGTCAAAGCCACCGCGACCAAAAACGTCGCCCATTTCGGCATTTTAAAAATAGCGTTCAAAACCCATACGACAAGCACCACCGCGATAAATACCGCCAATGTCGCCTGCCAATCTAAAACATAATGCACGCCCATAAATTATTTCCTTTCTAAAATTTGCACCCGACATTAAAACGGAAGATTGTCATCGACCGCCGGCGCTTGTGAAAAATCGGAACTATCAACGAAATCTTCGTTAGCGCCGTCCGTTTTCGTACTTTGATACGGCTTTTGATAATTCGGCTGCTCGCCGACAAAACTGCCGGATTCCGAAGTCCGTCCGCCAAAAACCGCTACGTTGTCCGCCAAAATCTCGGTAATTGTTCTTTCGTTTCCGTCTTTATCGGTATATTTTCTGTATCTTAATTTTCCTTCGACATACAAGCAACTGCCTTTGCGTGCGCTTCTGGCGATATATTCCGCTTTTTGATTCCACATTACGATTCTGTGCCAATCGGTTTGTTCTTGGTCGTTTCCGTCTTTATCTCTAAATCTTTCGGTCGTCGCTACACTGACTTCCAACACTTTAGCCCCCGACGCCGTCGATTTGAGTTCAGGGTCTCTGCCCAGATTTCCAACGATTATCGCCTTGTTTAACGATGCCATAAATAACTCCTTAAATCCCTTAAAATTAATTTCCCCTAAAAATTTTTCAGTAAAATACTTTTTTTCAAACCGTCAAAACGATATATTTCAATTTTTTCCGCAGTAAATAAAAGTCGGGAGAGAAATTTCTTCCTCACCCGACTTTTTGCGCCAAACTAAGCCGTGTTTAGCGGCTGCCGTCGCCAAATTTCCGTAGTGATTCCAAGAAAATTCGGCGGACTTTTGAACGTTTTATGCGGACAAAAGCCAAAAAAGGAGGACATTTTTACCACAACGACTGTCCGCCGAATTTTTATTGAAACGATATTTATAATAATTATCAAGCACGGAGATTTCTCCCGCTTGAAACGCTAAATTTTTTATCCGAGTTTTTCGGGGGAACTTTTTTGCTTGATTTGTTATCCTTTTGAACGAAGTATAATACCGACGTACGCAAAGTAGCGTAAATTTCTCCAAAATTGTAAATTTTGTTTCTTAACACTTTTTTACCTCTCTCCGTCCCGCGCTAAAAAACTATTGGTCTGAATATATGTTATTTGTAAAATCGCTGTCAAGTATTTTTTTTATTTTTTGCATATTTCTTCCGCAAACGATATTTTTCTGTTTTCAATAATCTTTTTTTCGCTCAAACTTTGTCCTTTCACCGCGACCCTTGCGACGCATAAAGGCAAAACGTTCTTTTTTACTTCGCCGACTTCAAAACCGTCAAAATCTTCGGCTAATATTCTTATGCAATACCCTTGTCCCGCGCTAACTTTCAAGATTTCACAGCCGCTTTTTGCGTCGATTATTCTTTTAAGTTTAAGTTTTATTTCCGCCGAATTGACGGATACGAATTCTATTTCGTCGCCGACCTCCAAAGTGTTTCGCACCTCGAATATAAAAGAATCGCCATCCCATTCTTTTACGATTCCCGCAAAGCGAAATTCGCCCAGCGATTTTGTGGTTTCGTAATCGTGCGCCGAGTCCGTCAGCGCGCCGCTGTGAAATCCAAGCGTCAAGCCGCGGTTTTGCGTCGAATACAGTATCGGCATATGATTTTTGTAGTTCCAGCCGTCGGAATTTTCAAACCAGTCGTCTATGGCGTTTCGATACGCTTTGGCTGCGGTCGCCGTATAAAATTCGTTTTTGTGCCGTCCCTCTATTTTGAAAGAATTTATTCCCGCCTGCAAGTATTTATCCAAAACCGGCATAAGGCAGAGGTCTTTACTGCTTAGAATATGACTGCCTTCGTCGGTTTCTTCTATCTCGAAAAATTCACCACCGCGGTTTTCTTCTTCAAGCGCGAAATCAAATTCTTCGCGAAACTTTGCGCCAAGTTTGTACTTCCACCTGCAAGATTGACTGCATTCGCCGCGGTTTGCGTCCCTTGCGCTCAAAAAATTACTGAGCAGACATCTTCCCGACATACTCATACACATCGCGCCGTGTATAAAGGTCTCGATTTTTACGTTCGGGCATTTTTCACGGATAAATTTTATCTCTTCAAACGAACATTCCCGCGCAAGAACTACCTTGTCCGCGCCCTGCTGTCGCCAAAAATCGACGGCTGCCCAATTAGTCAAATTCGCCTGCGTCGAAACGCAGATAGGAAGTTTCGGCAGTTCCTTTTTTATGAGCGAAAAAACGCCGCTGTCGGATACTATTATCCCGTCGGGTTTAAGGTCGTCGATAAGCGATATTGCGTCGGATATATTTTCCAAGTCCTTGTTATGAGCGTATAAATTTAGCGCAAGATATACCTTTTTGCCGATAGAACGCGCGATTTTTATTCCCTCGTACGCCTCGTCCGGCGAAAAGCCGCTTTTACTTCGTAACGAAAACGACGGCATACCACAATAAACCGCGTCCGCCCCGTAAAGAAATGCGGTTTTTAGATTTTGTAAAGTCCCCGCGGGAAGCAGTAATTCAGGTTTTTCGCCGTTCAATTTGTACTCCTTAATTCATACAGCGATTTTCCGTAAGAATCTATCGCGACTATTGCCGGAAAGTCCTCGACCAGCAGTTTTCTGACCGCTTCCGCGCCGAGTTCTTCGTATGCGATTACTTCCGCTTTTTTAATCGTTTTGGAAATTAAAGCCGCCGCTCCGCCTATTGCGGCGAAATACAAAGCCCCGCATTCTTTCATCGCCTCTACGACTTCTTTACTTCTGTTTCCTTTTCCAATCATCCCCGTAAGTCCCGCCTTTCTAATCAAAATAGGCGAATACGCGTCCATTCGTCCGCTTGTGGTAGGACCGGCAGAGCCAATTACTTCGTTCGGTTTTGCGGGCGAGGGACCGGCAAAATAAATTATTCTGTTTTTTAATTCTACAGGAAGCGTCTTGCCCGCGTTTATGAGTTCGACGAAACGCTTATGCGCCGCGTCCCGCGCAGTCCAGATTTCTCCCGAAATCAGAACTTCGTCGCCGGCGCAAAGTTTTTTCACCTCGCTTGCGTCTAAAACCGCGTTTATTTTTTTTATTCCCACTTTTCGCAGACCTTTTTTGAGTGATAATACTATTGGTAAAATACTATATTTTTTCAAGGTGAAATATTAAATACTTCGCAAATATTTACATTGAGCGCGCCTAATACATTTAATGGTTTGAAGCGGTATTTCACGACGGATGTAAAAATAAGTTATAGTCCTGCAAACATACAGGCAAATTTGCGCGGAGCAATAAGTTCGGCATTATGTGGTGAATTGGAATAATTTAAGGATAGATAAAACTATATTGAAGAGTTCGGACAAAGTTCCTTTTAAGAAAACAAAAAAGCGCGTATTTTAATGAAAAAAGCAAGCGAAAGGTAAAAGAAGGATGACGACGATGATATTGACGCGCAATGTGAAGAATGCGAATTTCACCGTTGGCGAGTTATCAGGGATTAACAGTGAGAAGGTTTTCACGTTAGAATTGCCTGATTTGGACAACAAAAATGTAGTGTCTTGTATTCCTGCGGGGGTGAGGTGAAATTTCTTGCCACGTTTTTATTCTTCCGCTTTTATCAACTTCACCCAGGCGTCTTTTAACGTGGCGGTTCTGTTAAACAGCAACTCGCCGTCTTTGGCGTAAACATCGCGCACAAAATAACCTTTACGCTCAAACTGAAACGCTCCGTTTTTGCTAAACTCTTCCGTCGCCGGCTCAACCTTTGCGTTCGTAATTGTTTTCAGAGAATCTGGATTTATATTACACGTAAAGTCATATCCTTCCACTACGTCTTCGGGATTTTCTTTGTTAAACAACTGGTCGTAAAGATTTATCGTCGCAGTTTTCGCCGTCGAAACGTTTACCCAGTGAATAGTGGATTTTACTTTTCGTCCGTCCGGCGCGTCGCCGCCTTTTGTCGCAGGGTCATAAGTTACGCGCAACTCTACAATCTCGCCGCTGTCGTTTTTGATTATTTTTGTACATTTGATAAAATAAGCGTAACGCAGCCGTACTTCCGAGTTAAGCGTAAGACGGTAAAACTTTTTGGGCGCGTCTTCCATAAAATCCTCACGCTCTATATAAATCTCGCGTGAAAACGCCACCTTGCGCGTTCCCGCCGTTTCGTCTTCGGGATTATTTACCGCGTCTAAATATTCTACCTGTCCTTCGGGATAATTCTCTATCACTACTTTAATCGGGTCTAAAACGCCCATAAGCCGAATAGCCGACTTGTTAAGATTTTCGCGTACGCAATGTTCAAGCAGCGCAAAATCTACAATACTGTCGCGTTTGGCAAGTCCGATTCTTTCGGTAAAATCGCGAACCGCCTCCGCCGAATATCCCCTTCTGCGCATTCCGCACAAAGTAGGCATACGCGGGTCGTCCCAGCCCGAAACAAATTTTTCTTCTACTAATTTGCGAAGTTTGCGCTTGCTCATAACCGTATATGTCAAGTTAAGGCGCGCAAATTCTATTTGACGCGGTTTCGCCGGAAGCGTCGTATGCTCTACGACCCAGTTATACAAAGGGCGGTGGTCTTCAAATTCTAACGAACAAAGCGAATGGGTTATTTTTTCCATAGCGTCTTCAATCGGATGCGCAAAATCATACATCGGATAAATGCACCACTCGTCGCCCGTACGGTGATGTTTGGCTTTTACTATTCTATAAATTACGGGGTCGCGCATATTTATATTCGGCGACGACATATCTATTTTTGCGCGAAGAACCTTTTGTCCTTCCTCAAATTCGCCGTTTTTCATCGCTAAAAACAACTTTTTATTTTCTTCTACGCTGCGATTGCGAAACGGACTTTCCCTGCCGACTTGGGTAAGCGTTCCGCGATATTCCTTTATTTGCGCGGGCGACAAATCGCAGACGAACGCAAGCCCTTTGTCGATAAGTTCCAACGCCGCCTCAAACATTTTGGGATAATAATCAGACGCGTAAAAAAAGCCGCTCCAATTAAATCCTAACCATTTTATATCTTCCTGTATCGCGTCAACAAATTCGGTATCTTCTTTTTCGGGATTGGTATCGTCCATGCGCAAATTACATTTTCCGCCGAAATCCTGCGCCACGCCGAAATCCAGACACAACGCTTTTGCGTGTCCTATGTGCAAATATCCGTTCGGCTCGGGCGGAAATCTTGTAATAATTTCGCCGTGTTTTCCGCTTGCCAAATCTTCGCGGATAATTTCGTAAATGAAGTTGTTTTTTTCGTCCATTCCCGTTCCTTTTCAAAGAATTTTGGAAGAAAATAATATTTGTTCAAAATAATAGATTACAAAATCTCCCCCCAAACAAAAAAAATTCACAAATTTTTCATTTTTTCTTGACTTTGCCTCAACCTATATATCATTTCCTTTCCTGAAAGTTTTTGGGTTGCCAAAAAAATTTTTGGTATAATTAGAATAATTTATCGTTCAAAATATTGTCACACATCTTCTTCGCCTACGGTGTAGGATTCTATAATGGAATTAAGTATCGCTTCGGACTCCGCCGCGCTCTCTCCCAAAAGAAACGCTATCTGCTGAACCGTCGAAACGTTCTTCTTTATAAGTTCCCGCGCCCGTTCGACGGTCGTTTCTATCCGCACTCGCGGCTCGGTAATGTCTTCCACGACCCCCGCCGCCGTGACGCCCTTTTCTACGGCGAAAACCGTAAGGCGAAATATTTTGCTGCCGTCCCGCACGTCCGTATGCGCGAGTTCGGGTCCCGACGGGTCTATTATCGTCTGAAAGTATTGCGGAAAAGGCGATATCTTTTGAAGTTCAGCGCCTTCGAGTCCTGGGGATAATGCAAACAGTTCTTCCACCGTGCCGCCCATAAGACGGGCAAACTGTTCGTTGCAATCTATAATTTTCAAATCCTTATCGACTATGACTACGCCGGAAGGAATCGCCTTGATAAGCCCGTTTGCGGTTTTGTTGGCGAGTTCGCGCATATACGAGGCGCACATAGATTTCTCCGCACGTCCGTCCAGTAGCGCGGCGGCAAAATCCCGACAGGTGTCATAACCGCAGCTTGCGCAGTTAAGCCGGTCGGCGGGGCGGTATTTTCCGACTCGCAAAAGCGCTTCGGATATTTCCTGTTCCGTATGCTTTGCCGCGTCCGTGGGCAAGACGGGCGGCGATGCCAAAGGATAGTCCGCGTCTATAACCGGCGACTGCGACAAAACGTCGCCGTCCAGCGTGTTATCCGCCGAGCCGGCATAGTCCCGCAGTCGTACATGACGGACAATGCACTGAGATGCCCCCGACATCCCGGGACCGTTGAGGCATCCGCCCGGGCAGGCGAGAAGTTCCAGAAACATCGGCGCTTCAAGCGCGACGGGGTCGAATCCGTCAAGAATATCTCCTACCGCATGAAAACCCGACGCCGAAAGGGTATGTATCCGCGGGTCTTTCTCGGCTATGTATGCGCAAAAGGCGGTTATTTCTCCGCCTTCTATCGGAAAGAACGCTCCCTTGGCGCTTCGCCTCGGCTCGAACGCGCTGTCGGTTTGAAATGCCGGCGAAAGAGAAAACGATGTCGTTTTCGCAGCCGCGCGCTCCTTTTGAAGCCATGGGAAAAATATCGTTTTGGTATTTCGCCGCGATTCAAACGCTTTGTCCGCCATAGAAGAAACGGAAGGCGCAACGCTTTGCGGCGTTATGCGCTCTTTTTGCAGCCATTCGCGCAGTTCGGCGAAAGTAATCGCCGCGTCTATTTCTTCGCCGTACAGGTCTGCTTCGTGCTTTTTCGCTATGCACGGACCTATAAACACCACCGCGATATTTGCGTCCGACTGCGCCGCATAGTGCGAACGTATAAAGCGGGCGTGCGTAAGAAGCGGCGAAGCGTGCGGCGAAATGTACGGCGTAAGATTCGGCTTGTAAAGTTTTATGTATTCTATAATTACCGGACAGGCGGACGAAATCATCAGTGGCGCACCCTCGCCGCCGCCGCCTCGCACGGCGTAATGCGCCAAATCGCGGGCTATGCGGGCGGAAAGAAAATCCGCGCCCAAAGCGGTTTCCGACACAGCGGCAAACCCTAACTTTTTAAGCGCGGCTATAAGTTCTTCCGGTTTGAAGTCGATAAACTCCGAAACGAACGACGGCGCAAGCGATACGACGACCTTTTTCTTCCCGTCGGCAAGCAGCAGTTTTACGGTTTCCACGTCGTTTCGGTAATGTTTTGCGTGCGACGGACAACTTACCACGCAGCGTCCGCAGTAAATACAGCGGTCGAACAGTATGCTCGCCTGCCCTTTCTCTACTTTTATGGACTTTACCGGACACTTGCGAATGCATTTGTAGCAGTCCTGACATTCGGCGAGTTCGGTATAAACCGGCGATTTTTTGCTGCCAGAAGCGGTCGTCATAGCCGCAGTCCCAATTCTTTTGCGATAATATCCGCGGCGGTCTGCTCCGAAATACCCAAAATAAGTTTGTCGTTTATTTTGATATTAGGTCCCTGCGCGCACGCGCCACAGCAAAGACAGCCGGAAACTTCCACGCTGTCTTGAAGATTGCGCTCTTCTACAAAGTCGGTAATATATCCGGCGTTAGACGAATTGCCTTTGCCGAAGCAGGAACTTCCCATGCAGACGGTTACGGTGTTCATACGCGCCTCCTTTCGGACGAACTACTTCAATTTTTTAGCGACGTTTTCCTCAAAGAACGTTTTTGTGTCTTCCGGTTTTAACGAGTAATACTTGTCGTCTATCGTTACCGATACGCCCGTCGCGCACTTACCCATACAAAACGCGCCGGCGAGTTCGACTTTGTCGCCGCAATTTTGCTGTGCGATAAGAAACTGCAACTGTTCCACAATCTTTCCCGCGCCCTTTACATGGCAGGCGCTGCCGATACAAACCGTTACTTTCATAATAAATCTCTCCTGAAAATGGTCATTGGTATTCCACTACGTTCGCCCAATGCAACAAAAATTCTTTTTCTTCCGGCTTTGCCTTGTTAAGCCGCGAAGCCGCCTCAACGGAAAGCCACTTTTCTACATCTTGTTTCGCCGTGTCGCTCTTTTTGCAGAAGAGCGTCAGATAATTTTGCGCCATAGAAATATTGCCCGCAAGCCAAAACAACAAGTATGTCTGCGCAGCGTCCGCCGCGGCGTTGCCTTGTGCGGCGTGCGACCAATCGATAATGTACGCCTCGTCTTTTTCGGTGATGACGATATTGCTCGGATTAAAGTCCCCGTGACAAAGTTTGGTGTGTTTTGGCATACTCGCCAATCTTCCTAAAACTTCATAGCGTGCGGTCGCGTCAAGACCGGACGACTTAACTTTACGCTCCACCTTTTCGGTAAGCAGCGGAAGTTTTGTCACGCTGTGGTTGTGCATATCTATCTGAATATCGACAAAGCGTTCAAGATACTGCTGCTGTTTGTCTTTATTCTTTTCCATAAGCCGGTCAAGCGTCATCCCGTCAACGTATTCCCAAACGATAGCCCATTTGCCGTCGATTTTCGTTACTTCCACTAATTTTGGGACTTTCAAATCGGTTTCTTCGACCGCGGCAAGGTTATGCGCTTCGGAAAGTACGTCCGTCACGGGGTATTCGTTACCCATAAGTTTTATTACCTTGTTTCCGTCGCGATAAATCGTTTTCGCCGTCCGCACGGCGATTATTTTTTCTAATTTATAGTCGCTCATTATACACGCTCCTTTTTTCCGTAATACGCGTTCAGAAACATCTGCTTTATCTCCGAAATCAAAGGGTATCGGGGATTAGCGCCGGTACATTGGTCGTCAAACGCTTTCTCGCTCATATCATCGAGACGGTCGAGAAAATCTTTTTCGTCTATGTTGTAATCCTTTATCGTCTTCTTGATTCCTATCTGCTCTTTCAACTTTTCAATCGCGGCGATAAGGTTTTCAAGTTTTTCCTCGTCGTTTTTACCGCCCAAATTAAGAGCGTCCGCGATTTGCGCGTAACGCGAAAGCGTCTTGGGGTGGTCGTATTGCGAGAAAGTTCCCATTTTCGGCGGAACTTCGACGGCGTTGTAGCGAAGCACGTGGTTTATCATCAGCGCGTTTGCGACACCGTGCGGCAGATGATGGAACGCGCCGAGTTTGTGCGCCATCGAGTGGCAGACCCCCAAAAATGCGTTGGCAAAAGCCATACCCGCCATTGTAGCGGCGTTAGCCATTTTTTCACGCGCCGCAGGATTCGCCGCGCCTTCGTTATACGCCGCGGGCAGCCATTCGAAAATAACTTTAAGCGCCTGTATCGCAAGCCCGTCGGTGTAGTCGGTAGCCATAACCGAAACATACGCTTCAAGCGCGTGCGTCACCGCGTCTATACCCGACGCGCTCGTAAGACCTTTGGGCGCGTTCATCTGTACGTCCGCATCGACAATCGCCATCTTAGGCAGCAACTCGTAATCGGCAAGCGGATATTTCATACCCTTGGTTTCGTCAGTGATAACCGCGAACGGCGTTACTTCGCTGCCCGTTCCCGCCGATGTGGGTATCGCGATAAAATACGCTTTATCTCCCATTTTGGGGAAGATATATACTCGTTTGCGAATATCTGCAAAACGCATCGCCATATCTTCAAAGTCAACTTCAGGATGTTCGTAAAGCACCCACATAATTTTTCCCGCGTCCATCGCCGAGCCGCCGCCCAGAGCGATAATTACGTCGGGCTTAAACGCGCTCATCTGCGCCGCGCCTTTTTTAGCGCAACCCAAAGTCGGGTCGGGAGCGACGTCGAAATACGTTTCATGGACTATGCCCATAGCGTCTAATTTATCGGTTATCGTTCTTGTGTAACCGTTTTCGTAAAGGAAAGTATCCGTGACGATAAACGCCCTTTTCTTTCCCATAACGGTTTTAAGTTCGTCCAAAGCCACAGGGAGACATCCCCGCTTTATATATACTTTTTCGGGAGCGCGGAACCACAGCATATTTTCCCTCCTTGCCGCCAATGTTTTAATATTTAACAGGTGCTTTACACCTACGTTTTCCGAAACCGAGTTGCCGCCCCAACTGCCGCAGCCAAGGGTAAGCGAAGGTTTCATACGGAAATTATACAAATCGCCGATACCGCCGTGCGCCGCAGGCGTGTTAAGCAGTATGCGGCACGCCTTCATACGTTCGCCGAAAGCGGCTAATTTGTCCGCGGCGGTTTGAGGATTAAGAAATACGCTGGCGGTATGTCCGTAGCCGCCGTCTTTTACCAAATGGTCGGCTTTATCTAACGCCTCGTCGAAGTCCTTCGCCTTATACATCGCAAGCACCGGAGAAAGTTTTTCGTGCGCAAACTCTTCCGTGAGTTCTACGCTTTCCACTTCTCCGATGATGATTTTTGTTTCTTCGGGAACTTTTACGCCGGCTATTTCGGCAATCTTCGCTGCTTTCTGCCCGACGATTTTTGCACTCAATACGCCGTTTACGATTATCGTCTTGCGCACTTTCTCAATTTCTTCGGCGTTTAAGAAATAACAGCCGCGTTTTACAAATTCCGCCTTCACTTTATCGTATATGCTTTGCAGAACCACGACCGACTGCTCGGACGCGCAAATCATTCCGTTGTCGAAAGTTTTGGAATGTATGACCGAATTTACCGCAAGGAGTACGTCCGCACTTTCGTCGATTACGGCGGG
>Ga0268262_10004178_pt1 | contig 15072 bp, 7 predicted proteins | sample TergutNc150P3_FD_190354 | JGI IMG/M metagenome (GOLD analysis project Ga0268262, IMG submission 190354) | Nasutitermes corniger P3 segment gut microbial community from laboratory colony in Florida, USA - Nc150 P3 (SPAdes) (version 2) | ecosystem: Host-associated > Arthropoda: Insects > Digestive... | reverse complement strand
TTTCCCACAATCCAACCGCACGACTACTACGAAAAACAGGATACCCAGACATGTCCCATCCGGCTCGAGAAAAATGTGTCAACTGATCTTGACAACTTCACCTGCACGTGAAGCCGGGGGGCGTAGTGAACCCTCTCGTCATACGGATATGCCGAAAGCGTATGCACAAAAGTATAGGCCCCCAAATCCTCAAACGGATCGAAAATAGGCTTCATTCGCTGGCCTCCTGGGTGATTTTGAACTTTTCCATTGCACTTAACTGGACATTTATCTGGTCATTTAAAAAGTCATTTATTGGGTCATTTATCTGGACATCTGACCCGTTATCCACGTTGATGTGGTTCTTCGGCCGATAGAAAACTATTCGGGCTGCTTCACAACCCAGTGACCGTTCCTTGTCTTGCCGGTACGCTCGACCAATCCCGCCTCCCGCAGCGCTTTGATATGAACCTCGACATTCCGAGTGGAGATACCGATTGCCTCGCCGATCTCTCTTGCGCTTGCTTTGGGGGTTTCGCGCATGATCGCCATGATTCGCTGTCTCGTTTCGTTTTCACCGATGTCATTACCGATGCTATTACCGATGTCATTACCGACGCTGCCATCGGTAATCGGCACGTCAAAATGCTCGTCCGGGCGGTGGAATACCACGGCGAAGCCCCGTTGCATCAGCCGGAATTCCACCTTTACCCCGGTTTCCTTGCAGGCGCCGGCGATCCGCTTCAGCCCTGTGCCGAAGTTCTCAATGTCCTTGGAGTAGTACATAAGCCGCGCCAAAAGCGGGTTGCGCAGGACGGACGGCGCGTCGCCCTCTATGAAGTCTTCGGGCTTCAGACCTTCCGGAAATGGGCCCGGATTGTAGATTTCCACCCGGCTTTTGAAAATGACGACCTCGTTGTTCTGCGAGGATGTATATAGTCTGTGGCAGTATGAATTTATGATGGCCTCACGGATCGCCTCAATCGGGATTTCGGGGATTTCCTTGCGCTGCAGCGAGCCGTCCAGCACCACCCGCCAGCGGATATAATTGCGGATATATTTTTCCGCGGCTTCCACCAGCGAGAGCACAGTTCCGCTTTCCCGCTTGATGTCGTTGAAGGTCAGCCGCTCGTTCCCCGCGAAAATCGCCATCTGCACTTCCAGCAGGGGCAAACCGCAGAACAGCACGGAGGCCGCGTTCTTCAGCCTGCCGTCTTTGAGCGCGTTCAGCTTGCGCAGCACGTCCTCCCGGTTGGTGTATTGAAAGCCAATGCGCCCGGCACGGTTGCCCTGCTCCAAATACTCTCTCAAAACGGCTTCATCAACGTCTTCGGCGGTTTGGTCAGACAAAGCTTCGTCCCAAAAGTTACGCCCCTCATTCTTCTTGAGAAAGAAGTCCTCCAACTCGGCGGCTGACATGACCTTGTCCTCGTCCGCTACGCGGATGCACGCCCGCCCGTAGGCGAAATAGGGCGCGTCGTCCCCTGAGAATACCACATGGACGCACTGCTTGTCGTCGATCGTGACCTCTGTGACGCTGGGATACACCTTCGGCTCGATGCCGTTGGACACCGCCTGGCTGATATCGCGCAGCGTCTTCTCGGACACCATCTGCCCGAGGACGACGCCGTCGTTACGGATGCCGAAATATAACTCGCCGCCGCCGTGCTTATTCAGGATGGCCGCCATGGAAATGACGCCCTCCTTGAGCTCGGCGGTGGTTTTCTTAAATTCCAGCGTTTCGCTTTCTTTCCCAAACTTCATGCGTTCGTATCGCTCCTTATTTCTCTTGCCCTGATTATACCACATCGCGGCAGGAATGTACAGGAGCATTTCAAAAAAATCAAAGAACAGGCGGTGACAGCATAGCATTCGGCGCGACAGTACAATTAACTGTAGATAAAAGCAACGGCGCGGAGTTTCGCCGCCAGATACAGGAACATATAGACCAATCCACCGCGCAGGGCGGCGGCGTAAAACTCAGGAATATATCAATCGCCCTGGACCAGTCAAAGCAGGCCGAGATGCGCGAACGTCTGCAAAACGGACGACAGCGATATCAACGCCGGCGTGGGCGACCCGCCGCAGCTGAAGGGCCCGGATTTACTGCAAATACAGGGGCAGGCGATCTCGGAATGGACCAGCGAACAGGAGGCCATCCTGGCGCAGCGCCGGGAGGCCCTGCACAAGGAGATCGACAAGACTCTTGCGATGGTCAACAATCTGCGCAAGCTCAAGGGCCTCGACCTGACGTCCATCTATGGCACATCCAAAAGCGCGAGCGATACAGAAAAGCTCACCGCGGCGGAGAAGCGCATTGCCGCGCTTGAGAAACAGATCGAGCGTAAGAGCGACCCGAAAGCGCGTATTGCCCTGCGCAAGCAGTTGATCGATATCTGCAAGGAGCAGCTTGCCGCCGAGGACGATTTGCTGGCTGTCAAGCAGCGGGCCATAGATGCCGCCGCCGGGGAGCTCCGGCAGCTCGGCTTTGAGGTGGAACGCAACAGCGAAACCAACGGCCTGTATATCGCCAACATGGAGCGCCTGAACGAGATCACCGCCGAGACCCGGGGGGAATACGGCAGCCTGGAGGAAGCCACCGCCGCGCTGCGCGAGGGCACCATGGAGCTAATCACCCAGGTGGAAGGCTGGAGCCAAACCAACGAGGGCGCCTCCGATACGGTCGACAAGCTGCGCGACGCCATGCAAAAGGCCAAAGAGGGCATCCTGTCGGATATTGCCGAGATACGCCGGGCCGCGGAGGACGCCCTAAAAGAGGTCGTCAGCGCCTACGACACCCTCAGCAAGGCCAGTGCCCTGGACAACCTGCGGGGCGGCAACATCGGGGAGGCCTTCTTCCCCTCCGTCAGCACCTTCCAGTCGCTGATGTCGATGGAGAGCAAGTACCTGAACTATTTGCATCTCGAAAGCGGGGCCATCACCATGAACCGCGCCGCGCTGAAGAAGTTGACGGCGGCGAAGGTTGAGGACCTGGCGGTCACGCAGGCCATGGCCCTGGTGGACACGATCGAGCTGCACCGCGAGGACACAGAGACCCTGCGACAGATGGCCGGCGCGACGCAGGAGGCCACCGGCGCCACATGGGACCTTGTCTACGCCAAGCTGGCGCAGCAGAACCTGGACAAGGACCTGAACGACGCGTTCCTGAAGCAAATCAACGCCATGCGCCAGCTTTCGAGGCTCACGCAAATCGGCATCTATCTCGGCATCGACGACAGCTCTATCCAAAATCTCCTGAGCGGCATATTCCAGAAGGTCAAGAGCCTGGTCAGCGATGCGCTGAAGGAAATAAAGGCTTTCGTCGAGGAGTTCATCAACGCCCTCAAGCAGGCCTACAAAAATATGCTCGACAGCCAGAAAAGCGGGCTGGACGACGTGCTCAAGCTTACTATGGACCTCATCAAGTACGAGGTCGAGCAAAAGGTCGAGAGGCTCAAGGAACAGATCCGGGCGTACAAGGAAATCGTCGACCTGAAGAAGAAGGAGCTCGACCTGTCACGCCAGCAGGCCAAGTACGAGGAGGGCGTCGCGGAGCGCGTGGCGGGCATCGCCCGGCTGCGGGCGGAGATCGCCCAGCTCAAGCTGGACGACAGCCGGGAGGCTGCCGCCCTGCGCGCCGCCAAGGAAAAGGAGCTGGCGGACAAGCAGAAGGACTTGGCCGATTACCAGGACGACCACGCCTATGACGCGCAGGTCAAGGCCTTAGACGAGGCCGCCGACGCCTACGAGAAGGCGAAGCAGAAAGAGATCGAGGACCTTGAGGCGGCCATCAGCTCCGCGGAGAAGGTCTACCGGTTGGCGGTCGCGCGGCTGGAGGAGGATTTCTGGGGGCTGTACAGCCAGGTTATAGCCTGGAACACCGAGGCGGGCAGCTCCATCAACAAGGAAATCACCGAGGCCTGGAAGGAGGCGGCGAAGGCCGTCACCCTCTACATGGGCTACCGGGGCGCCGTCAAGGCCGTCGACCTGCAATTGAAGATCCAGACGGAGGGCATCGGCGTTGTGATTGCCGACGCCCTGGTGGACGCCTTTTCCGGCTTCTTTACGAAGACCTACGACCTGTTCGCCGGGTTCGCCAACAAGCTTCTGGGCGTTTTCGGCGTGCAGCTGCCCACAAGCGCGAGCACCGGGACCACCGGCGGCCTCATCACCCCGGGCGGCGCCCTGCTTAGCGTCGTCGGCAACGTGATCGGCGGCGCGATCAACGGCATTGTCAACGGCGTGACCGGCTTTGTCAAATCCATTTTCGGCAAGTTCCCCTTCTTCCACGCCGGCGGGCACGTCGGCGGCAAGGTGAACGGGAGGACCAGCGACCCGGCCGAGGAGGTCGTCGCCGTCCTCCAGACCGACGAGGTCGTGCTCACGAAACAGCAGCAGAAAAACCTGCTCACGCAACTGGATTTCCTGCGTGAGCTCGGCTCTAACGTGCATGCGCCTGTTTCTCTGGACGCCGGGTATGCCGGGGTGCTCAGCCGGCTGACCGCCGGGCCGAGGCCCGCTGGCGGCTATGGTGATGTCAGCAACTATGGGAGCATCACAGTGTCCGCGCCGATCGAGGTCATTATCCAGCACAGCGGGGCCATGGACGACGCCAGTGCCGCGCGGTTCGGGAAAAAGGTCGCCGAGACAACGGTTGGCACGATCTGCGAGGCGTTCAGGAAGAAGGGCATCCATCCCGGGGTTGGGAATGCGGCGCTGAAGCCGTAAAAAGAACGGAGAGGCACGAATGCTCCAGTGCCTCTCCGTGCCTCACATCCCTGCGGGGTTCTATTCTCTCGGCTTAATATTCACGCCAACCGCCAACCTGCCCAGCACATCGGTGCAGGTGCGGCCGCACAGCAGGTCGATGATCATTTCGCATTGCTCCGGGCCGGCGCTGTCCATCTTGCCATCCGCGTCCAACGTGATGCCGTAGGCCGCGAGGAAGTCCATGCGGGCCTCGATGGAAAGCGACGCGATGTGGTCAAGGATCTCCTTGTCGAAGTCGAGAAATTTGCGCGTATGCTTCCCGCCCAATGCGGCCAGCTCCATCTGTTCGTAGCTGCTCACCACGTCCGCCTGCGCGATCTGCTCCAGCCTGCGCCCGCACACGGCGTTGGCGTGGCTTTCCAGCTCCAGGTCTTTCCCGATGCTCTCGGCGATTACGCAGCACACGCCGCCGATGAGCAGAAAATCCGCCTGCGGCGTGAATTTCAGCAGCGGCGTCTGGCTTTCGCAAACTTCATCGCCCCGGCCGACGCACAGCAGGGCCTTTGTCCCGCTGATAAAGGGGTTCGCCCGGCGCAGGAACAACACCTCCCGCACGGGTTCGTCCTCCGTGGCGGCTTTCACTCCGTAAAAAGCGTAGCCCACGGGTTTGTTCACAACGCCATTGGCGAAATCCTCTGGAGCCTTCGTCTCCGCGCCGGTGATACCCAGTAAAACGTCCCCGATCTGGTCGCGGATCCGCGGATCGCCCTTCGGCAGCGCGCCGATCTCTTCCTTCGGCAGCAGCGGCGAATACTCCGTCACGGGCCGCTCGGCGAGGGTTTTCTCCAGCAGCGTGCGCGCTATCTGCTCCGCCCAGCCGGGGATGCCCCCCATAACGCAGGCGTTCCAGCTTAAGCCGACGCCGTCGCGGCTTTTGTGGCTGCTGTAAAGGCAGAATTTCCAGTCGTAGTCCTTCGGTTTGAACTCCCGCAGGGCCTCGGCGATGCTTTGGGTATCCATACTGTTTTACCTCCATGAATGTGATGTGATGGTATATGATAACACAAGGACGGGAAAAATGCAAGCCGCGATTTGGACATGAAGCAAATTTTGTCTGCCCCTTGCCCTACTCCTTCCCCGGTTTTTTCATCGTCAGCGCGATGCGCTGCTTGGCCTGATCGACGGAAAGCACCCATACCGTGACCACCTGGCCCACCTTGAGTATCTCCGACGGGTGCTTGATGAACCGGTCCGTGATGCGCGAGACATGGACCAGGCCGTCCTGGTGCACGCCGATATCCACGAACGCGCCGAAATCCACCACGTTGCGCACGGTGCCCCGCAGCTCCATGCCGGGGATCAGGTCCTCCATTTTCAGCACGTCGGTGCGCAGGACGGGCGGCGGCAACTCGTCGCGGGGGTCGCGGCCCGGCCGCTTGAGCTCTTTGATGATATCTTTCAGGGTGGGCGGGCCGACGCCCAGCTGCCCGGCAAGCCTTTCCGCACCGCCGGCGGCAGCCACTTTCTCTTCGATATCTGGCACATGGCCTTGCTTAATATCTCTATCGGAGTATCCCAGCGCCGCCAACAAGGCCTTCGCCGCGTCGTAGCTCTCAGGGTGCACGCCGGTGTGGTCGAGCATGTTTTTGCTCTCCGGCACGCGCAGGAAGCCCGCGCACTGCTCGAAGGCCTTTGCGCCCAGCTTGGGGACCTTCTTCAGCGCCGCGCGTGATGGGAACGCGCCGTTCTCCTCGCGGTACGCCGCAATGCTCTTCGCCAGGCCCGCGTTCACGCCGGAGATGTGCTCCAGCAGCGCGGGCGAGGCGGTGTTGACATCCGCGCCCACGGCGTTGACGCAGTCCTCCACCACGCCGTCCAGGGCGTGCTCCAGCTCCTTCTTGGGCATGTCGTGCTGGTACTGCCCCACGCCGATGGCCCGCGGCTCAATCTTCACCAGCTCGGCCAGGGGGTCCTGCAGGCGGCGCGCGATGGACACCGCGCTGCGGATGCTCACGTCGAACTGCGGGAATTCCTCCGCCGCCAGCTTCGATGCCGAATAGACCGACGCGCCAGCTTCATTCACGATCATATACGCAATTTTCGGCGTGTGCGGCGAAGCCGACTGCGCGGCCTGCAAGGCCTCGACGGCGAATTCCTCGGTTTCGCGTGAGGCCGTGCCGTTGCCGATGGCGACAATCTCGATGCCGTATTTCTCGATCATGGAGAGGATGAGCCGCCGGGCCTGCTCCTTTTGCCCCTGCGAATGCGTGACGTAGATCACGCCGGTGTCGAGCACGCGGCCGGTGGCGTCCACCACGGCCACCTTGCAGCCGGTGCGGTAGCCGGGGTCGAGCCCCAGGGCCACCTTGCCCTTCACCGGCGGCTGCAGCAGCAGCTCGCGCAGGTTCATGGCGAAGTTTTTGATGGCCGCGGCGCTGGCCTTCTCGGTGAGGACATTGCGGATTTCGCGTTCAATGGAGGGGAAGATCAGGCGGCTGTAGGCGTCGGCCCCGGCCTCGCACACGCATTCGGTACACAGGGCGCGCCCGGTGGGCTCGAAGGTTTCGCTCGCCACGACATTCAGGCCCTTCACGCTCTCGAGCATAACGCTGACCTTCAGGAATTCCTCGCGCTCGCCCCGGTTGATCGCCAGCACCTGGTGGTCCGCAAGCTTAGCGATGGGCTTTTTGAAATCGTAGTAGTCGGCGTAGACGCTGTCCTCCTCTTTTGCCGCTTTCGATTCCAGCTCGCCCACCACGGCGCACAAATTGCGCAGGCGGCGGCGGATGTCCGCGTTGTCGGAGATCCATTCGGCGATGATGTCCATCGCGCCCTGCAGGGCTTCTTCCGCTGTCGGCACGCCCTTCTCATCGTCAATAAATGCCTCGGCCATGGTGATCGGCGCGGGGCTGTGCGGGTCCTGGGCGTAGATGCGCTCGGCCAGGGGCTCCAGGCCCTTCTCCTTCGCGATGCTGGCCCGGGTGCGGCGCTTCGGCTTGAACGGCCGGTAGACGTCCTCGATCTCCGCCAGGGTCACGGCCTTGTCCAGGGCCTGTTCGATCTCGGGGGTAAGCTTCTCCTGCGCAGCAATTGCCGCGCGCACCTCCTCCCGGCGCTTTTCCAGGCCCCGCAGGTATTCCAGGCGCTCGGCGAGCTCGCGCAGCACCTGGTCGTCCAGCGCGCCGTGCTGCTCTTTGCGGTAGCGCGCGATGAACGGTATGGTGTTGCCCTCGTCGACGAGCCGCACGACGGCTTCCACCTGTGCGGACTGGAGATGAAATTCGGCGGTGAGTTGTTCGTGGATGGTCATGGGGGCTCCTGTTGTTTGTTTTATTAATGGATCAATTATATCATACCGCGGGCAAAAAGGGAAGCCCGTAAATACAAAGGAGGTGATTTTATCGTCATAGACTTTTCCGCGTTCGACCTCAAGGAACCCCCTGTGCTCATCCTGCGCAACAAGAGCGGCAAGGCCCTGTGCCTGCTGTCCAACGCCGTGGACGTTGCCATCGACTTGAAGTTTAACGAAGTGTCCACGCTGACCTTCACCATCGCCTCCCGCGTGAACGGAGAGCCGACAGAGGGTTATGAAAAAATTATCGGCCTGCGCGTCGTGGAGCTAAGGGGCGTCGGTCTTTTCGTCCTGATGAACCCCGAGATAAGCAGCGACGGCATCGTGGAAAAGAAAAAGTGCACCTGCTATTCCCTGGAGCATGAGTTCGTGAATAAGCAAATCTTCATGGAAAATGGTACGTTCAATTTCTGGGATCCCCTTAACCCAGGGAAAACGGTACTGGGGGAAATCCTCCGGCTGATGCCGTCCTGGCATGTGGGCTCCGTTGATAGCGCCTTGGTAGAGAAGTACCGCACCTTCGATGTGAAGGGCGAGAATATATACAATTTTATGAAGGGCACGTTGCAAAAGGCATACCAGTGTATCTTTTACTTCGACACGTACAACCGGCTGATCCACGCGCGCGACGCCAGCCGTATCGTCCCTTCCAACAGCGTCTACATCTCCCACGACAACCTTGCGAAGCGCATTGACATCAAGGAGGACACCGACGGCATCGTAACCGTCCTGGACGTCAACGGCGCGGACGGCGTGAACATTCGCGATGTCAACCCGGATGGCACGAATAAAATAATCAACCTGGATTACTTTATGTCGAAAGAACCTGACGGTTCTAATGATAACTTCCCGCCCGGCATGATCGAAAAGTATTGGGCATGGAAGGCGGTATACAGGGAGAGCCGCAGCGCTTATTATAACCTCTCGGTGGAGGCCGTGCTCCAGACCATGCGCAAGGTGACGGAGGAAGCGGCGCTGGTGGACCTGTTCGGAGAGAAAACAAAAGAGGAAGCCATCCAGGCCACCATCATCCAGGGTATCGCGCGGGGTACGCACACGGAAGCGGATTTAGCCGGCGTCAACGCGCGGATAGCGCAGTGGGAGGCGAAAATCGCTGCCCAGCGGAACCTGTTGGGGGTGGTTTCATCGGTAAACCAGCCCAGGAAGGTGTAGCCACCGCACGCCGCCGTCGGGACTCCTTCGGGCGTGCCCGTGCCGTCGCCGTAGGTTTTGTCGTAGGTCACATCGGAATCGCCGCCGCCGGTGGGCGTCGTGCCGTCTGGCGCATTCAGGTCGTATTTGACATTGTACTTGACCGGCGTCCAGTCGGCGTAATACGTGGTGGTCTGGGTGTGGTCCGCAGGCAGCGTATCGCCGATTATGTCGTTTATGCGAATTGGGCCGCCTTCGCCGTTGGGCTGCGTGTACCAGCCCTTGAAGTCGTAGCCAGTCCTGAACAGGTTGGCGGTGTCCGGCATATTGTTGGTGTCCGGGTCTCCCGGTGACACTGCTTCGAATGCCTTGAACCTAGCATCTGGGTAAACAGAGTATGTGGCTGGTCCCCCATTACCGCCAATTTTGCCGCCCTGGTAGTTATACTGAATGGTGTATTGGCCCGTGTATTTCCACTTCGCGTAGAACTGGGTGGACACGAAACCCGGCATTAGCATGGTTAACTCAGACAGGGAATTTTCATCAACTATCGTATCGCCGGCGATCCAACAACGGACCGTGCCGTCCTCATTCTTGGCATACCAGCCGACGAAGTCGAAGTACTGCCTGAACAGGCCGCTGGTTTCGGGCATCCAGTTTTCATATGTATCGCCGTAGGGCACGTCTACAAACGTCGGATTGTCAGTGTTGCCGTTATACGTCCCGCCTTCCAGTATCCAGGCGATTCTGTACTTGACCGCCTCCCAGTTGGCGTAGTAGGTCGTCTCGGTTTCGTTATTCTCGAGGGACGCATCGCTGAGGTGGGTAGCGCCCAGGTTAAAGCTTGAGGTCGGCAGCGTGGCGTCCAGTTCATCGTCGCCATCCTTGTCGAAACGCCAGCCGAGGAAGACGTATCCGGTTTTCTTCGGCACGGGCGGCGTAACGAGGTCGCCGAACTCGCACTCCCTGGTCGGGTCATTGTCCGGGAAGATTCCGCCGACCGGGTCAAATTTAAGCGTGTAAGGAAGCTTGGTCCACACCGCGTAAAGCTCGACGGTTGTGCCGGTGCTGAGGTTCATCACGCTCTGCGTGTTGCTAAAGTCAATCTCCGCGTCCAGAGCCGCCCCCGCCTCTTTGGTCCAACCCTTGAAGGTGTAGCCCGTTCTCGTGAAGCCGATAAGCGTCAGGGCCTTCGCCACGTCATAGGTATGGTCGGAGTTCGCCATAGTGCCATCGCCGCCGTTGGCGTTGTAGTGCACCTGATAGGTTTTCGCCGTCCACTGCGCAACGAAAGTCGTTGTATCGTTGGCATTCTCCCATGTGCCGTAGGACTGGCTGTGGTTATACGTCGCTGTGCCCAGCTTCCAGCCGCCGAAGGTATAACCCGTCAGCGTGGGCGCGGCAAGGCCGCCCGCGTTCACCGTGTAAGCGGCGTCATAGGTCGCGCCTTCGGTGTGGGTGTAGGTCGCTTGGTCATCCACCTCTTTGAAGGTTGGATAGGTCGCCGCGTTGGCGGGCTTATTCAGGTCGTAGATGACATTGTATTTCTTCGCCGTCCAGTTCGCGGTGAAGGTCTTGTTGCCGATGCTACCCTTGGGAAGTGTCAGATTCACGGTCGGCGTCGCTGTGCCGTTCCCCGTCCAACCTGTGAATGTATACCCATCCCTGCTCGGGTTCAGCAACGTAATGGTGTCGGTTTCCACATTATAGCCTACCGGGTTGCTCATGTGGTTCGTGCCGCTGTTCATATTGTAGCTGATCGTGTAGGGGTTGATCGACCATACCGCGTAAAGCATCGTGCTGTCGCTGGTTACCAGGTTGGGCGGCATGCTCGTGATGGAACCCGCCGTATAATCCGCTGTCGTGGCCGAAGCGCTCTTCGCCCAGCCCAGGAACGTGTAGCCGGTCCGCTCGATTGAGCCCTGTGCGGCGAATTCCACGTTCTGGTCATAGGTCGCGGAGGTCGATGCCGGGACGGCCGTGCCCGTGCCGCCGTTGGGATCGTAATTAATCGTGTACGAGTTTGCCGTCCACTTGGCGTAGAGCTCCACTATATCGCCGTTCGTGGTTGTCAGGTTGCTCACGCTCTGCGTGTTGCTGTAAACTACTGCGCCGTCTTCGGTCTTCGCCCAGCCCGCGAAGGTATAACCATCCCGCGAGAACGTGTTGGTCGTCAGGGCCTTCGCCACGTCATAGGTGTGGCTGGAGTTCGCCATGTCGCCCGTGCCGCCGTTGGGGTTATACTTCACTTCGTAGGTGTTCGCTTTCCACACCGCGTAGATGGTTTTCGTCGTGGTTGCGTCCCAAGCGCCGGAGCCCAAAATCGTCTGCTCGTCCGTATAGTCGGTACCCGCGTCAATCACCGGGTTCACCGTGTTGGACCAGCCCTTGAAGCTATACCCCGTGCGGGTGAAGGTGTTGGTTCTCAGCGTCACCGCGCCACTATAGTTGACTTCGGTGTCGGCCATGGTACCGGCGCCGCCGTTGGCGTTGTACTTCACCGTATACTTGTTCGGCGACCAAATGGCGTAGATGTCATGGTTGGCGGCATTGGTGATTCTGAGGTTCTTGTCGCCCGTGGTGGCGTTGCGGTTTTCATTCCAGCCCAGGAAAGTGTACCCGGGGCGTGTCAGCTCCCCGCCGTATGCAATAGCGTAGGTGTTCCACTGGTCAGTCGAAGCGGGCAGGCTGTTGCCGTTCTGCAATTGCCCGATGCCGAAATACCCTACTTTTAGTTCAGTGTTGTCGCTCCCGTTGTAATTCTGGATAAACTTCACATATGGGAACTGCACGGAAACCGCCTGGATATTATACGCCTGTACGCCGGCGTTATCGTAGACATAGATGTGCGTGATATATTCCGCGCCCTCATTGTTGTGGGCGCTGCGGAGCACCTGATACCGCCAGTAACCATCATTGCCATTGCCGGAGAAAATACTGCCGGGATGCCAAATGAGATCGTCCTGGCCGTTGGGTGCTGGCGGTGCGTAGAAACTGGTCCACGTGGGGAAGGTGACGCTTCCGATGGTCCGGTTGTTCAAGCCATTGTTGGGTATGGCGCGGATATACGCGTAGTAGCCCGATGAACCGTCCGGCGATACCAGACGGTAGCTGGGCTCGGATTCGTACATGTTACGCTTGTAATAGAAATCATACTGTACCGCCCCCAGTGTCGCGGGGCTGTACGTGTAGGGACCGCCGTCTGTGTTGTTGGCGGTAAGGCCGGTCCAGGCCAAATCGGTCCTCGTCACGGTTACCGATTCATAGGTCAGGAAGTAACTGGCCGGAAAGGCTGAGTTCATGCCGAAGCGGAAATACATGTAGTTGGTATTCTCAACTATGGGGAAGTCCATCGAGATTGAGTAGTAGCCGCCGCCGAGGTTGGTCGCCGCATTCCCTGCATCAGACCAACAAAGCTCATCATATTGGCCCGGAGTGTCTGCGTCTTCAAAGATAAAGTTTCGGAAAATACTGGTGACATCGCAGTTGTCGACCGGGCTGTTCCCGGCCAGGTCCGTGCTCACCTTCGCGAGGAACGTAATGCGGTAGGTCTGGCCCACAGCGAAGTTGCTCAGTAATTGATAATGACCCGTATAGTTGTCGCTGGCACTGGTCCGCTGGAGCGTAATCGTGCCCTTGTTGGGGTCAACCCACTGGTTGCCGCCATAATTCATCCCGCCGGTGGACAGCCCCGCCAGCAGCCCGCTGTAGTTGAACTGGTTCGCCGTGGCCTTCACGTCATACTTCCACGCGGTATAGCCGGGAATCGTGTTGAAGCCCCCGGCAACCGCGTCGCCGTAAAAATATGGTTTGGCTTCCTGGGTGTGGATCACGGCGTTGTTTTCGGCGTCATAGTGGTTGGCCACGGCCATGCCCTTAATATTCAGGTTCTTCACGGCGTCGTTCAGCGTGGCGTAGGCCGTGTTCTCCGCCGCCTTCAGGTCGTTGAGGTTCTGGTAGGCGTTCTTCAGCGCGGTTGTGTAAGCCGTCCAGACGGCGGAAGTGAAATCCCCGGAATAGAAGCTGTACTTCTGCGCGTTTCTAATCGCCGCGCGGGTGTTGTCCTTGTTCACCTTCTTGGCGCAGATATGCACGTCTAAATAGTTGGCGGCCGTTTGGCTGCCGCGAGTCGTTACCACCTTGGCATAGAACCGCATATCCTCGTCGCCCGTGCCGCTCAGCGGTACCGTAAAAAGGGAGGGCCATGCGGCGGTAGCTACTTCAGTGGAAAAATTGGCCGTCCTCTGTAGCGTCGTGTTGCCCGAGCTCATAACATCACAATACCCGGTGCTGCTATTCTGATCGTCGCTCATAACTACCGCCCCGAACATGCCGGGCACCTGGTTGATGTTGGTGTACCGGCTGGTGTCCACGGTGATATAGTTACTCGCGCTGAAGGTTTGCGTCGCGGTGGCGGATCCATTACCGGAACTGGTGGAAGAGCCCGCGTCGTTGACACTATAGGGAAAGCCTGAACCGGAAGCAAGAAATACGCCGCTGTCTATTAGATTCGCGTTGTTGGTTCCGTCATGGAGTCCAGATAACAGCATATTCCACAGTTTGTCTGTGGCTGAGTAGGACCCTCCCACAGGGCCGCCATGCAGCCCGCCGATCCCAAATGCACTCTGGCAATAAAAATACGTACCGCCGACGCCGCCATCGCGTCCCCGGGCGCGCGCCGCAGCGCCAACGACGGTGCGGGAGGGAGCAAACACATAGCTGTAGGCGTATTGGGTGTAGCTGCGGCCTTTGTAGTCATAGGTGGCTTTCCAGGCAATGGTGGTGCCGGTGTTGTCCGGGATGGCCGTGGAGAGGGTGCCGCCTGAGAGGTTGTTGGCGCCGTTGGGGCCCAGCGTGGCGGTGAACGGCGCCGTGCCGTCGTACCCTGATGCCGCCGAAACGCTGATGTTCGTCGCGCCGGTCAAGGCGAAATAGACCGTGCCGGTGAGTTTCTGGCGGGAGGGGTCCACTGTGCCGTCGGTGCCGATGTCGGCATAGTATTTGAAAGAGTTCATGTTGCCGGTTCTCGCGGTCAGGTTGAGGTAAATTACCTCCGGCACATAGAAAACCGCGTCGGGGCGGGGGGTGATGTTCAGCTGCGCGCTGGCGGGAACCGAGCTGCTGACGCCCCCGATGAGCACCATGCCCGCCACCAGCGCCACCGAGAGCACCGCACTGACGAGACGTTTTGGCAAACGCTGCCACATTGCTTTGAACTTCATATGAAACCTTCCTCCCAAAATAGCAAATAATCGGGATGCTCCCAATTTTATTACATTATAGAGCATGTGTAATGTAAGTGCAAGTGTTTTTACAAAAAAATTTGTAAATTCAGGAGTTAATTGGATAGGATGCCCGGATTTCCCGTGGATTGGGATCGCGATAGGGACGTTTTGCCTGATGCTGCCCCGCCGTTGACGAAAACCGTTGACATCCCCGATGAACCATGCTATACTAAAGCCATCCAATTGAATGCGAGGAGCAAAATCATGCTAAACACGGCCCAACTGGAGCAGTTGAAGCGGACAAACATCAGCCAAGACGCAGAGAAAACAAAGCTGCGTATCACAGAGCTTTGGCAGGGCCTGAAGATCAAACAAAAACAGGCCATCCGGGAACTGGCCGGCATTACAGCGCAGCCTATCTACAGAACGCAGGAAACCGGCACAATTTCCGCCAAGGTGGTCCTCGCCATCGCGCAGACGCTGAACATCAACCCGTTCTACCTTACCGGCGAAACCGATGAGCCCGGCGAATGCGCCGAAGCCGCCGTCCGCGAATTGTTGCTCAAATACGGCTACCGCGAGCTTGCCGCGTCCATGGAGCCGGCCAAACGCAAATATGAGCGGCATATCAAACCTGCGCCGGAAGAGTCGCCT
>Ga0268262_10004177_pt1 | contig 15077 bp, 14 predicted proteins | sample TergutNc150P3_FD_190354 | JGI IMG/M metagenome (GOLD analysis project Ga0268262, IMG submission 190354) | Nasutitermes corniger P3 segment gut microbial community from laboratory colony in Florida, USA - Nc150 P3 (SPAdes) (version 2) | ecosystem: Host-associated > Arthropoda: Insects >... | reverse complement strand
ACCGTCTCCCCGTCGGGGCGGCGCACCGCCCAGGCCACCTTCTCCTTGCCGCGCATCATCACCCCCTCCACGAGCGCCTGCCCGCCGACGGTGTCCTTCCTGTCGGCGGCGAGGGCCGCCGCCGGAGCGGCGGCGATAGCCGTCAGTATCCGCACCTCACGCCTCCGCCGGAGCGGCCTGACCGTAGCGTTTGCGGAACTTGTCGACGCGCCCCGCGCTGTCGATCAGCTTCTGCTTGCCCGTGTAATAGGGGTGGCAGTTGTTGCATATATCGATATGCGTGCTGCCGATGGTCGCCCGCGTCTCGATGACGTTGCCGCAGGAGCAGGTAAACGTCGCCGCCTCGTATTTCGGGTGGATCTTCTCCCTCATTTTAATACCTCCGCGCCCTCTTTTCGGGGCTTTTTTATGTTATTGTCTGTCTATTGATAAGGCCCGACCCGCCCGCAAACGGCGTCGGATCGGCTTTATCCGGGTCTATAAAGATAATATATGGCGCGGGACGGAGTCAAGAAAAAAGTTTTTCCGCCAAATCGCGCAAAAGCACCCGGATCTCCGCGCTGACCCCGTTAGCCATGCAGAACGCCAGATTCAGGTTGACCAGATTTTTCGTTATTATGTCAACGTCCGCCGTAAGCTCCTGCGGGAAGTCGTCGGGGCGGATTGACGGGAAGTTGTACGGACAGCTCGCGGCCTGCTTGGACAGCGGGAACTCCGACGAGCGCAGTATCAATCCGTGGGTGCGGCAGATGATCGGTCGGGCGGGGTAGATCGTACAGGATTGCCGACGCAGAAACGGACAAGCGTCCGCGTTATCGTTATCGATAAACTCATCACCGTTATTGACATTTGTATCACCGGTATCAACAATAATACCGTCATTATCAACATTCATATCATCATCACATTTATCATCCCCGAAATTCTTGTTATTGTCAATATAAGACCGTATAACATAAGCCTCTATCTGATTGACGGTCCGCAACTCGCAGCATATCCCGCAACCCTCCCTGCACGCTATTTCATCGGGATACGCCTCTATCACGCTGTTCCAAATAGAGTCGCAGTATACGCACAGCTTCCGGTAGTTGTCAACGATGCCGGGGACGCGGTATTTCAATCCAGCCCCACGGTGATCTTCCCGTCCATAACCACGAGCCCCTTGAAGAACTCTCCCGGCGTTCCCGTGGTCTTGAACAGTTTGGGCCCCTTCCCGCCGCCTATGTAGAAGCCGGATTTGTACACCGTATCCCCGCGCTTCACCGCCGTCGCCTCCACGTGCGTGGCCAGCATATCCAAGCGGCAGTTCTTCCAATATGGCGGCGCGTTGCGCTCTCCGCCTGGCAGGTAGTACAATCCCTTGGTGCGCCCCCATATAAATTGGCACAGCAATTGGTTGTTTATGTTCGCCCAGAAAGCGGGGCAGGGGAGCTCCCTGTACTTGCGCTGTTCGAAGAGTATCGTGTCTTTGAACGAGCCGCTCACTATGTCTATCGTTCCAGCCGTCCAGCGGTCGTTGACGATGTAGACGGGGGAGAGGTACTGTTCGTTCACCGTCAGGTCGGCGTCGGCGGTGATCCGGTCGAGCACCACGATCCCCTCCTCGGCCCATGTCAGGACGCGGATGTCGCGCGTCAGTATCTTTTCCCCGTTCGCGTTCAGATATGCTATGCGCCCGCTGGTGTCGAACCCGTCGCGCAGGTAGCGGTCGTTGTGGAAGAGTGTTTGGGCGGACTTGATCGGGTCGCCCACCGACGGCACGCCCAGAAGCGCGGCCTTGAAGGCGGCTAAGAGCTCCGGGCAGGAGTGCAGGTTGAGGCCGATAAGCGGGTGGCCGCCTATGGCCTTCCACGCCACGCTGCGGGTGGCGCGCACGTTTCTCTTGTAGCAAAGCTCTATATACGGGTATATTTGCTTTGTGTCGATAGCGTTTTCCAATTGACCGGCCGAGAATATCCGTTGCTCTTTGGGGAAAGGCAGGCAGGCCATGACGGCGAGCTCCGCGCCCACTTGGCTCTGCAAGAGGAGCTCCCACCCGTCGTGCGTGGGTTCGAAGCCCAAGACCCACGGGACGCGTTCGCCGGTGTTGGCGTCGCTCAGCTCGTCCATCCACGCCAGAAGTTTGCCGGTCAGGTGCGGGGCGCGCGGGTCGCTGTTCCAGTGGCCCCAAGCCATGGCCATGGGGCGCGGCAGGAAGAGGGGCATGTCGTGCCCGCCGGGGGCGAAGAGCAGCCCGTTGGGCATGCAGAAGCGCACGAGTATGTCGAAAGCCTGCTGGTGGCTCTTTCGCGACAGGTACGCCGGCGCCTCGCGCCGCTGGAATCCGTAGGCCGCCGTCGCGAGGGCGTTCCACACCCCGTAGGAGAGGGCGTTAGGGTGGAAAAAGCCGTGCTCCTCCGCCGTGAAGTCCGGGTAGAGGTTGCAGGTGGACACCGTCTTGGCTACGGAGGAGCCGAAGTACTCGCTGTGGTCGGCGCCGTCGTGGACGCTCGAACCTATGTTCACCGCCCAAAGCTTGAGCGCCTCCTCCCAATCCGGGTTGTTCGGGTGGTGCGGGCATAGATTTATCGCCCACGCCAGAAGCATAGCGTCTTGGGCGTTGTCGTCGGCCCTGGAGTCGCCGCCGCCGCCGGAGGGAGGCGTTACGCCGGTGAAGCGGTCGGCCTCGTGCGCGACGATCTCGCGGATACGTATCTTCTCGCCCTCCTCCAGCACCGGCTCGGCAAGCACCGCTATAATGCCGAGCATAGACGCCCACAGGCCGCTGTGCCAATTCTCGCCCCACCGCCCGCGTTCAAGGAACGCCTGCACGTCCGTGTCGCCGGTGACGTGGCAGGAGCAGGCCCACGCGAGCCCCTTGTGAAGCCGGTCGATAAGGTCGAACCGCTCTATCACCTGGCCGGCTATCCCGTACTGATTCAGGTAGACGTAGCTGCTGAGAACGCAAAGTATATTTATGTGCGGCCGCAGCACGTACTCTATGACCGGCGACGACTGCGACATCGTCCGCATATTGAAACCCTTGGGCTCCACATTGCCGAAAAGCCCTCTCCGGTCGTCTATATCGTGCCACGAGTCCAAGTAGTAGGGCAGGCTCTTGGAGAGCAGCTGCAGTATCTTTACGGGTTCCAGTTTTTCGGTGAATTGCAGCATTTTCCGTTATCCTTTAACCGGGCGTTCCATATTATGGTAAACCACTATCCCGCTATCGCTGTCGGCGTCCGCGCACCTCTTGGCGAACTCGCGGGCGGTGTTGGAGTCGTACATAACGAGAAACGAGTCCCCGAAAAAGCGCGGATTCCTGTCGCCTTTCAGCCAAGCCTTGTTCTCTTTTACAAGGTCGGTCAGGAAGCCTTTCTTCGCGCCGGAATAGCCGATGCCTATGTATGGCATTTTTCCCCATCCTTATCAAAAACAAGTATTTGCGACGTTTTAATATTTGAAAAATAATATAATCCATAAAAAATATACAAAAAATGTTTGCGCGGAGCCGTTCCCGTATATTATTTTATTGATTCACGGCAAGATCGTGGCAGATACCGGGGCTGTAGCTCAGCTGGGAGAGCGCGACGTTCGCAATGTCGAGGCCAGGGGTTCGATCCCCCTCAGCTCCACTGTTTTACATTGCAAAAAGCCCTTTTTGACGGGTGAGCGTCATTAAGGGCTTTTTGTTATTTTATCGTCGATAAATATGAAAAAGCGCAAAGACAATAACAAAGATCCCAAAGATTTCGGTTTCATAGCCAGCGCCGACGCCAAACCGGCGCCGCCTCCTCCGCCGCCTCCGCCCCCTCCTCCGGAGCCCGCAACGCCGTCCGCGCCGTCAGCCAAGGCCCCGGCCAAACTCAAGGGACTGCCCGTCTTCATATTGATACTGATGGTCATCCCCGCCGTCTCGTTCTGCCTCGGCGCCGGATTCATCTTTATCTACAAGCTCTACGAAACTCTCCCTATGCACACCCAGCTCCAAAACATAGAGCAGTCGCTCGTCTCCAAGGTCTTCGACAAAGACGGCAAGCCCATCCACGAGTTCAGCGTGGAGAGGCGCTTCTGGGTGCCGCTCGACAAAATCCCCGTCGAACTCCAGAACGCCGTCATCGCCACCGAAGACCGCAAGTTCTACAGCCATTGGGGGATAGACGTTACGCGCAATATCAGCGCGGTGTTCGTCAACCTCGCCCGCGGCAAAAAGGCTCAGGGCGCATCCACAGTCACCCAGCAGCTCGCCCGCAACCTCTACCTCTCATCCGACAAAACGTTCATCCGGAAGATACGCGAGGTGCTCACCGCCGTCCAGCTCGAACGCAGCTACACCAAGCGCGAGATCATGGAGCTCTACCTAAATCAGGTCTATCTGGGCGCCGGCGTGTACGGAATGCAGGCCGCCGCCGAGCACTACTACAGCAAGAATGTGGACGAGCTCACCTTAAACGAGTGCGCCGTGATAGCCGGAACTATCCAGCTGCCGGAGCACCACAGGCCGGACAAGCCTGAAAACTCCGACCGCTCCACGGCGCGCCGCGACGCCGTGCTCAAGGCCATGGTCGCCGCCAAGTTCATCGGCAAAGACGCCGCCAAAGCCGTCATGGGCGAGCCGGTGACCGCCAATCCCAAGATATACCGCCCGCCCGTGGCGCCGTACTTCATGGAGATGGTCCGCAAATACGTCGCCGACAAATACGGCGACGAAATCTTATACAACGGCGGTCTCTCCATTCACACCACGCTCGACCCAGCCGCCCAAGACTCGACGGAGAAGAGCGCCGAACGCGCCGTAGCCTCCCTGCAAAAACGCCTCAACCGCATGTTCATAGACGGCTTCGGCGCCGAACGCAAACTTGGCATCCCGCGCCAGACCTACATAGACAATTTCGACTCGATCTACGCCGCGAACGCCGCCGAATACGCCCTTCTGCACGACACGCTGAAATACCGGAAGGCGCAGATAGCCGTGGTCGCGCTCGAATCGTCCACCGGGGCCATCCTGACCCTCATAGGCGGCCGCGACTTCCAAGAGAGCAAGTTCAACCGCGCCACGCAGGCCAGGCGGCAACCGGGGTCGCTCTTCAAACCCTTCGTCTACACCGCCGCCATGGACAACGGCCTCAACCCCGCCACGGTGATCTTAGACCAGCCCATTACGCTGATAACCCCCGACGGCGAGTGGCGGCCTGAGAACTACGACCGCAAATTCCTGGGCCCCATGAGCATACGCGACGCCCTCGCGAAATCCAACAACTTAGTCGCCATACAGGTGTTCACCAAAATTGGCGGCCAAGCGGTCGTCGACTACGCCGCGCAGATGGGCATAAAGCAGAAACTCAGCCCCGTCCCCTCGCTGGCCATAGGCTCCTGCGAGGTGATACCCATGGAAATCATCTCCGCCTACTCCTCCTTCCCCAACAGGGGCATACGGGCCGAACCCTACTTCATAAACAAGATAACCGATAAAAACGGCAGGGTTCTGGAGAAAACCGTCGTCAAGGAGAATCAAGTCATATCGCCGCAGACCGCCTTCTTGATGACCTCCATGCTAGGCAGTGTGGTCTGTTGCGGCACCGCGGCCTCCATCCCCGGCCTCGGCTTCCGCAGACCGGCCGGCGGCAAGACCGGCACGACCAACGAGTACTCCGACGCGTGGTTCATAGGCTTCACCCCGCAGATAACCACCGGCGTGTGGACAGGCATAGACGAGCGGCGCTCCATGGGCCACGGCGTGACAGGCTCCGCCGCCGCGATCCCCGTCTGGGTTGACGCCATGAAAGAACTGCACAAAAACCTCCCGAGGCAGGAGTTCTCGCGCCCCATAGGCACCAAAGGCCTGATGATATGCGCCCAGTCCTTCGGGCTGGCCAAGAGTTCGTGCCCCAAGCAGAAAGTGGAGTATTTCAAATACGAGACGATGGTAGACTCCTGCAACGTGCACGGCATAGCGAGGGGCTTGCGCAGCGGAGACGAGATGGATATCTTCGGCCCGTCGTCGAAACGCGGTGGTGGCTCGACCACAAACGGCGGAAGCGGCAACGGCGGTGGGAGTCCGCCGGTCAAGAAGCCGTCTTTTATGTTTTAAAAAAGAAAAATCTTTTAAAGATAAATCATTTTCAGACGAAAGGCGCTACGCGCCTTTCGTCTAAAAAAGAACTTGACTTTGACTTTATTAAAAGCCTTTAGGCTTTTAAAGATTTTGAATTTATTAATTAAGGATTGCAGATAACATGCCAACATACGAATACGAATGTTTGAAGTGCGGGCACATATTCGACGAGTTTCAGAGCATAAAGGCTCCGCCTGTCGCTGTTTGCCCTAAGGAGGGTTGCGGCGGCGAGGCCAAGCGGCGCTTTTCGCCGGGGGCCGGGTTTATCTTCAAGGGGAGCGGGTTCTACAGCACCGATTACCGCTCGGAGTCCTACAAGAAAGCCGCGAAAGCGGAGAGCCCGTCGTCTTCAAATGCTTCTTCCGGGAGTGACAAAAGCGGGGGATCGACGGCAGCGCCGGCGGCTTCTACACCGTCGGCGCCTAAAGATTAATGCTGATTCAATCCACTATTCCCATACCTGCCTGATTCGCGTCCTTACTTTGCGGGCTGAGGCGCCGGTTGAGCCGGGGCCGCAGGAGCCGGGGCGGGCTGCGTCTTAGCGGGCTGGGCCGGAGCCGCCGCCGGGGCCGCAGGGGCGGGAGCCGGTTGCGTCTTGGCGGGCTGAGCCGGAGCCGGTTGGGCCGGAGCAGCCGCCGGTGCCGCCTGAGCGGGAGCCGGTTGCGCCTTGGCGGGCTGGGCCGGAGCCGGTTGGGCCGGAGCAGCCGCAGGAGCCGCGGGAGCCGGTGCAGGTTGCGCCTTAGCGGGCTGGGCCGGAGCCGGTTGAGCCGGCGGCGGCGTCACCGCTGGACTTGCCGGCGGCGGCGGCGGCGTTACCGTGTGGCCTTGAACCGGGGGCGCCGGAGGCGGCGTCACCGTGTGGCCTTGCGGCGGGGGCGGCGGCGCTACTTCCGCCGATCCTTCGCCCGGATTTACCGCGCGGCCGCTTGACCTTTCGGGCGGCGGGGGAAGCCCGTCGCGCTCAGGATAGTCGCCGAACTCCTCGCGGCCCCTGAACCCGCCCGGACCGCCGCGATGAGGCCTCCCGGGCCCGTCGCCTTTCCTGAACTCGCCATCTTTCCAACCCCTGCGCTTCTCTACTATGGGGAACGCCTCGATCGAACCGTCCTTGAACTTGATTTGGGCCACATCCGCCTTGTTGACGGCGTAGACCACTTTCTTCCTCTTATCGAGCGTATACTCGATTTCCCTGACGCCGATCTTTGAGACCGTGGCCTTTTCGATGATCTGGCCGTCGTTCATGTTGATGGTGTCGGCAAACGCCTGAGAAACAAGGACCGCCGCCGTTAAAACGGCTGAAGCAAAGACTTTGTTCATACGTAAATCCTTTCTTTTAATGGTGAATCGATACATGACTTATAAATATAGTTATTGAGAGTGATTAACGCAAATTTTTTTACAAAAACAGCTAAAGATTTTTCAGGATCAGCCGATAAAACTAAAAGGATCATTAAAAGTCCCGGAAAACCTAAAAACAAGGGAGGCAGTATGGATATGCTATCTATGGCCCTGGGAGGTTCGCCCCGAATGCCCGATCCGGTCGCCCGCGCCGTCATAGACCCGGCCGCCAAGATGACCGAACTGGCCGAGAAGATGCTCAAGGTCGGCCTCGAAGTCGCGGTCAAAGGTCTGGAGATGGGTAAAGGCGAACTTATCGACGTCGTCGGCTGAGTTCTTTATTTACTTGCTAAACGCTCCCGCCATGTATTATATTTGGTAACTCGGCGATATAGCGGTCGTGCGCCGCTGTCGCCGCGCGTTATCAAAATATAATGGACGAAAACACAGACTCGAAGCCTAAAAGATACGGCAGGGACTTGACCGAGGGCAGCGTCCCCCGGCACCTCCTCCACATCGCCGTGCCCATGCTCCTCGCCAACCTGCTCGGCACCAGCTACAGCATCGTCGACGCCATCTGGATAGGCCGCTTCCTGGGCAAGGAGGCCATCGGCGCGGTGGCGGTCAGCTTCCCGGTCATGTTCATATTCATAGGCGTGGCCGCCGGCGCGACCATCGCCACAACGGTGCTGGTCTCGCAGTTCTACGGCGCGCGCAACCAGACCATGCTGAACAAAACCATAGGCACATCCTTCTCCCTTACGCTCATACTCGGCGTTCTCTCCGCCGCCGGCGGGATACTCGCCGCCGACGCGATACTGGCCGCCCTCGGAACGCCCGAAACGATCGTCCCCCTCGCCGAGTCGTACCTGAAAATCACGCTGCTCAGCCTGCCTATCATGTTCATGCACTTCCTGATCAGCTCCGTCCTGCGCGGCATGGGTGACACAAAGACGCCGGTCTACTTCATGTTTATCGGCGTGACCCTCAACGCCGTCCTCGACCCGCTGATGATTCTCGGCATAGGCCCCTTCCCCAAGATGGGCCTGGACGGCGCGGCGTGGGCGTCGCTCATCTGCCCGATAATCGGCCTCATACTCCTAACCGCCTACCTGTGGCGCAAAGGCGGCGCGCTCACCGACGGGGTCAAGTTCTTCTCCATAGACGCCGGTATCGCCAAACTCATCGCCAAAATCGGCTTCCCGTCCATAATACAGCAGACGTCAATATCCTTCGGGATAGCCGCCGTAACGTCGATAGTGAACTCCTTCGGCGCCGCGGCGATAGCCGGCTTCGGGGTGGGCGGGCGCATAGACTCCGTGGCCTTCCTGCCGGCGCAGTCCATAGGCCTCGCCGTCTCCACCCTAGGCGGCCAGAACATAGGGGCCGGGCGCTACGACAGAATACCCCTAGTCTTCAAATGGGGCGTGATAATGACCTGCTGCATAACGGTCTCCTTCGCGATAATATTCCTTTCGATACCGGAAATATTGATGACGCCTTTCACGACCGACCCGGAGGTGATAGAGGTCGGCAAGGGCTACCTGAGAATAGCCGCGCCCGCCATCTCGTTCTTCGCCGTGATGTTCGTCTCCAACGGCGTGATAAACGGCGCCGGCCACACGTTCACAACGCTAATCTTCACGCTGATAGCCGTCTGGGGGATAAGAATCCCCTTCGCGACAATCCTGTCGCGCACGAGCCTCGGTGTAAAAGGCGTGTGGGTCTCCTACGTTATAGGGTTCAGCTTTACGATGTGTATAAGTTTGCTTTGGTATCGATCGGGGCGGTGGAAGAAGGCGGTAATAAAAAAGCCTTAAAACATTAAAGTCAAAAGCTTTTTAAAAGCCTAAAGGCTTTTAATAAAGTCAAAGTCAAGTTCTTTTTTAGACGAAAGGCGCGTAGCGCCTTTCGTCTGAAAAAGATTTAAAAGATTTTGATTTTAAAGCCTTTGATTTTAAAAGATTTTAAAATATTTTTATGATTAAAAAGATATGGAGAAAACATAATATGAAATTAGTAGCCGACAAGCAGATATACAAAGTCGAAGAAGCCTTCGCCGACATGGGCGACGTCACCGCCGTCTCCGGGGGGATGATCTCCCGCGAGCTGCTCTCCGACGCCGATATCCTTCTCGTCCGCTCCGTCACCCAGGTGAACGCCGCTCTTCTGGAGGGGACGCCCGTCAAGTTCGTGGCCAGCGCCTCCATAGGGGTCGACCACGTCGATACCGATTTTCTGCGCGAGAACTGCATAGGCTTCGCCCACGCGCCCGGTTCCAGCGCCGACTCCGTGGCGGAGTACGTCGTCGCGGCGCTCGTCGAGATATGCGCCAAGAGCGGCCGCGCGCTCGGCGGGACCGCGCTCGGCATCATCGGCGCCGGGAACGTGGGCAGCCGGGTCTGCGCGCTGGCCGGGGCGCTCGGCATGGAGTGCCTCCTCAACGACCCGCCCAAAAAAGCAATGACCGGCAGCGAGGTGTACAGACCGCTCGAAGAGGTTCTCGAACGCTGCGACGTCGTCTCCCTCCACGTGCCGCTCATCGAGGGCGGCGACGGGCCCACCCACCATCTGGTCAACGGCGATTTCGTCTCGCGGATGAAGCAGGGCGCGGCGCTCATAAACACCTCGCGCGGGCGGGTCATAGACGAGAAGAGCTTCAAAGACGCCCGCTCGCGCCTCGGCATGGTCGCGCTAGACGTCTTCGAGAGGGAGCCTGCCATAAACGTGGAAACGCTGAAACTCGCCGACATAGCCACGCCGCATATCGCCGGCTACTCGCTCGACGGGAAACTGCGCGGGACCGACATGATCTACCGCGGCGCGGCGGCGTTCTTCTTCAAAGAGGCGCGGTGGAACGCGGACTCGTCGGACCTGCGCCTCCAAAAACGCGCCCTCGACCTGCGGAACTCCGACGACCCCGTCCGCGACGGCGTCAGGGGCGCCTACCCCGTAATGGCCGACGACGAACAGCTCCGGCGTATCTGCTCCGTGCCCCAAGACGGGCTTGTGAAGTTTTTCGAGGGTTTGCGCGCCGACTACCCCAAGCGGCTCGAGTTCCCGCACTTCAAGCTGACAATATCGGAGAGCCAGAAAGCGGCGGCCGAGGCGCTCAGCGGACTGCGGTTTGAGGCGGAGGTAACTCCTCCTTAGGTTCGCTCTCTATGTACTTGATCTTCTGTATGGCTATGCTGTTGAGCGGGTCTATGTCGGTGATCTCCTTGTAGATGGAGAGCGCCGTGACCCTGTCGTTTATCCGCTCGTATGCCGCCGCCAGCTGCAGCAGCCGGCGTATGTTCTTCCTGTCGCCCTCCATAGACGCCTCGAAGTACCGTATCGCCTCCTTGAACATCTCGTTTTCCACGCATACCAAGCCGGCCTTGTAGTTGGCGTCGCTGTGCGACGGGTTGTATTCGAGCGCCTTGACAAACATCGCGAGCGCGGTTTCGTTGTCGTTCATCTGCGTTCTGTAGAGCTCGCCCAGATTGTAGAGCGTGTTGTAGTCGAACGGGTTGAGGGCGAGGGCGGTTTGGTATGACCGCAGCGCCATGTCCGTGTCTTTCATGTAATAGTAGATCATGCCCAAGCGCGCGTGCGCCCGCACGTTGAGCGGGTCTTTGCGGAGCACCTGCTGAAGGAACGACAGCGCGGTGTTGTAGTCGCCGTTGTTTTCGAAGTACCGGGCGAACTGGTACTTGGTCTCAAGGTAGTTCGAGTCGGACTCGAGCGCGCGGCGGAAGAAGCGTTCGGCGGTGGGGGAGCGCGTCTGCGCGGCGGCCTCCATCTCGCCCATGAAGCAGAGCGCCTCGGCGTTGTCCGGGTTGCGCTCCAGAACCTCCCTGAGTATGCCCGAACTCTCCTCGTAGCGCTGGACGTTGTAGAGCGCTATCGCCTTGCGGACCTGCAGGCCCGGCAGGAGCGAGTCGCTCACTTTCGGGACGAGCCGGTCGGCGGTGCTTATAGCGTCCCCGAAATCCCCTATCTCTATCTGCGCTCGCACCATAGTGTAGAGGGCGTTTATGACCGCTTTCCCCTCCTTGTCCTTGGCCGCCGCCGCGATCCGCCGCAGGTGCGGCAGCGCCTCTCCCGGCCTGCCCGACAGCATATAGCGCTGAGCCGCGATCTCGTGCGCCTCGATGTCGAAAGCCGTCACGTCCGGCGAAAAAGTCTCCACGCTCGCGCCCGGAAGCGGCGCCGCCGCGTCCTTGGCCTTCTCGACGATGAAATAACTGTACGCCCAGAAACCGACTATCACGAGCAAGCATAGAACGGTCGAAACGGTCAAGGCCTTTACGATAAGCCGCGACTCGTTGTCGTTCATGCCCATAGACGAGAATAAGTTTTTTTTCGGTGTAGGCGGCGCCATAATGATATAAAATACTTTACGGGCCGTATGGAACGCAAGAATTACTGTTTTTCATTTTAAGGTTTCCCGGACGCGCTATTTTTATCTTCTAATCTTTTAACCCTGCCGGAAATAGATTTAACCTCGCCGGACAGCGACCTGACCTCCGATCTTATTTCCGCGATGGCTGACAGGATTTGCGATGTTTCAGGCGGGAGCGGGAGCGCCGCTGGCCGGTACTTGTTCGCCGCCTCTTCGAGCGTAAGGGCCGCCCCCCCTGACAGCGAATTACCGGTTCTGTACTTGGCTATTTCCCTGTCAAGCTCTACGGCGGCGGCCACGACGGGGCTCAAATCCTCCAAAAGGCCGGCCGCTTCCCGGCGCTTGGCCGTATCGCCGAGCCCCGGCCGTACCGGCGCAGAGTCATCGAGCAGATACTCCTCGGATACCCCGAAAAACCGCACTATCTTTAATAAGTTCGCCCGCTGCGGTTTACCGCCGCGCCTCCAGCCCGTCCCGACGCTCTTTTTTACCATCATATCATTAACCAAAAAATCAGATATGGTGGTGCCCGCGTCAGTACAGAGCTGCACAATTTTGTCATAAAAGGTCGCCATAATTACCCCGCCGCAGACTCAAAGACCGCGAAATCACGCTAAAAACGCGGTTTTGGGTGTCTGTTATAAATATAATATATGGGCGAGGGGAGTGGGTAGGATGGAAGACAAAAGATTTTATCAGCGCGGCCCGCCCGCCCCGCCCATTCCCAACCCGCTTCTCGCCGCTCCCAAAATGACAAGATTCCCGCCCCTCCCGGCCGCCGCATCCCCCCTTATTTCACCAATTTAGCGGTTTCCACGGTCGGCACGCCGTTTGCGGTATAAAAGAAATATAGACTTTTTAAGGAGGATTATGCCTAGTCTCAAGAAACCTAAAGTACAGAAAAATCCGAAAGATGCCCGGGGAAAGACACCCGACGACGGCGCCGAACGCCGCAAAGAACGTACCCCGTACCACGGGGCCGCGTTTGCCGTCTTCTCGTCCCTTTTGTATGAGTACCAGCGGAACGGCGACATTGCGCTCCACGACGAACACCGGTTATCCAAAGAGCCGCTGAGAATAGACATCGTAGTCATCAAAAAGAACCGCGACATAGAGCTGGAGCCGGTTTGGGCCAAAATCTTCCGTGCGCACAACCTCGTGGAATACAAGAGCCCGGCCGATAAAGAGCCCACGTTCGAGGTCTTCAGCAAACTGATCGGCTACGCGTGGATTTACGCCGCCCAAGAAAAGGTGAAAATCCGCGACATGACGGCGACGCTCATCTGCGCCGAAACGCCCAAAAAGCTGTTCAAAATACTGCGAGAAGAATTTGACTACGATATTTTGGAAAAATGCGACGGCGTTTATTATATTAAGCAAAAGGGGGTAGCCGCCGAAAAGAGCTTGGCGATCCAAGTAATGGCGCAGATGAGCGAACCGCTTTTGCAAGCGATGGACAAAAGTCCGTTGGACGAGGCTACGGCAGGCAAAGTGGCTGAACGCGTTGCGGCTGTAGATGAAGAAGTTATGAATATGTTTGAATGTTGGTTTAAGGCGCTTACGCTGGAAAATCAAAAAAATATACTTGAAAGGATGGGCAAAATGACGAAACGCGAGAGAGAAAGCAGGAAAGTTGTGGAATCGTTCGGCCTTGTGTACAAAAGCCAATTGGAAGAGAGCAAACAGGAAGCTATGGAGAAGGGCAGGCAGGAAGGCATGGAGAAAGGCATGGAGAAAGGCATGGAGAAAGGCATGGAGAAAGGTGCACTGAAGGTCATAGAGTTGCTCGAAAAAGGCTACTCGCTGACCGACGCCAAAAAGAAGCTGAAGCTGGCGTAAGACCCCGACCACTACCGCCACAAACCACGCCCCACTCACCTGCCTGCTAAGAGGCGTCCCGGACGCGCTATTTTTATCTTCTAATCTTTATAACCCAGCCGAAAAAAGATTTAACCTCGCCCGCCCCGCCCATTCCCGCCCCGCCTGCCGCCGCTCCCAAAGTGACAAGATTCCAGCCCCTCCCGGCCGCCGCATCCCCCATTATTTCACCAATTTAGCGGTTTCCCCGGTCGGCACGTCGGTTGCAATATAAGAAATTATTGACTTTTTAATGGCCAGTTTAATGACTACCCAAAAAGGAGGATTACACATAATGACTAAGAAATCCGATATTAACCCGAAAAAGAAGGGCGAAGGCAAGAAAATGACGGAACAAAAATCACGGTTTAACGACGGCCTGCCGGAGATACTCCCGCCGGTGTACGACATCGTATTCAAGCTGGTCTTCGCCAACCGGCTCGATCTGCTCAAACCGTTGCTGAAATCCGCGATCGATCTGCCGGACGACGACTACGGGGAGATCACAGTAGTAGACCCGCACGTATATCCGGAATGCGTCGGCGAGAAACTGGGGGTTTTGGACATCAAGGTGACATTGAAATCGAAAACGGTTGTGGACGTGGAGATGCAGCGAAAAAAAATAGCGCATCTGCGTGAGCGCGTATTATTTTATTGCTCAGGGATGGTCAGGGAGCAAACGCTTCCGGGCGACGCCGACTACGAAAAAATCAATCCGGTAGTCAGCGTAACGATAACGAACGAACCGGTAATCCCGGAAGACGGCGTGTACCACCACCGTTACACCTTGTACGATCCCAAAACGCGTTCCGAGTTTACGAACCTGTTAACGGTTCACATAATCGAGTTGCCCAAGCTGCCGCCTGAAGACGACGGCAGCGATTTGTGGTGGTGGATGAAATTCTTAACCGTAAAAACGAAGGAGGATCTGGCCATGATAGCCGAAAAGAGCCCAGTACTGGAACGCGCCGCCGCCCGCCTGATCGAGGTGTCCGAAGACGCGCACACCCGCCACCGCCTCGAAAGCTACCGGCTCTTTGAGATGGATCAACGGGTGATGATTAATGAGGCGAGGGCAGAAGGTAAGGCAGAAGGCAGGACTGAAGGCCGGGTAGAAGGCGCGGAAGAGGTGTTCTCGCTCCTCGAACAAGGCTACTCCTCGGACGAAGTCAAGGCGATTCTGGCGAAAAGACGGACGGAAGATTACACAAAGCCAACCCCAAACGATACCCAGTCGTCGACCAAGTCGAAAAAATGATCCGCAAGAAGTGAATAGGATATTAATGAACGAATAAGGCGGCGCCTGCTAAGAGGCATCCCGGACGCGCTATTTTTATCTTCTAATCTTTATAACCCAGCCGAAAAAAGATTTAACCTCGCCCGCCCCGCCCATTCCCAACC
>Ga0268262_10004176_pt1 | contig 15080 bp, 12 predicted proteins | sample TergutNc150P3_FD_190354 | JGI IMG/M metagenome (GOLD analysis project Ga0268262, IMG submission 190354) | Nasutitermes corniger P3 segment gut microbial community from laboratory colony in Florida, USA - Nc150 P3 (SPAdes) (version 2) | ecosystem: Host-associated > Arthropoda: Insects >... | reverse complement strand
ATTGCAAGAGGAGGCGGTTTTACATTTTGATGAAACCAGCACCAGTGTAAATACAAAGCTACATTGGCTACACACGTCTTCTAGTGAGGAGGCAACGTATATTACTGTTCATCCTAAGCGTGGACAGGTGGGCACGGATGATAATGGAGTACTATTGGAGTTTGGGGGTGTGGCAGTTCATGATTGTTGGCAATCATATTTTAAGTACACGAACTGTTCTCATGCTTTGTGTAATGCTCATTTGTTGCGTGAATTGCAGGGTGTTGTTGAGAATGCGGGTCAGGTGTGGGCGGGTTTGATGAGGGATTTTTTACTCAGGCTGAAATTGGTTGTGGAGCGTTGTAAAGCGGATGGTGTGGTGATGTTGCCGGATTGTTATCGTGAGAGGTTTGTAGAAGAGTATGCACAAATTTTGTTGTTGGGTGAGCAGGAGAATCCTTTAGTGAAGGGTGTGCGGAAGCGTTCAAAGGCCAGGTGTTTATTGGATAGGTTTATAGTGTATCGGGTGGAGGTTTTGTGGTTTGCTTTTGATTTTAGGGTGCCGTTTGATAATAATTTGGCTGAACGGGATATTCGTAATGTGAAGGTGAAGCAGAAGGTGTCAGGTGGTTTTCGTTCAACGCAGGGTGCGAGGAATTTTGGTAAAATTGCCTCAATTATAGGTACGTCTGTTAAGCAGAAAAAGTCAGTTTATGCTACTATTGCCGGAATCACAAACGGAACGGTAACTTCTCTATTTCAAAAACCTTTATACGACTGAATAGTTACAAAAAAACAATGAAAAATAACCTTGAACCTTTCAATTACTTTGCCACCAACGATAAGAACAACTATGCCAGCTCATACTCAGCTATAAACAGTTAATCCAATAACAGCGCACTATTAAGGCATATTACAGTACTTTATCAAAGTATAAATTCCATATAAAGGCATTTAGCTTGTTTTTTCTCTAAGCTTTTTTAGCACTTCATCTTTAACCCATATTTCACCTTGTGGAGTTAGTTTAAATTCAGGTTTACTCGGGTTAGGTTTGAATACTTGCCCACGTTTGGTCATCTCATTTAACCGTGCAGGAAGGATACTTTTAACACCACTTAACTCCAATAGCTTCTGTATTTGCATAACCGTATTTTTATGTTCATTTGAAGCATATAGAATTAAACCTGCGGCCTCATAATGAGTTAGGCTTTCTCTGGTTACAATGATTGGCCCTTCAGTTGTTAACTCTATAATACCCTTTAACTGAGCACCTGAAAGGGTTAAACGGTTAAAAATAGAGTCAGACATTTTTTTCACAAAATTTTCAGGAATAAGATCTAGCATGTTTAAAATTTCCTGCGGATTATCCCCTTCTATTACAACTTCACCAAACGGCGTTTTAATACGTGCCTCAATACGCTTCAAATAAAATTCCTCTAATTAGTAATAACATGTGCTTGTACTTTTTAGGATTTGCGTAAAAACTTTTCGTCATATTTTAATAATGCTATGCGTTAGAGGTCATACCTAAAAAAAGTGGGGAAAAAAGTTTGCCTTACATTAGGTCAGAAGATGGTAAGGGATATACCAAGTATTAGTCCCAGTATTGCCGCAACGATTATGAAAATTATTGCTGCAACAATGCTTATCAAGAGTGCCTTTATCCAACCGCAGTCAAAGAAGTGCCGTACTAGCAATAAGACAATTATCAGCATTAATATAGAACCAAATAAACCACTGATAAAGTAGTTAACAGCTGCACTAGCGATAGAACCGAGGGCAACTATCCATAGAGCATCAGTAAATTTTGCTTTTTGAGCACCAACGAGCATTCTGCCGGCGATCCATAGAATTGGAGACACAATGACAATGTTCAGAACTATACTGAGAATCAAATTTAGTATCGCTGATTCCAAATTTATCAACCTCCTAACACAAAGAAAGATAAGGCACATTAAAAACTTTTTCATAACATTTAACATACACAGAAGTAAAAATATTATAAATGGACATAAATTACGCATACACTATTATAGTATACCCCGAAAAGAAAGTATAGCCGTCAAGGATAATATTAACAGCGTATTGTTATACCTCTGATTTCATGAATAGGCTTTCACTTTTTGAGAGTGTTCACGTTTAGAGAGATATAGCCCCTTTTTCATAATTTTATTGGTTTCAACACACTTCTATGATGGATATGCCACGCGTTTTTACCCGATTTTTACCAATTTATTGTATTGTGGGACCGTCACAACAATATTTCTCTCTATAAGTGAAAACTCTCCACTTTTTCTTATGCAGAAAGAAGAAGATACCCCATTTTTCATGGGTCACCTGCTTTAATTGTAGACATTGATAAAATGGTTATAGATGGAATTTACTTTTTTTGGTAAAAACATTGGTGTTGAATTCTTTGGCTAGTTGTTCGATTAATGTTTGTTGTTGGCTTGTGAGTTTTTCAGGTATAATTATACCTATTTTAACTATTAAGTCACCTTTACCATAACCACGCATTCTTGGCATACCATTACCTTTAACACGGACAGCTTCACCGTGCTGTGTTCCAGGATGAATTTTTACCATGGCGGGACCATCTAGTGTTGGAACGGAAATTTCTGCACCTAAAACTGCTTGGGGGAAAGTTATCATTTCCACACGATATAGATCATCACCGTCACGTACAAAGAGCTTATGCTGCGCAATATGAACTATTACATAGAGGTCACCTGGCTCTCCGCCACTTGTAACCATTTCACCCTCACCTCTAAGGCGCAGCTGATTACCGTCATCAATACCTGGAGGGACTTTAACAGTGATTTTACGCTTTTTACGCATAAGACCTGAACCGTTACAACTACTACAGGGAAATTCAACATGTTTTCCTCTACCCTTGCATTGAGGACAGGTAGTAACTTGAACAAACATGCCAAATCCGCTTTGACGCATATTTTGAACTTTACCCGCACCATGACACCTTGAACAAACAGCTACTTGGGTACCCTGCTTAGCACCTGAACCGTTACATACAGCACATTTCTCAGTTCTAGGAATCTCTATTTCCTTCTCCACACCATGAGCAGCTTCTTCCAGAGTAATTTCTAAATTATAACCTATATCCTCACCCCTATCAGAACGTCCATAACGAGCACCATCGCCACCAAAACTTGAACCGCCAAAAATTGAGCCCAAGATGTCGCTAAAATCAAAGCCCATATTGCGGAAAACAGAGTCAAAATCAGCGCCTCGGAAAATATCTTCTTGACTATATCTCTGATCAAAGCTTGCATGCCCAAGACGGTCATATTGCACACGTTTTTGATCATCACTTAGCACAGCATATGCTTCGCTTATTTCTTTAAATTTTTCTTCTGCACCAGCTTCCTTATTACGATCTGGATGATACTGCAAAGCCAATTGGCGATAAGCATCTTTAATTTGATCCTTCGATGCCCCTTTCTGAACACCTAAAACTTCATAATAATCTCTTTTCTGAGCCATTTTTAATCATCCATCACGTATCAATTTAAATTCCAGTGTAAAACAGGACACAAATTTATACCATTGCCCATAACTGCTAATTTTTCAAACAAACAGACAACAACATTTAACCCTAAATGCCCAGTTGAACTCTGTAGGTTACATGCTTCAAATATCATCATCACTTGCGTCCTCTCATCAGTATTTAAAAGAAAAAAGAAAAGATTTACTTTACTTCATAATCTTCTGAGTCGACAACTTGTGGTCCATTGCTACTGTTAGAATCTGAACCTGCCTCACCAAAGGGAGGAGGCACGGGTCCAGCCTGCCCCTGCTGATCCGCAGATTGCTGCTGCTGTTGCTGTTGTTTTGCAGCTTCCGCAGCGGCTTGTTGATAAATTTTAGTTCCAACTTCTTGTAGCACCTTTTGAAGAGCCTCTGTTTTAGCTTTAATCTGCGTCATATCATTGCTTGCAAGTTCATTTTTAAGTTCTGTTACAGCAGTGTCAATTTTTGCTGTTTCTTCAGCAGACAGCTTGTCGGCTAAGTCTTGTTTTGTACGCTCGGCTGTGTATACCAAGCTGTCAGCTGTGTTGCGTGTTTCTGCTTCTTCTTTCTTTTTCTTATCAGCTTCTGCGAATTGTTCTGCGTCTTTGATTAGGCGTTCTTTTTCTTCTGCACTTAATTTAGTTGAAGCGGTTATTGTAATTTTTGACTCTTTACCGGTTCCACGGTCTTTAGCAGTTACATTCAATATGCCATTTGCGTCAATATCAAAGGTTACCTCTATCTGGGGAACACCTCTGGGCGCAGGGGGTAAGTCTACTAGGTTGAACATGCCAAGGGAAACATTATCGGGTGCCATGGCGCGTTCGCCTTGTAGAACGTGTACGGTTACTGCTGTTTGAAAGTCTGCTGCTGTTGAGAAGACTTGACTGCGTTTTGTAGGTATCGTTGTATTTTTATCTATAACGTGAGTCATAACACCGCCCATGGTCTCTATACCTAGACTTAACGGTGTAACATCTAACAAGAGTAGGTCTTTAATTTCGCCTGTAACTACACCGCCCTGTATAGCTGCACCTATAGCGACACTTTCCATAGGGTCAATACCACGTTCAGGAGCTTTCCCTAATATTTGTTCAACAAAACGCTGAACAAGAGGCATTCTCGTCATGCCACCTATTAGGATTATTTTATCAACCTGTTGAGGACTTAATTTAGCATCTTCAAGAGCCTTTAACAGCGTTGGCTTTGTTTTCTCAACAATAGGCTGCGCAAGAGATTCAAGTTTAGTTCTTGTTAACGTCATATGAAGATGCTTTGGTCCGCTTGCATCAGCCGTTAAGAAGGGCAAGTCGATATCTGTACTCATAAGTGTTGAGAGTTCAATTTTAGCCTTTTCAGCAGCATCTTTTAAGCGTGACATAGCCATTTTATCGCCACCAACATTTACGCCTGTCTGACGCTTGAATTCCTCAACAATATATGTCATAATAGCATTATCAACATCTGTTCCGCCAAGCTGCGTATCACCACTGGTACTTAATACTTCAAAGACACCCTTACCAAAGTCCATTAAGGTAACATCATGCGTTCCTCCACCAAAGCTGAAGACCAAGATCTTCATCTCTTGCTGCAACTTGTCGATACCATACGCAAGACAGGCAGCAGTTGGCTCATTAACTATACGCATAACTTCAAGACCGGCTATTTCACCCGCATCCTTAGTTGCTTGACGCTGATTATCATTAAAATGTGCAGGAACCGTAATAACAGCTTTTCGCACTACACCGCCAAGGTACGTCTCAGCGTCTTTCTTTATCTTCTGCAAGATAAAAGCACTAATCTGCTGAGGCGTGTACTCTTTACCGTGAACTTGAGCTTTATAATCACTGCCCATTTTACGTTTAATTTCAAATAATGTACCCTCAGCATTAGTAGTAGCCTGCCGCTTTGCAGGTTCACCCACTAAAAGCTGACCATCCTTTGTGAAGGCGACAACTGAGGGAAACATTTTCCCAGCCATTGTTGGACCTTCTGCGCTTGGGATAACCGTTGAGTGACCACCTTCAAATATGGCCGCTGCTGAATTTGTGGTTCCTAAATCTATTCCTATGATTTTTTCACTTGTTTTTTGTTGATTGCTCATATTTTTTCCTCTTTTTAATTTTGATTACTTTAATTTTCTTCTGTTTTTTGTTTATTTTTAATTGAAACTTTTACTATACTTGGTCGAATTACTCGACCTTTCATTATGTACCCTTTTCTTATTACCTGCAGTATTGTGCAGTCTTCGCAGTCTTCGCGTTCTTCTGTGAGAACCGCGTTTGCTATTGTTGGATTGAAAATTTTACCCGCAAAGCAGTCAACTTCTGTGACTCCTTCTTGTTCAAGTATTTTTCCAAGTTTTTTAAGCGTCATTTCAACGCCGTCTATTAGGGTTTTTTGAGCGGTTTCTGCGCTTTTTCCTACTTTAATTGCCAATTCTAACTCGTCGACTATTTCAAGAAGTTGAATTATTAAGCGTTCATTGCTGTGGTTTTTTATTTGTTCAACATCTCGGTCGAAGCGTCGTTTGAGGTTTTCAAAGTCAGCTTGCATGTATTTTAGCCGGTTTAGATATTCCTCAGAGCGCTGTTTTTCTGCTTCTAAGAGTTTTTCAATGCTTATTTTTTGGGTTTCATTTGGGGTTTTATTGGTTTCTTTATTGTTGTTGGTCATGCTGGTTTGTTCCTATGTTGTTATGTTATGTATTTTTTGCTTGCTTTTACGTCTGTTTTTGGGTCGGGTATTGCTGGTGGAGGCTGGTTTTGCTGTTGTTGTTGGTTTGGGAGTTTGTCTGAGAGGTTTGTTTGTTCTACTAGTTTTCTAAATATTATTTCGGTGACTTGGTCGCCTACGGATTCTTCTTTTAGCTCGGAGCTGAAGGCGTGTTTTTTGAAGGATTCTATTATTTCGTTTTTGTCTATTGTCACGTTTGGTTGTGTGTTGTCGGTCCAAGCGGTTGACATGAGTATGTGTCCGAGTTCTATGAATATGTTGACCATTGTGGTGTAGTCTATGTCGAGTGGGGCATCGCCTGTTAGGAATCGCCCTTTGGTTAGTAATATTTTTTTGTCGTTTTCTGGAGTTACTGTTAAGCTTCTGCGCATATGTTCACCAGTGTATAAACGGCATTGCACCGCTTCACCTAATGCACACATACACGGTTTAGCTTATAAATGTTTCCAACACAAAAAACACAACAGCCACATACATACATACATACACAAACAAAACTATAGAAAACAGCCTAAACTGTAGAACTAAACCATGAAAAAACAGCTATCACAAGCACACATAAATAACTCAGACAGAAAGAACAAAACGCTTTTGGCGCAAATTAATTTAGCCGCCACCAACAATCATCACCACCATTACCCTCACTCCAAACCTCACAAACCAAACCCCATCACCATTAAACCTAGACACACCCACAAGATCCACAACTTACCACAAGGAGAACAACAAACCAGCACCCACTCAAATTTTATAAAACGAGTTTTCATCGAAGTACGATGGAAAACGTCTCTTTGTCCTGACCAGCATTAACGACCAAAAAACCAATTTTTTTCAGAAAAAACCACCCAAACAACCACACAAAACCAGCCCACACAACAAAAAACCCAACAAAAACCCAAAACAACCACACAAAACCAACAAAAACAGAGCACCAACAACACCGTCACCTAACAAACCACACACAACGCAAACCAAACAACCTATCTACCAATCAACCATCATCAGAAACAGCCTTCACAGCACAACCCAAAACAACCACAACCAAAGACAAAACACCACCACTAGCAACATCACTCCGCACAGACTGCACCCTAATAGACGTCTTAGAAAAAACTCTTTCAAATACAACCCATCATTAAGCAACAAATACCAAATAACAGTCAACAACTTCGAGCAACAGCAATATACGCAACATTTTTACACCTCTTAGAAGCAATCCGCCAAAACATATCCTTAAACCGACCAGGCATACAAACCGCAACATGAGCCACCTCAACTATAACCCTACAAAGCCAACGCGAACCACGCTTAGGGAACGTCTGAAATTAAAGTTAACAGTACACTCGATGCAAGTATGTTGTTATCCCATTATGTATTCCAAAAATTGTTAACTTTATTTATCTACAATCCCTAAGCTATCTCTATGGACGTCTATACCACAAACGCATGGAAAAAGCACTTACTTTTTAGAGGAGGATTTTTCAAGTATAACAACAGCAAAAGTAGCCATGGACATTACGCTTAACAATAGTTTGTGTTGTAGACATCCATATTGTCTTCGCGGTTCGACTATTTTTTTGTTTATTCAACTATTTTTTTGTCTCTTCATGAGGTATTTATTGTATTTTTTCTCTCAAAATGAACTACCTACCTCTTACGAGGTAGGTATCCATTGCTTTCAAGCTCGATTGATATAGTCTTCGATTTTAGCACTAGTAACCTCACCAGCAGTACAGCAGCATATCCTTCAGACCACAAATGACCACCCCAAAAACGTAACTTTAACTGCGAAAACTCCAAAAACAACACCTTAGCAGAGTTACACTTAAGCACACGAACCATAGCAGGAATACCAATTCTCGGCGGAGCAGACACAAACACATGCACATGATCACCATCATGAACCCTAACAGTAAACACCTCAAAACCACCACGAAACAGCAATCATTTTAAGTACCGCCACAAGCCAAAGTCTCAACTGAACCCAAAAATACTTTGCGACGGTATTTAACGGCCCAGATAAGATGGTAGGTAGCTTGGAAAGCACAAGATTTCGCTTTATCCAATCTATCACCTCCCTTATCTAACAGTGACGAAAACTACAACTATAGCACTAATAGACCTGACGCATTCATCCTGCCGCTAACGCGGCAGATATTCTGCTAGGTTTTTTATAAACCTCCTCGGTATTTATAAATAGTTTGCTTGTGTTTATTTTGCGTAGCGATGTACGCTGTGTTGGGTAGTTTAGAACGGTATGAAAAAGCCTCAAAATTAAGTAATGAGGATTTTAAACAAGTAATTGGGGTAAAAAAAGAAACCTTTGATGTTATGGTTGAAATCTTAAACCTTGCATATCAAGCAAAACATAAACGTCGTGGTAGGCACGCCAAACTATCCATATAAGACATGCTTTTTATGACTCTTAAATACTGGCGGCAATACGTTACCCAACTAGGACTGAGCGATCAAAGGAGTTATTTGGAAGAATTCGGGGTTTTCCGTTTTGCCGTTTGTGAGATAAAAAGCGATTTTATCACGTCCATCGACAACGACTTTGCTTAGAACCTCACCGCATACCGAATCGCTGAACTCCTTAAGCCGTACAAGAGCCTCAATAGTTGTCTCTATATTGTTTAGTTTTTGTTGTAGATTTTCCGCGAGTTTATTGTCCAATTCCAAAGCCGACAACTCTTGATTAAGAACGACTAACTGTTTATTGTACTGATTATTGGCCGTCTCAAACTCTTCACGAGAAATTAATCCGTCAACGCACAAATTGATCACTTTAGATTTTTTCGCGGTGATTTTTGCCATACCCGAGCCGACCGCCTCAATCTCCGCCGACTTATTTGGACAACTATCAATCGCTTGCTGTACAGAGGTTTCCAATTCTTTCACAATGGCGTCCTTATTTTCGATAACCGTATTGAGTACGGCTAAAAAGTTCTCTTTCAAAAACTCTTCATGAACCGCTTTACAGTTACAGCCGACCTTCTGACCATTCGCTTTGATTTTTTCTTTGCCGTATCTTACCGCTTCGGAACATTTCCATATAATTTGATAATTTTGCGGCGCGTTATTCCCAATCCCGCGCTTAAAAGTCGAACCGCATAGGGCACATTTGATTTTGCCACTCCACACATAACGGTTAGAATACCGACCGCTCGTGTGAGCCATTGCTTTACGGCGGCTGTTTTCGGCTTGCACCCTGTCAAATATTGCTTTATCTATAATGGACGCGTGATTATTTTCCACGATTATGTGTTTTTCTTCGCCCTCGTTGCGTTTGCGTTTATGGCTTAAATAGTCGGTGGTTATGACCTTTCTTTGTTTTAATATGCCGATATATTTCTCATTTTTGATGATGAAAAAACACCCTACATAAGCGTATAAAAATTTTGCCGTATACTCGCAGACTTGAACATGGAAACCACCAAGTCCGGTCGGTTGCAACTAGGCTTTTCATTAATACAATTTATCCGTTTGTCACTTCGATTTTTGTTGTTCACTACACATCACTATACTGGAATCTAATATCTATGCTGAACAATGTTCATTTGAGTCTACCATCCATTCAAAACGGAAGTAAATATCAACCCTCTGCTTGCGATTTTTCCCACGCCCTATGGCATTATAAACTACAATTTTTTCAACCAACTCAATCAACATTTGACGGGTTAGAGTTTGCGCATTGGTATACTTTTGCACCACTGCGAGAAAACGAACGGCATTGTCCACCCTGTCGGATTCAGCATTCATCTTGAAGTTTAACTCGTTCAACCGTTCTGCAATCTGAGATAATTCCTGTTCATACTTTGCAGACATGGACTGATAACGCTCAATAGAAATATTACCCAAAATCGAATCCTCATATATGCGCTCAATAATAGTGTCTAATTCATCCTTACGTTGCGAAATACGGTCAAACTCGTTTTTGGTCTGTCTTAATATTGCGTTACTGTTGTCTTTAACTATACTTTCAGCAAAAGAAGCAAGATCGTTTTCGTGCGCTTTTGCTTCCGCCGCATATTTGCGAATACTTCCAAGCACTGAATCTTCAAGTACCCTTGACGAAATATAGTGACCCGTACAACCGCGTCCTCGTTCAATTTCTTTTTGAGTGCGATACCGCGTACAAATAAAACTCGTCGAAGCTCCGCTTCTATGCCTTGTCCCCTTATACGAAAGACCAGTCCCACAATCTGAACATTTAAGAAACCCCGCATAAATATTATCGTAATGAGTGGTATTATCGCGCTGTTTCATACAAATTACACGTTGCGCCATGTTGAAAGTGTTCTCATCAATTATCGCCTCATGCATGTTAGAAACTTCAACCCAAGACTCCTTTGGATTTAGCACGATTTTTCGGTTTTTAAAGGATTTCGTTGTTGACTTGCCATTAATCACGCTTCCTAAATAGGTGCGATTTTTAAGTACCGCTTGAACTGAACACGCCGACCATGCAGGGGGTAAACGTCGCTCGTAATTAAAAGCCATATCGGGATAAATTTTCGCCCAACGCCGCCGAATAGAAGGTATGCCCTCATCGTTAAGTTTATGGGCTATTTTTGTTGTACCTAGTCCACTTATCGCCAACTCAAAAATGTATTTTACTATCTTCGCACCGCTTTCTTCAACAATTAGACGGTGACGGTCTTTTGGGTCTTTGACGTAGCCTATCGGAGCTATGCACGCGCTGAATTCGCCCTTTTGCGCCCTTACTTTCCGTGCTGAACGGATTTTTTTAGAAATATCCCGTGCGCCATTCTGTCGTTTTGTGGGCGTATGTCCGCAAAGACCCTGCCTAAAGCGGACAAGCTCCCACAAATGTTGTTTTTAGTTGTAGTTTTGGAGCACAAGCCCACTTTTCTGAATTTTGGAAGGAAAACAGAAAAATACTCGTGAAGCAGTTATATTTTGTACCATATAATTTACTGTAAATAGGATGGATAAAGATGGTTAACTATTACCCCAAAAAAGTTTTTATTGGTAGCTCAAATGAAAACAGAAATACAGCTAAAAAAATTGCAAAAATACTAAAAGACGACCGTGAGTGCTCTCCGATACTTTGGTGGACGCCCGAAGTATTTACGGGCGGTCAATATACTTTTGAAAGTATCCTTAAAGTTGCCCATAAAGTTGACGCTGGAATATTTTTACTAGCAGAAGATGACGTCACCTACAGCAGAGATAGGCAATTTATGGCAACTAGAGCAAATGTAGTGCTTGAAGCAGGAGTTTTTTACGGTGTGCTTGGCTGTAAGAATGTTGGATTATGCACTATTGGTTCACCTGATATACCCCGTGATTGGGATGGTATAACAAGAATATCTTTTAACCAAGAAGACATAACGCTGTTTAAACAAGAACTTAAAAGATGGCTTGAAAATGTAGTTTATGTTAATCATAAGGAACCGCCTAATGTTCATATGGCCTCAAGAGAAAATATACATACACTTTATCCTATTGATGTGAGGTTAGGTTTTAATAAAGATGAACTCGGGGAGATTAACAATGATGTGTCTAAGTATATAACAAAACTGAGAATATTGTGTCTTACCGGAAACTCAATTATTAATCCTGAGGAAATGGTTCCAGATATTTTTGAAAGACATAAGTCAGTTAGCATTTCAAAAGCCATATATTCTATTTTAGCGAATACCACGGCTGAACTGGATTTAATACTTGCTAATCCAACAGAGAGTATATTGAAAGATGTACATCTTAAAATTGCAAATCCTCGTGGTGGGGCAAAAAAAACGAGTTATAGCGCACTAAAAACGCTATATGAATTATTGACAAGCAATGAAATATTTGTGAAAGCTTTTCACGAAAGGCGATTCCATTGTTATCTTGCTGATCTGTACTTCCCTTTTGCAATATTTGCTGTTGAGTATAAGAGCAAATACGCGTTTCTTAATCACGTAAAAATTGACCCCTATTCTTTATATCTGACAGATGAAGACGAAATGAGAACCATGATTATATGGCAAAATTCTGATAAAAATAATTACGACTTCTTTGTTAGCAACTTTGATACGATACGGAGAAACCTAGAGCCACTCAAGAAACCTGGGGAACTGAAAAATTTTTTCAGAAAAATGGAAAAATGAGGGCCATACCATGTGGTAGTAATTCTGTAAAAACCTCAAAACATTCATCAACTGAATATATTTCAAAGGATTGATTCTTGCTGAATGAAACGCGGGTAATTAACTCTAACTTTAAATTTTGTCAAGTTGCAGGCTTATACTGGTGTTACATGTAAGGTTATCAAACACAGCTCGCATTAAATAAGATGACTAACGGCTTCGTCCATATGTTTGGCTTCTTTGCTCGTCTTCGGCTCGGAGCAGTCGTTTCCGCTCATCCTTATCCTGCGTTTGATAATATCGGGTTAAAAAGGCCTGATCCCTTTCAAATTTACATAGCCGCTCCTGCTCTTTGGTCTGCTTTCGAATATCTATCAGCAGATCCGCCTGACGCTGAGGCAGTTTCTCAACAGCCCGCTCAAAATGAAAATCCGAAATAACCTCCAGCCGTCTTTCAACCCGTTCACGCAACAGCCGCCCACAAACCGATTCCGGCGCTTGGTTCATTTGTTCCAATAATTGGGCGATTTGCTCCTGATCCGAACGAAGTTCAGTTAAAAGCTTATACGTATGATACTCTAACTCTAAAACCGCCTGCTTATCTTGAATTATCTGCACCCTAACTTGCTTGGCGTATAATTCCGCCTTTTTTGCGCAAATCTTCTCTTGCAGACGATTTAATGTCTCGGCAGCCTGATTTGGATCAATATGAAAATGATTTCTAAAAAAATCCTGCGCCCTATCCAACTCTTGTGTTGCCAGCACAATTTTTTCATCAACAATCTTCTTTTTCTTCCAATCCCAAAAACGCAACCCCCGCCGAACCGCCTCTAGTCGCTCCGTCCTATCCCGCAAAACATCAATATTTTTAACATGCTCATCCATAGATTCAGCCCAATATTCCAAGCTTGGAATTTCAGACTTAACCCTATTGTGATTCTCTATCAGCGGATTTTTTTCCGTTTCAAGCGCAATGTAGGTTTCTTTTAAGGTATTCATGCGTCTGGCTACTTTAGTGGCATCCCGCGTCTGCATCCGTTCTATATGCTGCGCCGCTTTTTCAACCTTGAGTTGCTTTTCTAATGCCGATACAAAAGACGGCTCACTTTCAGGATCAAACGATTTTTCTATATATTGCGCTGTTTTTGGGGGTTTACGTATTTTTTGAAGGGCCTTTTCCAGTTGGATTTCTTTGGCCATTTTATGAAGCTCTGCCATACGCTGCTCTTTTTGTTCAGCATCTTTTTGGGCGACGCGTTTCTCATTGGTTAAATTAGTAATGTCGTGTGCGGGTGTTGTTATTGTTTGGTGGTGTTTGATTGCGCGGTTGTAATCACCTTTTTCGGTGCGTATGCCCTTACGCTCCAACGCCGTGGCCTTATGCCCTAGATGTATGGTCGGCAAACGGTCAATCCCCTGAGCTTTTAGGGTGCGATGGTCGATACGTATGTCCAGCCCTTTTTCCTCGAATTTACGATTATTAATTTCAGCCCAGTTTTCGCGCCAGCGTATAAGCTCTCCGCCTTTGTCCCAGTCACGATTTTTACCCTTGAACCCCTCCGATGTAACGTGGCGGGTTGTGAGCATTATGTGGGCGTGCGGATTATCATTTCTGGCGTGGTGTATGGCAAGGTCGGCAATCATGCCTTTATCAGTAAAATTTTCTTTGATATATTCGCGTAAAAGCTCTATGTTTTCCTGTAAGTTAAATTCTGTTTGCAGGGCGACCTCGATTTCTCGTGCTAACCGCGCGTCATGTCGCCTTTCTTTTGTCTCCACCGCTCGCCATAGGGTTTGGCGGTCTTTGTATGTTTCGGGTGCGCCTTTGGATAACAAAATCTCTTTATGTACTACACCTTTTTTTCTGGTATAGTCGTGGACTGTTTCTGCTCCTTCGTCGCCCTCGCCGCCTAAGTCCTCGCCTGACCGATAAGCCGCTGCATCCAGTGATTTTAGTTTTTCCGCCGCTCGATAGGCCGCCGAGCCTACGGCCGATCGCCCCGAGGCCCTGCCGATAATTTGGACGTGGAGGTGGTAGATCGCCGTTAGGTATCCCTCCGACGATTCAGTCCGCAGAAACCTTCAAAGCCGCATGAATGCTGGGCAATCGCGGCGCGATTGTGTAAGTGCGCCCTTCTTGTTTTTTGGGCGTAAGCCCACGGCGCCCTTCTTGTTTTTTGGGCGTAAGCCCACGGCGAAGCCGTAAAGCAGTGAACAAACCGTACGGCAAAAACGAATTTTACTAAAAATTGGAGTGTAGACCTCACTTTTGCTACACTCCGATATAGATGTCTATTTTCGTGTTCAGGTAAAGCGGGAAAAGTCTTGTGTTGCGCTGATTGTGGAGATATCTCTTTTGGTTACACAGTAAGAATTAAGCATAGAATTCCAAGTAAGCAAGCCACAACCCATGACGTAATAGTCTGGGTAGAAAGCAGTCTGGCTAAGAGTAAAAAAATTCAGTTTGTTGGGTCGTGGGGCTCTTTTAGGACATCCAGAAATAGAAATAGCCCTAGTCGATGTCACTGAGAGTCCTATTGAGCGTCCAAAAAAAACCAGCGACGATGGTGTAGCGGTAAAAAGAAATGCCACACTCAAAAGACACAGTTAATCCGTAACTCCCGCTGTTTTACGTAATCGAGACACATTTTTACACAATTGATGTTTAAATTCGCGTTAAACATCATATTAAAGATAAATATCAGATTACGTAATACGTAATCTATGACACTTCCCGAA
>Ga0268262_10004175_pt1 | contig 15081 bp, 12 predicted proteins | sample TergutNc150P3_FD_190354 | JGI IMG/M metagenome (GOLD analysis project Ga0268262, IMG submission 190354) | Nasutitermes corniger P3 segment gut microbial community from laboratory colony in Florida, USA - Nc150 P3 (SPAdes) (version 2) | ecosystem: Host-associated > Arthropoda: Insects >... | reverse complement strand
GAGGCGAGGACGAACGAGGAGCTTTTCGATGCGGTGGGGGTGGCTTTGGCGATGGTCACTGCGAGCGATGCTAAAGGGTGGTTCGAGTCATGTGGATATATAGCATCTCAAAGTTAAAATGCTCTAGGGGGCCGCCCTCCAAGGCAGCTTAAAGTAAAAGGTCGTCTCTTTTTCTGGCTCGCTCTCGAAGCCCACCTCGCCTCCCATGGTGCGCGCCAGGTGCTTGACTATGGCAAGTCCTAGGCCGGTGCCTGGCACCCCACGTGCCGCCTGCGTTCTATAGAACCTTTCAAATATCCTTGGCGAGTCCTTGGGGGAGATGCCGGGACCATTGTCCCTTACAGAAAAGACTATCCATGGTCCTTCCAGTTGCGCCGACAAAATGACTGGACACTTTGCGGGGCTGAATTTTATTGCGTTGGACAGCAGGTTCTCCAGCAATTGGTTCAAGCGCAGCGGGTCGCAGATGAAGCTCCTTTGCCCTAGGCCAGGTTCTATTTCCAACTCAATCGCGATATTTTTGTAGTTTGCCAGTGGGTGGGCGTTTTCGATGATGTCGGCCAAAAAGGGTCCGACCTCGATGGGCGTTGGCTCCAAGGACAGTGCGCCCGTCTCGATGCGGCTGAGTTCAGCAATGTCGTTCAGGAGCAGGACCATCCTGTCCACGTTTCTCAGGATTATTTTTATGTAGCTTTCGCCTTCGGGGTGAACCCAGCCGTCCTCCGCCAGGTTTTCTGCCGCGACGCGGATGCTTGTCACCGGCGTTTTTAGTTCGTGTCCCGCGTTTGAAATGAATTTTTGCCTTGTCTGCTCCAGTGCCTCCTGTTGGGTTACGTCCTGAATGACGAGAAGGGAGCCCGGTTGGCCTTCCTGCGCCCTTGCGGACGAATTGATGCCTCTTTGCGAAATAGCCAGCGGCGCGGCATGAAAGGAAAGAATGCGCCCAGATCGTTCGCGGGTCCAGGAGCAGGCTTCGCCGCTATAGGCTTTGTCAATCATTCTTAGGCTCTCTGGGTCATTCAGGATGCCAGATACAGTGCCCTTGAGAAGCATTTGGGAGCTGCTGCCCAGCAGGTTTTGCGCCGCTGGATTGAACGTGAGTATCTGTCTATAAGAGCCAAGCACCACCACGCCGACGTTTAGGCTCTCCAAAATGCTGCGGAACAGGTGCGCCTCTTTTTGCGTCTTGTCCTTGAGTGCCTGGTTTTCGCGCTCCATGCTTGACCAAATGCGCGGCAAGTCGTCCCAGCCCTCGTGGGCTTTGATGGCGCGAAGGGCACTGAGGGCCGAGCGCATCTTCTGGTGCCACATCCACAAGAAAAAAATCCCCAGCAGCAACAATAGCCAACCCAATAATGGCGCAATGGAATCCGGCATCGATGCAACAAGTATCGCGCCGACGGCTGTAGAAGCGGCAGCGGCGAATGGCAGCCACGACAGCCGGGATATTTTTCTTGCTGGCATGCAACTATTGTGGCAAAGATTACAGCCCTAGCGGCAAATTTGGCGGAAAGAATGTGTGAATTTTTTGTGGCCCAATTTTCTCGCGTTCACCAGAACCCCCCGCGCCTAAATCGCCTCCCTTGGAATCAGCTAGGGGTAAGGGGTTAGGGATTAGGGGCTAGGGTAAGCATGGAGGCGGCATCGCCGTGCCGAATGTTTATGGCGGATCGAGCACCATGCGCTGAACGAAGCTATCTTCCCTAAGCCTAGCGTCCATCGAAGAAGCCGAGCGAAGCGAGGCGGGAGTCTAGGGGGCGACCGAGGAGGCAGTGCGAAAATGGCGTCCAACAAAGGAAAAACGCACATGGCAGCATTGCCGGTCAACGTGCCTCCAGAGACCAACGGAGGATGTCTCGCGTATCCAAGCGCAGCGCAGGATACCGAGAACCTGCGAGCGATGTCAGGAGGAAGCCCCCCAGTTTAGTATTCGGGTGGGCTCCAAGACCCGGCGCGAAGCGAACCAAATTGCCGGGCCTCGAATCCGAGTACGAAAGATAAAGCCAGACGCCACGAGCTAGCTAAAAGTAAGGATTCCATGACCCGGTGGCGAACAAGCCAAATTACCCGATGCTCACCTCGAACACGAATTGCCGGGCCTCGAATCCGAGTACGAAAGATAGAGCCAGACGCCACGAGCTAGCTAAAAGTAAGGATTCCATGACCCGGTGGCGAACAAGCCAAATTACCCGATGCTCACCTCGAACACGAAAAGACAGCGCAGCAGAGCCTTGCAGCCCTAATGTGGCTGTGTTTTGCAAGAGGCTCAAACAGTAAGTAGGAAAATTTGATCGTATTTCGTCTGTATTATATGTTTTTTCGCTTTTTTTATGCGTTGCAATGAAAAAATATTTTGAAAAAATAAAATCTGTGGAATGAAATGGAATTTATTGGAGTAAAGTGGTAAAAAATGGTTGAATGGATGGAGGAGTTTGCAAGAATGTGTGTTTCAGATTTTAGAGGTGCATGAGTGCTGAGACTGCGCGGCAATTCGCCTGCCACGGTTGACGAGAAGGGGCGCGTGAAACTTCCTAGCGGCTTCAAATCCGCATTGGACGCTTTCTTTGCGAATCGCTCAAACGTCAACCCAGGCGCGGATTCACAGCCGACAGTGCCGCGCTTCTACCTCACGTCGCTCGACGCGAAGTGCGGACTGTTGTATCCACTGCCCATCTGGGAAGAGATAGAAGAAAAGATATACAAGCTGCCATCGACGCTGGCCGCTAGGCGGGCCTACCTAGAAAACACTTCTTATTACGGATCAGAGATAGAACCCGATGCACATGGGCGATTTGTGATACAACCCATCCTCCGCGCCTCGGCTGACCTAACGGGCGAGATAGTCATCCTTGGCCAGATAAATCACCTCATGATTTGGAACAGGGCCGCATTTGAGCGTCGCATATCCGCAGAGCCATTGACAGCGGCGCATTTAGACCAATTAGCGGAACTGGGCATCTGATATGACGAAGCCGAACCCAGCCCATCAAGTTCATGTCCCGGTGATGCTGAATGAAGTTGTGGATGCCCTGCCCATACCAAATGGCGGCGCAGCCATAGACCTGACCATCGGCCTAGGCGGACATGCGCAGGCGCTTCTCTCAAAAGCAGGAGCCGACGTGCGCTATCTGGGCATTGACCGCGACAGCGACGCATTAAACATCGCGAAACAGCGACTTGGGAACGACGACAGACTGTCCATTTTGCAGAGTACGTACGAAGAAGTTTGGGACACAGAAGAGTACAGACAATGGGCCACCAAGTGCGCCCCAGACGGCGCGGACGCGATATTGGCGGACTTGGGTACCAGCAGCCTCCAACTGAAGACAGCGGATAGGGGATTCAGCTTTATGCTTGAAGGCCCGCTGGATATGCGGATGAACGCAGGCAAGGGACCCACAGCTCTGGATTGGCTGAAGGCGCAAGACGAAAAAAGCCTAGCGAGTACCCTGTACGAATATGGTGAAGAAAGGGCCTCAAGGCCCATAGCATCGGCCATTTTGTCCGCCCTCGGCGATGGCAGACTGTCCACGACGCTGGATCTAGCCAATGCTGTTTACAAAGTTCTGCCAAAAGAAATAGCGCAGAGAAAAAAACAGATAGACCCCGCCACGCGCACATTTCAGGCCATCAGGATTGCCGTGAATTCAGAACTAAAGGGCCTAGCCCGTGCCATAGAGAGGGCCGCAATGGCACTAAAGGCCAAGGGCCGCATCGCGGTGATCAGTTTTCATAGCTTGGAAGACAGAATCGTAAAACAGACATTCAGGCGGCTCTCCGGCGTCCACGGCGGGCCTGGGCGGCTGCCAGCGAGCGAACTGCCAAAAATTCTTCAACTGATTTCTCCCCACGGAATTATGCCCAACGAGGCGGAGCTAGTCACTAATCCACACTCACGCTCTGCCCGCCTCCGTTTGGCACAACGTGTGCTTTGCCCTAATTGAGGTTTTTCACTATGGCAACAAGCCGACACAACATACATAGAACATTTGCCAGGTCGGGAAGACAAGTGGAAGGCGAGGGAGTGCTGAGGATGCTTCTGTTGGCGTTTTCGCTTGCGCTGCCGCTGGCGACGCTGGCCTACCTAAAGATATATGACATGCGCTTGGGCTACGAGATGAAGGAGATCCAAGAGATGATCAGGAAAGAGGAAGAGCTCAGCCGCACACTGGAGCTGGAGCGCAGCCGACTGTCGAGGGTCGAGGTGGTTCAAAAGTGGGCCACCGAAAAAGGTTTTGTCCCGGCAAAGGCCACAAACGTCGTCCGCCGCCCATTCACGCCAGAGGATCAGAAGGTGGCCAAATTGCGACCAGTGTCGTCTGTATAGGAGCGAAAATGGCAGCCCGACTTGGGGGGGAGTGCATGAAACATCGGTATGCAACTACAAAATGCGTCAGGGACGATTTTGGCACTGCTTGCGAAACCTTTTTCGCGCCCATCGAAGCGGTCTTCCGGTCTGAATCGCCAACATTGCAGTCATTCCCCAAGCATGAGTCTGTCCATCGAAGAAGCCGTCCGACAGGACGGCGGGGGCCTGGGGGGCGACCGGGGCGGCGGGAGCTTGCGAGCAACGACGGTAAAGGAGACCCCCAGTTTAACATCCGGGTGGGTTCCATGACTTGGCAACGAGCGAATCAAGTTACAAGCATGTTCGTTCTGAGCTGCAAAAGCAGTGCAACGGAGTCTTACAGCCAAAATTGGCTAAGTTTTGCAAGCACACCAATTGTCAACATTTTTTCTGGAAAGGATTCTCCTATGCGTCTGAAAGAGATTGCAAATAACTCAAATAACGCGATTCTATTTTCGCGGACAACAAATTGGCCGCCATTGAAAACGGTATCTTTGTCTAGGATAAAAAGGGCAAAAAAATATCATGCGTTGTTTGCCCTATCAGAAAAAATAAAATTCCACTCAGGCCGCAAGAAGTGGTGCGCTAACTAAAACTTCGCCGTCAGATTCAAATGCGGCTTGGTAGTCAATGTCGGAGAGTATGGATTCGCTATGCAGTCGGTGGCAAGTGGGTACGAGGCTGTGCGTGACGGGGTCTTCCACGTAGTCAATGCCGTACTTGGATATCACTAGGCCCCAGTGTGCCTCTGCGTCTGCACTGTCTATGTTCAGGATGTTTTCATAAGCTTTGACTGCTTGGTCGAAATCGTTCTTTCGCCTAAAGTGGTTTGCGCGGTTGTGCAGGTTCATTTTTTGTTCGTCTGAGGCTTTGGGCAAGGTGGTAGTCGTTCCGCAACTGTCGCACTTCCCAAAGGGCTGCCCCGCTTCGGCAACGATGTCGCCGCCGCACAGTTTGCACTTGAATGGCGTCATTTTGAACCTCCCAAATAGCTGTTTTAGCTATTTCATCAGCTTCACGCGGTTGTTCCTGTCCTTGATTTGGCGCAATAGCTCGGCGCATAGCGCGGGGATGTTATGCTCATCGCCTTTGGCAACTGCCCGCTCTATTGAAGCCACGCTATTCCCATGGCATTTTCGTACTCTGCCAATGTGGGGCTGCTCATAGGGTCAGAGTAGCGCAGGGCGTCTGCGGCGGCTTTTATTTCATCTTTCATCGAGGGCAGTTTATCAGAGGCAGTGTCCAAGTCTGCGACCAGCATCTTTAGTCCTATGACCTTCTCTCTGACCGCTGCCCCTCTTGCGTCTATGTATCCTTTGCCAAAATTGAGCGCGATTAAAATTATTGCGACAATGGTCAGCATTAAAATGTGGACTAGGCTGAACCAAGTTATCGGGAAGGACCAGTTGAACAAGTTTTCTATGGTGAGGAATAATGCGGAGAAAAGAATCTGCACCACCAAGTACGTCCAGGTCACAAAAGGGAAAGCTGCAAACCAGGGGTAGCTCTTGCCGCTACGCATCAGATACACACTCCCGAAGCCTAGGGCCGCAATGCCGAGAATTGCGAAAAGGTACGCCTCGATGAATAGTGGCGTGGTTTCTAAAACCGGGAAAAAGGCCGACACCACAGCCGCCATGATTCCGCAAATCAGCCAGACGCTTGTCTTGCTCTTCAATGCCATGTTATGCCTCCTGTCCAGTCAATGGCTTGCCACAATCCAAGCAGAACTTCCCGCCCTGTGGGACTTCCGTCCCGCAGTGTGGGCATTTTGAAACCAGTGCCGCCCCGCAGTTCAAGCAGAACTTGCCCTTTGCGACTGTATTTCCGCAGGAAGGGCAGGTAGTTTCGTTTTCTTTAAGAGCTACAACCTTTTCGCCGCACTCCAAACAGAACTTGGCGTTTGGCGGCAGGGGCTTCTGGCACTTGGGGCAGTTTTGGATGGGGGCTGAGGTTTGTTCTTTTGGCTGGTTCAGGTTCGTTGATGCCATTGCGCCCATAGCCCCAGCCACTACGCCGCCCACCATTGGGCCGACCGCGCCGCCTACGCCTGTCATCATGCCTATGCCGATGCCAAGGTTGCTCATCTGGCCAACGGCTTGGTTGGAAGCAACGCGCTCCGCCACGTCGAAGCCGCGCTCATCTTGGTAAGAATAGCCTTCCACTGCCCGCTTTTGTGCTATGCCTTGCGCCTCTATGAACATGCGCTTGGCTTGTGTCTCTTGGTCAATCAGGCCCGTCTGCTGGCGCAGCTTTGCCTCGGCTACGCCTGCGTACTGGCGGAAGTGGAGTTCTTTGAACCTCTGGTAGTCCCTGTCCTCCTCTGGCTTGACTATGGTGGTGACGAAAAATCTCTCTAGTGCCACGCCATAGTCTAAAAAGTCAGGCTTGAACGTCTTGTGCAGGGCCTCGGATATTTTCAGTAGTTGTTCGTCTATCTCGAAGATGTTGATTTTTTCGCTTTTGATGAAGGCAGCGAGGTGGTTCTTTATGCGGGTGAGCAGGAAGGCGCGGAATTTTTGGACTAGGCTTTGCTGGGTGATACCTTTTTCGGTTCCCACTATTATAGACCAGCAGCTTGCGTGAATCCTCCACGCGCAAACTCATTTCGCCTGACGCACCAATCTGTATTGGGAAGTTGTACGTTGGCTCCACGTATTCCAGTTTGCTGTCGGTGCCCCACTTTATTGCCATCTACTCGGTCTTGTTGATGAAATAGACTTCGCAGTGGAATGGGGTCTGGTCGCCTGTGGGCTTTGAAAACAGCTTGCCTATCAGCGGCAGGTTCTGTGTTTCCAAGGTGTGTCGCCCTGGGCCAAAGATGTCGAGTGCCTGGCCGTTCATAAAGAACACGGCCTCTTGGCTCTCGTGGACTATTAGCTGTGTGCCTGTGTTGTCGCCCTCATACTTAATCACATCGGCTATTTTCACCGCCATAAAATTCCCTCCGATTAGACCCAGTACCCTTGGCAATTTGGAAAGAGAATTCCAAACTGTAAGAAATTATTTTATCATAAAGGTTTTTTGGCAGAGGAGGTACTTGCAGAATCTATCCTCAATTTTGGGTTGCTTGGCTCCTCATTGCCGCGAGCGATTGAAGTGAATCGCAAACAGGACTGGCCTGAATGGCTATTCAAGCGGGCCGATTGGAGACACGGCGAGGTCATTCGCCGCTTGAGTTTAGGACAGAGGCCATGCGGCCTTTGGCGTTTCGCTACGGATCTTGGAAATCCTTCCGAAGGCTAAATTGGGGGGAGCGAATTAAATTAAACTGCCTCGTATGCGAGTCGGCTCCATTCCTCCCCCCAGACCCTGTCCTTCGACAAACAATGATTGAGAATTCTGACATGATTATGATATGCTCAACTAGTTGGAGGGGTACATGCGAGAAATTGTACAAAAAATAAACAACACATGGACGATTGTCAAAGGCCGCTACCCGATTTTCACTGCGGTGTTGATGATTTTGTTCGGCGCGATGTTGTTAGTGTTGATACTGGCAGGCGTTTTGACCCTGATTGATGCGAACAAGGCATATCCCGAAGCGATTAAATCCATTTTTTTACTCCACACCAGTACGGGTAGCGCTAACGATTCCAATAACGCCGTCTTTATCGTGCGCGAGATTGCAGCCATTTCTGGAACCTTGTTGTTTTCTGGCACCATTATTTCCATCATGACCACCTTGATACGCAATTACATTACCAATCGCGATGGAGCAAAGGGGAAACTGCGCGTATCAAACCATTTGTTGATTTTATGTTACAACAAGGAAGTCCCCGCGATTTTGGCAGATTTAATGTTTGACTCCAACCACAAAACCGTATTGTTGTTGTCCGACGCTAAAAAGCAACAGGTTTTCGATGAATTGGATGCCACCATTGCCGAATTGGACGAAAAACCAACGCACAAAATCAATCTTATCGTGCGCCAAGGCAACCCCGCAAGTTTAAGCGAACTAAAAAATGTCGGTATAGAACGTGCAAGCGCGATTTTAATTATGAACAACAACGCAAGTGTCAACGACGAATTGGGCCAAGCAGATTATTTGGGTAGTTTGGATTTGGTTTTGAAATTGGGCAATTTCAATTTGCGCCCAAACGTACCGATAGGAGTAGAAACAAGCACCCAAGAAGCATCGGACATTATGCGTTCATTGCACAAAGACATTTTGGGATTGGACGACAAACAAATACAGTTTTTTGCCCATCACAAAAAAATTGGGCAATTCATGGCATTGGCAGTATCTAACCCAGATTTATGCAATGTGTTGTCGGAACTTCTGTCGTACCGTGGTTGCGAATTTTATCCCATTGACAAAATATCGCGTGAAGAATATTTGCAAAGCCACTGCACGGGCATTCCTACCGTGGTGTTCGGCGATAAAATGTATTGCATTGCCGATGACGAACATGCCGCACGACACAAACGCGCGTTTCCATATAAAACCGAACGAAGGTTGCAACCGTCCAAAGTGGGTTTGACCAAGCACCCGCTTAAATTGTTTGTCATTGGTAAAAACCGCAAGTTCAAATATTTGCTCGAAGCCTTAAAATTGACGCACCCCGATACGGTTATAAACCATTTCAAAACCAACGATATTCGTAATTATGTTGATACAGTAATGAAGCAAGGCGACCGCGATTCGGTGGCCGTGATATTAAGCGATGATACAGTGCCGCCCAAAAATTACGATGCAAACGTGTTTTGGACTATTATTGAATTGTCACGCGTGGCAAGTGTCAGCGAACGACCATTTAAAATCTTTGCCGAAATTATTGACCCTAAAAATCAAAAGAGTTTGGAAAAATTGAACATTCAAAATTTCGTTGTTTCGACCCAAGTCATTTCGACCTTTTCTAACAAATTATTGAACGATGCGAATTCTGTATCTTTTTACGAAGAATTGTTCATGCCGTCAGGTTTTTTCGACATCGATGTTTCGTGCGCGAATGAAGTATTTGATATTACGGAAGCGCAAACCTTTTCATCGTATGCCGAATTTGTCCACGCGGGTTATTACGGCACGCGCGAGTCGGATACGGCGATCATGCCCTTTGGCATTTATACCGATGCCAAAAATTACGTTTTGTTTTGCGATGAATTAGACAAAAAACGTAACTTTGTTGTAAAACCCACCGATAAAATCGTTTACGCCCATATCAAAACAGGATAAACGCATAAAAAAAGCAGCCAAAATTCTAAGTTACAAATTGCACTATAAACATATTGGGGTAGAGCGCGACGCACCACCATCCCTTTTCGCCGGAGGCAAAACATGCAAGACTACAGCCAGGACTGCCAAAACTCATTCTACCCCGATAAGGATGGGCATCTACCAGCGGAAGGCCGAGCCAAAGTGGGTGTCCTGAACCTCAAAAACATCATTTTCGCTGTCGCAACCAAATTGCTGGCGGCCCTTGTTGTTTTCGCGGGGCAGGGCATGTCGGCGCAAAGCCAGGACTGGGCGGCTGTGGCGGCTGGCGGCATGCACACCGTTGCCATCAAGAAAGACGGCACCGTCTGGGCTTGGGGAGCAAATGGCTACGGCCAGCTTGGCGATGGCACCAAAACAGACAGGAGTGTCCCCGTCCAAGTGGGTTCAAGCAAGGACTGGAAGGCTGTAATGGCGGGTCTTGCCCACACCCTCGCCCTCAAGACAGACGGCAGCCTATGGGCCTGGGGCAACAATCAGTTGGGCCAGCTTGGTGACGGCAGCAAAACAGATAGGAGCACCCCCGTCCAGGTGGGTTCGGCCAGGAACTGGGCGGCTGTAATGGCTGGCGCTGGACACACCGTGGCCCTTAGGACGGATGGCACAGTCTGGGCCTGGGGATACAACGAATTCGGCCAACTAGGCGACGGCAGCAAAACAAACAGGAGCGCCCCCGTTCAGGTGGACTCGACTAAAAACTGGGCGGCCGTGATGGCTGGCAGCGCACATACGGTAGCCATCAAGACGGATGGCACGCTCTGGGCCTGGGGATACAATGATTCCGGCCAGTTGGGCGACGGCAGCAAAACACATCGTAGTGTCCCCGTCCAAGTGGGTTCGGCTAGGAACTGGAAGGCTGTAATGGCGGGCGATAGCCACACGGTGGCCCTCAGGACGGATGGCACACTCTGGGTCTGGGGAGACAATCAATTCGGCCAGCTAGGCGACGGCAGCACTACATCTAAGAGTGTCCCCGTCCAGGTGGGCTCTGCAAGGAACTGGACGGCTGCAATGGGGGGCGGTGGACACACCTTGGCCACTAGGACGGACGGCACAGTCTGGGCCTGGGGCAACAATCAATTGGGCCAGTTGGGCGATGGCACCAAAACAAACAGGAGCACCCCCGTCCAGGTGGGTTCGGCTAGGGACTGGAAAGCAGTAGTGGTAGGCAATTCCCACACCGTGGCTATCAGGACGGACGGCACGCTCTGGGCCTGGGGCAACAATCAATACGGCCAGTTGGGCGATGGCACCAAAACAAATAGGAGCGCCCCCGTACAAGTGGACGCTTCCAGGAGCGCACCTGCCCAAGCAAGTGCTTCCAATGGCTGGGCGGCTGTAATGGCTGGCGGTGGACACACAGTGGCCATCAGGACGGACGGCACGCTCTGGGCCTGGGGCAACAATCAATTGGGCCAGCTTGGCGATGGCACCGAAACAGACAGGAGTGTTCCCGTCCAAGTGGGTTCTGCCAGGGACTGGGCGGCTGCAATGGGGGGCGCTGGACACACAGTGGCCATAAGGACGGATGGCACACTCTGGGCCTGGGGATCAAATATGTACGGCCAGCTTGGCGACGGCACCGAAACAGACAGGAGTGCCCCCGTCCGGGTGGGTTCGGCCAAGGACTGGAAGTCTGTAACGGCAGGCACTGGGCACACGGTGGCCATAAAGACAAACGGCACGCTCTGGGCCTGGGGGATGAATGAATTCGGCCAGTTAGGCGATGGCACCAAAACATACAGGAACACCCCCGTACAGGTGGGTTCGGCCAAGGACTGGAAGACTGTAATGACGGGAGCTAACCACACGGTGGCCATCAAGACGGACGGCACACTCTGGGCTTGGGGGATAAATGTATCCGGCCATTTAGGCGATGGCACCAAAACAGAAAGAAGAGTCCCTGTCCAAGTGGGCAATTCAAAAAACTGGGCGACCGTAATGGCGGGAGCTAACCACACCGTGGCCCTCAGAACGGACGGCACACTCTGGGCTTGGGGCAACAATCAATTGGGCCAGTTAGGCGACGGCACCAGAACAGACAGGAACTACCCCGTCCAAGTGGGTCCTTCAAAGGACTGGGCGGCTGTAATGGCAGGCTACCGTCACACCATGGCCCTCAGGGTGGACGGCACACTATGGGCCTGGGGCAACAATGAAAATGGCCAACTAGGCGACGGCAGCAAAACAAGCAGGAGTACCCCCGTCCAAGTGGATTCTGCCAAGAACTGGGCGGCTGTAACGGGGGGCGAAACGCATACCGTGGCTCTCAGGGCTGACGGCACACTATGGGCCTGGGGCAACAATGATTCCGGCCAGCTTGGCGACGGCAGCAAAACAGACAGGAACGTCCCCGTCCAAATGGGTTCTGCCAGTAGCGTCCCCGCCCAAGCAAATGCTTCCAGCGGCCAGGCGTCAGTGTCGACGGGCGGCACCCACACCGTGGTCCTTAAAGCGGACGGCACACTCTGGGCCTGGGGGCTGAATGAATACGGCCAGTTAGGCGATGGCACTAAAACAAATAGGAATACCCCAGTCCAGGTGGGCTCGGCCAAGGACTGGAAGGCTGCGATGGCAGGCTACCGCCACACCGTGGCCATCAGGACGGACGGCACGCTTTGGGCCTGGGGCGAGAATGAATGCGGCCAACTTGGCGACGGCAGCAAAACAAACAGGAGCAACCCCGTCCAAGTGGGCTCTGCCAGGAACTGGGCGGCTGTAACGGCAGGCTACCGCCACACTGTGGCCATCAGGACAGATGGCACCATCTGGGCCTGGGGGTGGAATAATGCCGGCCAGCTAGGCGACGGCACCAAAACAGATAGAAACTCACCCGCCCAAGTGGGTTCCTCCAGGGACTGGAAGGCAACATCGGCGGGCATCTCCCACACCCTCGCGCTCAAGGCAGACGGCAGCCTCTGGGCCTGGGGGGCCAATGCTGTCGGCCAGCTTGGCGACGGCACCACCACATCTAAGATGGCCCCCGTCCAAATTGGCTCTGCAAGGGACTGGGCGGTTGTAATTGCAGGAAGTGGACACACCGTGGCCCTCAGGACGGACGGCACGCTCTGGGCCTGGGGACTGAATGAACACGGCCAGCTAGGCGACGGCAGCAAAACAAACAGGAGTGTCCCCGTCCGGGTTGGTTCTGCCAGGAACTGGGAGGCTGTGATGGCAGGCACTAGCCACACCGTGGCCCTCAGGACGGATGGCACAGTCTGGGCCTGGGGGAGGAATGAACAAGGCCAGCTAGGCATTGGCACCAGCGGCGACAATACAAACAAAAATACCCCCGTCCAGGTGGGCTCTGCCAAGGACTGGGCGGCTGTGTCAGCGGGCGTTTTACACACGGTGGCCCTCAAAAAAGACGGCACAATTTGGGCTTGGGGGGCGAATGACGGCCTGCTCGGCGACGGCACAGGGATAAATAGAAACTCTCCCGTTCAAGTGGGCCAGAGCCAGGGCCAAGAACAGGACAGCAGTGGCAATGTCCGCAGGCGGCAACTACGCCGTGCGAGCTAGGGTTCCACGCCACGGTGCTGTCAGTGGTTAGTGTCAGTGGTCAGTGGCGGATTGATACCAAATCCTATTGCCAATGTGATGGAAGCCCAACGCAAAGCCGCATGTGGCAAGGGTTTTCATTTTGCAACTTGCAACTTGTAACTGGTAACTGGTATCTGGTGGGAAGCGGGCTTTGATGGGCTTTTGCAATAATGCCCATCCATCGGCCCGCTGCCACCCATTCTTGCTTTGTCAGATAACTCAGCTTGGTATAATTCTAAGATTATGGTTTTCAGGGGCAAAGATTTGGGAGAGATCGGCACCTGCCGTTTCGGCGGACTCCTAGAAATTGCAAGGGTGCTGTGATATGTCGGCTAAACTTCAAAAGCTCATTCGCGACGGCGAGGGCTTGACGGTCGAGTTCAAGCGATGCACGGGCAAAATAGCCAATGCTATTTTTCAAACAGTCTGCTCTTTCTCCAACCGATACGGCGGTCACATCCTGCTGGGCGTGGAAGACGACGGCACCGTTTCCGGCGTTGCGAAAAAGGCCGTCAATCAGATAAAGAAGGACTTCGCAAACGCGCTGAACAATCCACAGAGGTTCGCACCTACGCTGTTCATCGCGCTTGAGGAAGCGGTGGTTGATGGTAAGAACGTGCTGTGGTGCTATGTACCGCCAAATTCGCAGGTTGTCATGTTCGGTGGGAAAATATTCGACCGCAACGCCGACGGCGATATGGACATCACGCGCAACTCCACTATGGTTGCGCAGATACACCATCGGAGGAGCGCGGAATATTCTGAGCGGAAGATATTTCCCTTTGCTAAAAAGAACGAATTTGAGTTCGCCCGCCTCATGCCACTGGTCCGCCGCCTTGCCGCCAACCGCCAAGAAGGCCACCCGTGGGAGAAAATGAGCGATGAGGAAATCCTCAAAAGCGCGGGGCTGTACCGAAACGACCCGGAACTAGGCAAGGAGGGGTACACCCTTGCCGCCGTGCTTCTGTTTGGGAGCGAAGAGCTTATCCGCGCCTGTACGCCCAATTATGTCACCGATGCGATATGCCGCCGCGAGAACCTTGACCGCTACGACGACAGGCTGATGGTCAGATCGAATCTCATTGACGCTTACGATGATCTCATTACATTTATCGGCAAGCACACGCTCGACAGGTTTTTTCTTGTAGGCGACCAAAGCGTGAGCGTTCGGTCGTGGATAGCGCGCGAGCTTGTGAGCAATATTCTCGCCCACCGTGAGTATTTAAGTGCGTATCCTGCGAAGATCATCATCGAGCGCGACCGCATTACAACAGAAAACTGGTGTTTGCCAAAAACTCCCGGCCGAATAGACCCAAACACGTTTACCCCGTACCCGAAAAACCCACTGCTTGCCAGTTTCTTCATCAATATAGGACGCGCCGACATCCTTGGCTCGGGCGTGAGGAATTTGTACAAGTACACCAAAATTTACTCCGGCGGCGAACCCGAACTCGTTGAGGGCGATGTTTTCAGGACAGTCGTGCCTCTCTTTTCTCACGATGGCCCAGTGAGCGATAACCAAAAAATGAGCGATAAAGTGAGCGATAACCAAAAAATGAGCGATAAAGTGAGCGATAACCAAAAAATGAGCGATAAAGTGAGCGATAACCAAAAAATGAGCGATAAAGTGAGCGATAACCAAAAAATGAGCGATAAAAAAGTGCGCGACGCTTTGCTAACGCACTTGCGAAACAATGGCGAAATAACCGCTGCGGAAGCGGCGAAGATTATCAGCCGCTCCATACCGACTGCCCGCCGCGTGCTTTCCGGACTTGTCGCCGAGGGCCAAGTAGTGGCGTCTGGCGCGAATCGGAATCGAAAGTATAGAGCGGCAGAGTAATACGGATTTCAAGTTACAAGAGAACTTTTTTTGCTGATTATGACTATCCAATTAGCTCATGATAGTGCAAAATGGGCATATAGGAGGCGCGGATGAACCAGATGGAGTTTCAGCGCAGGTTCGGGACCGAGCGGC
>Ga0268262_10004174_pt1 | contig 15086 bp, 11 predicted proteins | sample TergutNc150P3_FD_190354 | JGI IMG/M metagenome (GOLD analysis project Ga0268262, IMG submission 190354) | Nasutitermes corniger P3 segment gut microbial community from laboratory colony in Florida, USA - Nc150 P3 (SPAdes) (version 2) | ecosystem: Host-associated > Arthropoda: Insects >... | reverse complement strand
ATGAGGCTTGGGTTAAATCGCTTAAAGATTATGTTTTAAAAACAGGTGTCGTAGGGGATTGCAATGCCATAGGATTTAAACAACTTTATAATAATAGAGGTCAAACAGAAAATTTCTTTTATGAATGCGGAGTAGAAGAAGGCGATACTATTGCATTTCTTCTTGTAAAGAGTAGAAACAAAATCGCTGATTGCCCGAAAGAAGCTACATTTAGAGCAACATATGATATCAGGAAAAAATATCTAGAAACTTTTGCTTTACCTGCAAAAGAATCTTGTACTTTTTTCAAAGGACCTGATTTAAATCCAGAGCAGAAATTAGGTGAAGGTGAAATGTTTGGTGGCTTGATGGGCGGTAGCGCAGGTGGGCTTGGCACAAAAGCCAAAGGCTCTTTGAAAGCTCCGAGCGCAAGAGACATAGATATGGGTGACGATCCTGTCCGTTCAAAAGCAGAAATTATGGCTGTTGTCAATAGCCGTATGCCTGGTCTTAGGAACATTTACAACAAGTATTTGAAATTGAAACCGGGCTTTAGCGGCAAGGTCACTCTCAAATTCACCATTGCTCCCGGTGGCGATATTGTTAGCATTGACATAGTATCTTCCACGACAGGATATTCTGAATTTGATACTGCTGTTAAGAATATGGTGGCAACTTGGAAATGGAAGGTTATCGAGAAGAGCGGCAATACTATACCTACAATTCCGTTTAACTTTACGGAATAAAAAAACAAGCGGGAAAAGAGTGGGGTTGTAAGATGGTTATGAAAACCGTTTATGTATTAGGTGCTGGATTCAGTGCAGTAGCGAATCTGCCAATGATGAATAATTTTCTTGATAAAGCAAAAGATATCGCAGAAGAAACTTCCGACAAACGATTAGAAGAATTATTGAGAAAAATTGATCGACTGTCAAATATAAAAAACTATTGCAAAATAGATTTATTTAACATAGAAGATGCTTTTTCAATATTGATGACGGAAGACTGGCTAAAAAAAACTCATCATGCAGAAGATATGAGATATTTAATTAAACTTGTTATAGACAAGCATACTCCGAAAATAAACGATGCTATAAACGAATTTTTTTTAGAAGAATTAGATATAGAAAATCTAATAAAAAAAAATAATCCATATCAAAAATTATTTTGCTTTTTAAGTAGAATTATGTGCTTAAAATACAAAAAAGATTTGAATAATAAAAATCGTATTATAGTAGAAAGATTTGAAAATAATGAAAATAACAATATTATTACACTAAATTATGATATTTTATTGGAAAATTGTTTAGACATTATAAATAAATATGTTGCCGAAAACAATAAAATAAAATTTAGCGAAGAATTTTCAGAACTTTATAAACTGCACGGCTCTATTGAAAATAATAATATTATACCCCCTACTTGGGCGAAGTATAATATAAACCCTAAATTGAAGGAAATATGGATTAAAGCTTTTAACAAGATTTCAGCAGCTAACGAAATAGTATTTATAGGATATTCGTTTCCAAATACAGATTCTTATTTTAGCCATTTTATCAAATTAGCAATACACCATTCAAAAAATTTGAAAAAAATTACAGTTATAAATCCAGATGATAATACCAGAACCAGATGCAAAGAAATCTTAGGTCTTGAAAGATTAAACTTTATCCCTAAAAAATGGGATTCATTTGATTTTTGCGCTGCTTTTCAGAAACATAATGGTGATGAATGGTATTTTTCATCAGAAACTTTAATATCTGGATAACTTCCAAAATTCAATATTGTTATCAACGTTGTTTCCGCCCTTTCAATGCACAACAACATTTGAAACTGCATACAAGGGATAAATTTCAACATTATCTATTTTACCAAAATTTTCGCTTGAAATCCTAATTCCCATCTCGCTGTTTTTTTCTTGCATAAACAAACGCAAACTTGGCATAGCCCCTTTTGAGCCAGATTTCACCTCAATTGGAATTATAGCGTTATTTTTTTGTATAACATAATCCACCTGAGCGTTGCTCTGTTTTTTCTCTCTGTGCCAATAATATAACTTTTGCGGAACATAACAAGAAGATGCCTTTAAAATTTCCAAACCAGCGAACATTTCTGCCAAAGAACCCATATTTACGGTTTTGAAATCATCGGCTATTATTATTTGCGAAGCATCGAAATCAAGCATCCGCAAAAACATTCCTGTATCTAAAAGCAACATTCTCCTGCGTTTTGAATTGGCACCTGCGCCAAGAGGAATGCCATTTGCGGAACTGTGCGTAACGGGAATAACCAACCCTGCCATTATAAGCAGTTCCAAGGATTGCTTAACTTGCAAATTATTTAACCCTGCAACACGCTCATAAACAAATTTCCCATCCATTTGGCTCGCTACGGATTCAAATACATTCTCAATATGAGCCACAGGTACCCTTTTCTTATATTTAGCGAAATCGTTTTTATATGAAATTATTAAATCATCTATAACCATTTGGCTTTTCAAAAAACTTTGCGTTTCGGCATATTTTGCAACTGCTTCTGGCATTCCACCTGTGATAAGGAAAATTTTCAGCAGTTTATTTAATTCTTTATGTATTGGCTCAGACAATGGATTTTTTGAACTTGCCTGATTGCAAGCTTTAACCAACATTTCGTTTTTCTGGGTAAGCAAGAATTCTTCAAAAGAAAAAGGATACAAATATAATGAGCGAATTCTCCCAACGGCAAAAGAGGGCATTTCCTCTATTGCAAATTCCAATAAAGAGCCTGCCGCAATCAAATGCAATTCTTGGTATTTTTCATAAAAATACCTGAGCTTTGAGAGAGCGGACGGGCAGCTTTGAATTTCATCAAAAAACAAAAGAGTTTCGCCTGCTACAATTTCTTTCCTATAAAAAAGCGAAAGTTGTGCGCAAATTTCTTGCGGTGAATTGAATTTTTCAAAAAAGGCATGAACGTCTTTCTCATCGTCAAAATTTACTTCAACATAATTTTTAAACGATTTTCCCAAATTGCGAACCGCAGACGACTTGCCCACCTGCCTAGCTCCACGCAAAAGCAAAGGTTTCCTGTCGCTTTCCCGCGCCCAAGAAAGCAGAACAATGTCTATTTTTCGCTCAAAATAACCGTTTTTCATAAAAAGTCAGGGTAAATATAGTAAATTTATTGCAAAAAGTCAGGGTAACTATGTGAATTTCACAACAAAAACTTAACCAAACTCGCCTTAATCCCGCCTTCCTTTATTCCAAAATCGCTTAACCTTATTCTAGAATATTTCTCTCTAAAAACTTCTGCCAAAGCGTTAATCCATTCTTTGCTTGTGATAACATTAGTTATGCGAATTATATTTTCTTCAAGAGCATAATCCAAAGAAACATTTACTAATTCTGTTTCGCCTTTTAGTTTAATCGTTAAATCTGCCTTGCCATGTTTCAACTTCACTTCCAAAATTTCGGCAAAGCGGTTAATCTTTGGGTTGTTGTTCATCAGGTGCTTTATCATATTCCTCCACAAACCACTTAACTGCCATATTTCCAGTTTGATTTGTCCAAATGCCGTCTATTGTCGCACCTATTGCACCGCCTAAAATAGGCATCGCTTTGCTAATTCTAATTATGCCGCTCTCGCCCAATTTAGCTATGAGATTAAACCCAACCATTCTGTTTATTCTAAGTATAGCATCTGCGGATAAACTTTGAAGCACAAAGTTCTGCGCAATTTGAACGCCAGCTTCTTTCAAAAGTTCCCTTGCTTTGTTCCCTGCAAGGCAGGCAAAAACAAAAGCTTTTACCTTATCTTCTTTAACATTATGCCCGCCAATAATTGCAACCGCCATCACCATTCTAACCTGAATATAAAGCACGCTTGCCAAATTCATTGGAATTGCAATTGGCATTGTAGCCAAGCCGCCAAGCCCGGTAATAAACCCCGAAGCAGCAGATTTCACATTTTGCGCACGGATTAAAGCATTCGCCGCTGCCAGCTTGTTGCCAGGATATTTATTCATATACAATTCCGCCATTTCAGCGGCAGATTCCATATTCAGCAAACCATCGCTCGCCTTTTCATAAACCCAGTTTAAGGTTTTAGATACTTTTGATTCGGTAAGGGTAGTGGAGGACATATATTGCGAATTTACAAAATTTATATATTAACCAGCAACAAAAACAACGGAGACACTATATGAACAAAATCGTTCTAATCGTAGCCATTTTGATTTCGTTCGCTTTTGCGCAACAAAATCAAGAACAACAAATAACGCAACTGGAGTCCGCACATCCTCCGCAAGAACCGCAGCAACAAACAACGCAGCAGGAACATATACCTAACTCGCAAGAACCTCCACAGCAACAGGTACAACCGCCGCAAGGATACGCGCCTGCTCCGCAAGGATACGCGCCCGCTCCGCAAGGATACGTGCCCGCTCCGCAAGGATACGTGCCCGCTCCGCAAGGATATGTGCCTGCTCCGCAAGGATACGTTCCTGTTCCACAAGGATATGTGCCCGCTCCGCAAGGATATGTGCCTGCTCCGCAAGGATACGTTCCTGCTCCGCAAGGATATGTGCCAGAACAGCAGCAGCAAGCACAGCAACCACAGGAGCCGCAACCTAAAGCCGAGTTGAAGGATTCTGTTTTAAAAGATTCTGTTATTGTAAATAAAGATACTGGGAAGGGTTTTTATATTAGGCTTATTGGCGGATATGCTTTTGGAACGGGCAAGACAAGCGGTTCCAACGGTTTGGGACTACCTTCCAAAAGTGTTGTTTCTAGTCGCCAAATTGAATATTTTGATAGCTTTGGCAATGTCAAGAGTGACGAAGATATTAACAAAACAACCACGAAAAATGAATCTTTTTCTCTTGGCGAAGGTCTTCAATTCGGAGCAGGCATAGGTTATATGTTCAATAAAAACATAGGTATTGATTTGCATGGAAGCTATTTCTTCGGAAGCTATAAAATTTCGAATGGAAGCAAATACTCTTCTGACCGCAATGTAGCTACTCATCCAACTGGAGGTAGTGCAACGACCACTATAACAAAGTCATCTAGCTCTAGTTGGGATACACACTCTCTAGAACGCACTTCCATTATGATTGCGCCTGCATTAAGATTGGTTGCACCAATAAGTGATGCGTTTTCTTTTTATTCATTAATGGGCATTTCAATTCCAATTTCAGATGAGCTAGTTTATGAGTATGAAGAATCAAGATATCAAAGCAATTACTATAAGGTTGGCAGTGATGTTAGAGTAAATACCAACAGCAATAACGAAGAACAAAAAACGCAAAAATTTACTCCTTATTTTGAATTGAATTACTCAGCATCGCTTGGTCTTAATTATGCATTCGGCAAAGTGATAAATTTGTTTGTGGAAGCAAACATAAATACCGCATCGTTTGAAGTAAAGAAAGGAGAAATTACAAAGTGGAAGCAATCATCTTATTCATATTCACCTCAAAATGGAAACTCAAACTCAGACAAAGATTTGCTTGATGGTATGAGTGTTCGAGATAAAGAGACTGATTATCAAAAGGACTATACTGTGGACAATAATAGTAATTCTACTAGTCCCAGCAAAGATAGCCCAAGAAGAGAGATTTCATTTTCACTTCCAGCAAGCAGCATAGGAATAAATTCTGGATTGATGTTTAAGTTTTGATACAGTTTGATGTGGGCAAAATGGCTTAACCCTTTTTGCTCACCAGCAAATAAGCCGCAGGAACAATCAGTAAACTGAACACCATAGAAACCAATATGCCCCCAATAACCGCAACACCCATAGGAACCCTGGATTCTGCGCCTGCGCCAAGCGCAAGCGCTATGGGCATAAATCCGCAAACAGTTGCAAGAGAAGTCATCAAAATTGGGCGAAGCCTCGCTCCCGCCGCATCTGCAACAGCTTCTTTTAGCGACAAGCCAACGGCGTGGCGTTGGTTTGCAAACTCAACAATCAAAATTCCATTTTTGGTCACAAGACCCACAAGCATAACAAGCCCTATTTGGCTGAATATGTTTATTGTGTGACCTCCGATAAAAAGCGCGACAAGAGCGCCAAAAAGGGCGAGCGGCACGGTGAGCATAATGGTAAAAGGATGGCGGAAACTTTCAAACTGGGCGGCTAAAAGCATATATACAATCAGCAGAGCAAGACCGAAAACCATTACTAAGCTGCCGCTTGCCTCCATAAAGTCGCGTGATGTTCCTGCGAGTTCTGTTTTGAAATTATCGCCTAGCTCTTTTTTTATTATGCCGTGCATCTCTGCAATGGCATCTCCAAGAGCAATGCCCTCTGCGGGGCTTGCAGAAATTGTTGCAGAGACATAGCGATTGTATCTGTAAATTTGCGGAGGAACGGCTTGCTCTTTGAGCGTTACCATTTGGTCTAAGGAAACAAGATTATCGGTTGCATTTTTTAGATAAAGAGCTTGGAGGCTGGCGGGTTCATTTTTGTTGCGCGCATCTATTTCGCCTATAATTTGATATTGCTTGCCGTCTTTTAAAAAATATCCGTAGCGAAGACCGCTATATGCAAGCTGCAATGCCTGGGCAACCTCTTTTGGGGCAACGCCGGAAGCTCGCAAAAAATCCCGGTCCATTTCCACATTCAATTGCGGCTTTGTGAATTTCAAATTCACATCCGCCATAGTTAGCAAACGACTGCTTCCTATTTTATCCATCAAATCTGGCAGGCGTTTTTTTAGAGAATCCAATTCGCTTGTTTGCACCACAACCTGCACGGGAAGACCGCTTCTTGTACCAACTTGTATGGTTTGGTTTTGCTGAATGGAAACGCGAACCCCCTCTACCTTTGAGAGAACTTTGCGCAAATCATTTGCTATCTGCTGCTGCGAGCGTTTGCGCTTTACAGGCTGAACCAGCATAATTTGAGAATTGCCGTTATTTGCTGCACCCGCAAAACCAGGCGATGTTTGAATTAAAATTCTATCTATCTCTGGAACATTTTCTCTTATCAACATCTCTATGAATTTCATTTTTTCGTTCATATAAGAAAAGGGGGCACCCTCGTGAGCGGTAATTTGCACGGTTATTCTTGAACGGTCTTCCAATGGAGCGAGTTCGCTTGGCATATTTGTAAATAATAAAACGGCAATTCCTCCGCATATTAAAATCACGGGTATGATGAAAGCGGGGTGGTTCAAAGCCTTGTTTAGAAATTTTGAATAATTGGAAGAAAGGGAATTGAAAAATGGTTCTGTTGCCGTATAAAAGCGATTGTGTTTGCCGTGCCTGAGTATTCTGCTGGAGAGCATACTGCCAAGAGTTAAAGCAACAAAAGCAGATATTAAAACAGAGCCACCTATCACTATTGCAAATTCTCTGAACAAACGTCCTGTGAATCCTTGCATAAAAAGCAAAGGCGTGAATACAGCACATAGCACAAGAGTTGTTGAAATCACGGCGGAGAAAATTTCATTAACGCCTTTGTCTGCGGCTTCTTTTGGCTCCAAGCCTTTTTCAATTTTCGCATAAATATTTTCCAAAACAACAATGGCATCATCCACCACAATTCCAATGGCAAGCACAACTCCCAAAAGCGTTAATATGTTTATGGAAAAATCCAAAATCCAGATGATGAAAAACACGCCTATCAAAGATATGGGCACGGTTATCATGGGAATGAATGTTGTTCTAAAATCTCTCAAAAACAAAAATATCACGGCAACAACAAGCGAAAAGGCTATTACTATGGTTTCTTCAACTTCGCTCAAAGCCATGCGCACAAAATGAGTGTTGTCAAAAGTGATTTGAATAACAACACCTTCTGGCATATCTTTTTTTATCTCCTCTACCCTTTTCAAAACCTCATCTGCAATTTTTATTTGGTCTGCGCCGGGCTGGGCAACAACAGGCAAAGATATCATCGGTCTGCCGTTCATTCTAAGTGTGTTTTTTTCGTTTTCGGCAGCGAGAACAACATCTGCCACATCTCCAAGGCGAACATATCTGTTTGCGTTGTTTGACAAAATCACATTTCTAAAATCTTCTTCGCTAACGAGCTTTGAACTTGAACGCAATGTTACTATTGCCGCGCTGCCTTCCAATTGCCCCGCCGGAAGCTCCGCATTTTCTCGGTCTAGCGAACTCCTTATAATGTTCAGCGTTAAGCCATATCCTGCCATCTTCACAGGGTCTATGTATATTCGCATTGCATATTTCTTTGCCCCCCACATCCCTATCTCCGCAACGCCCTCCACAGTTTGAAGCCTCTCCTGCACACGCTCGCCCAAATCGGTTAATTCCAAAAGGCTCATATTGTTGCTGCCGAGCGAGAGTACAAGTATGGGTGTGGCATTTGCATCTGCTTTGGAAACAACGGAGGCATCTGCTTCTTCGGGGAGCAATCTCTGCGCTCTGGAAACTTTGTCGCGAACATCGTTTGCGGCACGTTCCAAATTTGCGCCCAAGTTGAATTCAACGGTTATGTTGGATTGCTCGTCTCTGGAGGTAGAGGTAATGGCTCTAATTCCATCTATGCCGTTTATTGCAGATTCCAGAGGCTCGGTTATTTGGCTTGCGATTATTTCTGCGTTTGCGCCTGTGTAGGTTGTGCGCACATTTATTATTGGTGGGTCTATTGCGGGGTACTCCCTAACACCCACCTGCTTAAGCCCTATTAAACCGAATAGCACTATAAACGCAGACAGCACCAGAGTTAAAACCGGTCGCCTAACGCTAGTGGATGCTATGCTCAAGGATTAAGTCCCCGTCAGAGCTTCCTTTGCCAGCTTGTCTGCTTTATCGTTCCATTCATCATTGCTATGGGCTGTCACTTTTTTGAATTTTGCCCAGACTTTTATCTCGGCAATTCTATTCACATAAATTTGAGAAACCGTGCTGTTGGCATTCCATTGACCCGTTGCCCAGCAAGCAACACCCTCGTAATCGTGGCAGATTGTGCCTTTGCGTTTTTTCTTCGCTAAAAATTCCATAGCCTGCCACGCTGCATAAAGTTCGCCATCTATGTTCCTGCTAAAAGCGGGGCGGGGGGTTGTGCCGGAGGCTTTGGCTATTTCCACCCCGTCTTCCACGGCAACCCAAGACCAGCCGGCATACTCGCTATGTGGCATAAAAGAGCCGTCCACATAAACGTAAAGACCTTTCTGCTTCTGTTTCTTGCCGCTAATCCAAGCCTCTGCATCGTCCATTGTTGCAAAAGATTTGTATTTAACGCCCGTTTGTCCGCTTACAAGTGCTTCGCAATCCGGCCAGTTATTGCCCACCCAATGCGTTCCATCTGCAAACTTTGCTGCATAAATTTTTGGCATAATGCTGTTAATATAGTAAACAAACGCTTGGCTAATAACTATCAATCGTATTTGCCGCGCTTAAACGCACATCTGGCAAATCGAGAATATAAATGGCAAAGCTCCAGCCTGGGGCAGCCCCCGTGGGTCTCCAGGTGAAATCCATTTTCCAGCAGTGGAGTTCTCTGTAAAATTGCAATGAATGGGAGGTAAAATCTCCTTCTTCAAAGGAATATTGCGAAGAGTATTGCAAATTCCATTTTCTGCTGGGGTAAAGCGCGGCAGAAAAACTGGCGTAGTGCCTGTAATAGTCTTTAAACGTATTTTTGCCAACTCTGGTGCTTGAAAAAGAAAAGCTGTAATCCACTCCCGCACTCCATGTTTTATATTCATATTTGCCGTTCTTGGATGGAAGCCCCGCGTTAAAATCTCCAAACCAAGAAAATCTACGGCTGAGTCCGTAGTTCCAATCCGTTAGCTGAGGAACGCGAACTTTGTTTGGAGACTCTTCAAATCTATGATAAACATTGTGCGTGGTATTTATTGTGAAAAGATAATTTTCCAAAACCTGAATTCCAAAAGAAGAAATTATGGGCGACCATTGAAGCGAATCTGCAGCGAAGTTGTAAGAGGTCGAATGCGAAGTTGTTAAAATCCTGAGATTCTTGCTCACATCATCAAGGTCTGTATCTTCGCTTGCCGTGTCTGCGCTTGCGAGCAAATATTTTATGTCAAAATCGTTTCCAAGCCTAAAGCCCACAGTTCTCTGTTCCGTTTGATAAGCGTACTGACCCAAAAGAGGATGCGGATAAAATCTATAGTTGGTATCAAGTTCCGGTGCATACGTAAAATCCACGGTTGGAGAAAGAGTGTGGCGAACGCCAGTAAATCTGCCCCATTCGGGAAGCCATATACCGTAGAGCTTTGTGTTGGTTCTCACAGAGCCATTGCCTTTCAAATAGTATTGCCCGTATTCGTCTTTTGATGGGTCAAAAGCAAGGTGACCTCTTTTGTCTATGGAATCACGCGGCGAAATATATTCCTTCGCGGTCCAGTTCCCAGCAAAATTTAGTGACGGAGTTATGCTTAAAACATCAAAGAGAATTCCCGTGTAATTTAAAGAAAAATTATCAGAAAAACCTACATAATAAGACGTTGTGTCAATAGTGTAATAATCGGATGCAGTGTCTAGAGGATTGGAATATATGGTATCTGGTGCCCTAACCATATAGTTGTTTAAGCGGTTATAATAAGAATAATTTATTTTTTCCCAGAACGGAGGATTTATGCTTTCTCCAGAAACATCCGGCGAAAACAAAGGACCAGAAGCCCTGAACTGAACATCAGGATTTTGCCGGACAATAAGCCCTGTTTGCAAATTGTATTCCTGCCTTTCTTTTATTGTGACGTTTTTATTGTCGCCTATTCTCTGATAGTAGGTCATTTCCGCATTTGCCTGCTGATCCAAAACTGTTTTCTCGTCTATGCCGTTTTGCCGCCGCAAATTTTGCCGTGAAACAAAAGAACCCTCGCCATTCAGGGTTTTGCTGCCATCCGGCGTTATTTTTTGTGCGTGTCTGAAATGAATATCATAATCTCGCCAAATTGTCCCATCGTTTAAATAACCCGTGGCATCCACATAGCCGTCCAGAGAGTATCTCTTATTGTAGCGAACTTCCGTATTCAAACTGCTCTTGCTGAAATCTGCCTCGCTGCCTTCCAAAACATTTGCGTAGAGTTGCGCATCCCAGTAATCATTTGGAGCATAATAATAGCCCAGATTGTTCATAAAAAAACCCTGCGACTGGTCTCCGCCTATTTTGGGCGTTAAAAGGCCACTGCGCCGCCCGCTCTTAAGCGGTGAAATCATAAGCGGCAAAACCATAACCGGAACCTCGCCCATATTCAAAACCACAGGTCGCGCCGTCACGCTCTCTTTTGGCTTTAGCACCATCCTCCTGCTGTAAAAAGAATAATGCTGGTGCTCGGGATTGGAGCAGGTGGAAAAATCACCTCTTTCAATTAAAAATCTCTGCTCTTTGAGAGTATCCGCGCTTTGCAGCGTAACCGCTCTTATCACCGTTCCGTTGAATTGCTGGTTATCCATATAGCTGGTGCCATAGATTATTTCGCCAACTTTTGAGGATAAATTGTATTTCATTTTGTAAGAGGCAAGAGAAGGCTGCGAAGTTTCCCTGAAAACCGGATTTCCCACAACCTCTATTAATTTGTCTTTCTGGCTATATATAATGGTATCGCCATTCAGCGTTGCCGTGCGGTATTTGAGCTGTGCCTTGTTGTTCAAATTAAAGGTTTTGGACAAAACATTGTATTCCAAATCAACTGCCCTATACTCCAAAGTATCGTTTGTGCCATCATCTATCATCCATCCGCTTTCGCTTTGCACAGTATCTGCCGCCTGCTGCCTCTCTTCCAATTCAAAGCGAATAAACTCCTGCGAAAAGGCAAAAGTACATAAAAACAAAATGAGCAGGAAAGGCATTGGGGGTAATATAGCAAATCATTTATGATTTTGCCTAAATTTTGTATCTTCAATTTGTGCAAAAAAAAAGTATCTACATAGAAACTACCATACCAAGCATTATCACTGCTAGACCAAGCAAGGATATAACTACTGCTTACCGACAGGAAATAACAAAATTTTTTTGGGAAAATGAAAGGCATAAATATGATTTGTGCATTAGTGAATATGTACTTGAAGAATGCAGCAAAGGCGATATAAATGCCGCAAACCGCCGAATGGATTTATTGTCTGGCATTCCGTTTTACGCGAAAAATAGCGAAATTGAGTCATTATCGGCGGAATATTTTAATTATTTGAATGTTCCATATAGGGCAAAAACGGATTGTTTTCATTTGGCGGTATGCGTGGTTCATAAAATTAACTATCTTTTAAGTTGGAATATGACTCATTTAGGAAATACCACGTATTCAAAGATAGTTCTATATAACGGTTCGCGTGAATTGTGGTTGCCTGAATTGTTAGCACCAGATATATTTATGAAAATTCAAAAAGAGGAGGCTGAAAATGGAAGAGTATAAAGAGTTGGATGATCCCATAGATGAGGTTTATCGTATTCGCGTGGAGCTGCTGAATGAATATGGCGGAATAGAGGGATATTCCAAGCATTTAGATGAAGTTCGCCCAAAATGGGAAGCAATGGGATTTCGCCGTATAGAAGAAATTCAGGGGAATGCCAACCCATGATACCCTCCCCCACAAGGTCTGCCCCTAGCAAACTTACTTTCGCCGGAGCCTGCTCTGCAAGCTCCGTTTTGCGTTTCGCCCCCCCCCCCCCCCCCCCCCCCTATTGTCTGAACCAGAATTCACAGAATTTAAGAATTTCCAGAATTTTCAATTTCACACACATAACGGAGAAACCTTATGAGAAACTCTCTCTCTAAAATCGTATTAGCTGCTTTTGCAGTGAATTTCACATTATCAATGGCTTTTGCCGCTGGCATACCAGGAAATTGCTCGGAAGAAATAATGACTCTTTCGAAAGGTAGTGGTTTTGATATGCAAGCATTTATGAGCAATTTGCCGCCTGCTGTGGCAAAAGCAAAATTGCAGGCAAAAGCTCCTTTTGGCAAACCAAAAGACAGCGATAAAACAGACATAGGCATGACCTTTGGCTGTCTTAAAGCTTTTCCCGAATCTCCTGGTGAAATTCAATCTTTGCTTAAAGATATAAGCTTGAAAACGGCTAGCGGTGTTGCAACAAATCAATTGTATGCAAATGAGCAGGAGATACCGCCAGAACAGTATCAATATCAGCAAGCACAAGTATCTCAATATCCGCCACCGCAAGCACAGTATCCATCTCCGCCAGTGCAACCTCAATATCCACCGCCACAAGTGTTTTATATATACGTGCCACAGCAGGTACAGCAAACGCAATGCTCGCAAGCACGACACGAATATTTCACAACTGGTCAAAGGTGGGGTACTTTTGTATTAAATATCATTCCAGGTTTAGGTTCCGCCGTAATTATGAAAGATTATGTAGGTATGGGCATTCAAATGGGCTTGGTTGCTTCTGGGGGGATAATATGGAGCGTAGCAGAAGCAGGAGGTGAATCAGGTAAGAAAGTGCTCCAAGGGATTGGTATGGGTTTAGGTTATGGTGTAAATCCTTTATACAACATTATCCGTTCCGCCACCTATGGTGAATCTAAAGAAAATTATGCCTCTAATAACCGCAATGGATTTAACTTAGCCGTTCTGCCCAACCGACACGGAGAAATTATGCCATATCTGCTGTACAATAAAACTTTCTAAAATCAAGGTCATAGGGGTTTTGACAGAACAAATGTGGCTGTTTTTAATTTTCTAAATTCCCCCCTATGGATTCTTCTAATTTCATCAAGGATTTTATAGTTGAAGATTTAGGCAATAAACGCTATAGCTCTGTGCATACAAGGTTTCCGCCGGAGCCGAATGGATATTTGCATATTGGGCACGCAAAGAGTATTTGCATAAATTTTGGCATTTCAAAACAGTTTAATGGTATATGCAATTTGCGTTTTGACGATACAAACCCTGCAAAAGAAGATGTTGAATATGTGGATAGCATAAAAGAAGACGTTAAGTGGCTTGGATTTGACTGGATGGAATATGAATTTTATGCGAGCGATTATTATGGCTTGTGCTATGAGTTTGCCGAGCAGCTTATTTTGGCAGGCAAGGCTTATGTTTGCCACTTAAAAGGCGATGATGTTGGCAAATACAGAGGCACTCTCACAACCCCAGGCCAGCCAAGCCCCTGGCGAGACAGACCAGCAAACGAAAGTTTGGAAATTTTCCGCAAAATGAAAGCGGGCGAGCTAGAAGAGGGCGAGGCGTTTTTGCGCGCCAAAATAGATATGGCAAGCCCTAATATGAATATGCGCGACCCTGCGATTTACCGCATAAAAAAAACGAGCCATCACCGCACCGGCAACGAGTGGGTTGTTTATCCCATGTACGATTATGCCCACCCCATAGGCGACTGGATAGAGAACATCACTCACAGTATATGCACATTGGAATTTGAAGACCACCGTCCCCTTTACGAATGGGTGCTGAACGAAATCAAAGCCTTGATAGACAAAGGCTACGTGCCAAGCCGAAAAATGACACCCGCATTGCCACGCCAAATTGAATTTGCCCGTCTTAACTTAACCTACACGGTTATGAGCAAAAGGCTTTTGAGGGAATTGGTTGAGCAAGGCAGCGTTATTGGCTGGGACGACCCCAGAATGCCCACAATAAGCGGGCTTCGCCGCAGAGGCTACACGCCAAGCTCCATTCGCGAATTTGCAGAAAGAATTGGAGTTGCCAAAACCGATAGCATAGTGGATATTCAGCTTCTTTACTTTTGCATAAGAGAAGAATTGAATAAAAGCGCACAAAGGGCTATGGTTATTTTAGATCCTTTGAAAGTTGTGATAACAAACTGGGAAGAAGGCAGTGAAGAAGTTTTTGAAGCGGAAAACAACCCTGAGAATTTGGAGATGGGCGCAAGAAAAATAGTTTTTGGCAGAGAAATTTATATAGAACGCGAAGATTTTATGGAAAATCCTCCAAAAAAATATTTTAGGCTCTCTCCTGGTTCAGAGGTTCGCTTGAAGGGCGCATATTATATCCGCTGCGAGCAGGTTATTAAAGACTCTGACGGAAAAATAACTGAGCTGCATTGCACTTACGACCCGGAAAGCAGAGGCGGAGAAACTGCGGATGCCCGCAAGGTAAAGGGAACCCTGCACTGGGTTAATTGCATAGACGCAGTTGATATTGAGGCAAGGCTGTTTGAAAATCTTTTCACATTGGAAAACCCTG
>Ga0268262_10004173_pt1 | contig 15089 bp, 9 predicted proteins | sample TergutNc150P3_FD_190354 | JGI IMG/M metagenome (GOLD analysis project Ga0268262, IMG submission 190354) | Nasutitermes corniger P3 segment gut microbial community from laboratory colony in Florida, USA - Nc150 P3 (SPAdes) (version 2) | ecosystem: Host-associated > Arthropoda: Insects > Digestive... | reverse complement strand
GTATAGCCTTCAGTGTATTGAATACGGTCCCCGGTTGTGTAATGGTAGCACGGCAGACTCTGGATCTGCTTGTGGGGGTTCAAATCCTCCCTGGGGAAAGTCGATTTTTCGTAACTCCTTATGCAGCAAGGAGTTAGCGTTTTTTCTGAACTACCAGACAACTGGCGTTTAACTACATTTTAAACTATGAGCAAAGGGTATGAGCAAGATTCTACCTTCTGCTCACGGAAGGAGTTTGTTGTGCGGCAGTATTACCTTCATACCCGAAACTGAGGTGAAATATGAAGGATTTAGTCTTATATGGTGCCACATGGTTAAGGGCCGATTTTCATCTGCATACCAAAGCAGATAATGAATTTAAATATACAGGTGATGAAAATTCCTATCGCTCTAGTTATGTAGATGCATTGGTTAAGGCTAATATAAATATCGGTGTTATTACTAACCATAATAAATTCGATTTTGAAGAATTCAAAGCATTGCGAAAAATTGGCAAAAACAAGAATGTTTTTCTTCTACCTGGCATTGAACTATCTGTAAATGATGGTGCAAATGGAATTCACACACTTATTGTTTTTTCTGGTGAATGGTTGGAGAATGGCGACTATATTAATCAATTTTTAAATGTAACATTTGAAGGTAAGGTACCGACACAATATGAAAATGAAAATGGCAGAAGTTCTCTAAATTTGATTGACACAATCAAGAAACTAGAAGGTTACCAAAAAGACTTTTTTATTATTTTTGCTCATGTAGAGAAATCAGGAGGATTATGGTACGAAATAGATGGTGGAAGATTACAGGAACTAGGAAGGAATGAATTTTTTAAACGTCGAACACTTGGATTTCAGAAAGTTCGTACTCATGACAAACCAAATGAAAAATGCCGTGTGAAAGTTACAGATTGGATAGGCAAAGCATACCCAGCAGAAGTAGAGGGCAGTGATCCGAAAAGTATTGACCAAATTGGACAGGGAAAGCCTTGTTTTTTAAAAACAGGCGCTTTTACTTTTGAAGCTGTTAAATTTGCGCTGATTGACTACAAGAACCGTTTGCGATTAGATAAGATGCCTGAATACACACATTCACACATCAGGCAAATTCGATTCGAAGGGGGAACGCTTGACGGGCAAACAATTCGTTTTTCACCGGAACTCAATACACTTATTGGAATTCGAGGTAGTGGTAAGTCTTCCATTTTGGAAACATTACGTTATGTTTTAGGTAATCCTCTGGAAGCAAACGAAAGTGACTATGATTATAAACAGAAACTGGTAGAACGAACATTTGGAAGCGGCGGTAAAGTTGTAATTGATGCATTAGATCGTCATGGGTTAATTTATCAAATACGGCGTATATTGAAAGAAAGTACAAACGTTTTCATAGACGAAAAATTACAGCCAGGTTTATCGATTCGGGAAACAATTTTGAATAAGCCTTTGTTTTTTGGACAGAAAGAGATTGCAGCCGGCAATAAAGGTTCTGAAAAAGATTTAATTGAAAAAATGATAGGTACCAAATGTGATGAAATTCGTCATCAAATCGCTGAACAAAAAGTCAAAGTAGCTGATGTAATTACCAGATTACAAAAGGTCAGCAATGTCGAGGAATTACTAGAAGAACAAACCCATATTAAGCAGGATGCTGAACATCATTTGAATTTCTATAAAAAACATAAACTGGAAGAAAAACTGCAAAAACGACTTGGTTTTGAAACAGACATTCGAAAAGCAAACGAAGGTGTTGCTTTGATTGAATCATTTACTGATGATATTAGAGATATAGTGGCAAAACATGAAGATGAATTACGTAACTTCACAGGTTATTCATCAACTGATAACGATGTAATCTTTAAGAAGTTTGATGCTCAATTCTCTAAGATTCTTCAGAGTTTGGATACTATAAAATCTGAACTGATAAAGTCCGAAACCGTTCTTGAAATATTGAGAAATGAGCAAAAGAATCTTTTTGCGATTAAAAATGCTCTGGCGGATGAATTTGCCGCTGTTGAACGAACCTTGGTCGAAGAATTAAAAACATCTGATGGACAAAATATCAGTACTAATGAATTTCTGGCAAAGAAAAAGAAATTAGCTTCTGCAGAAGCTACGCTGATTGCTCTTTCAAAAAACATTAATCTGAAGACAATCCTTCAAACCGAATTGAGTAAGGAATTGCAAAATCTTAATAATCTTTGGCATAATGAATTTCAAATCATTAAAGATGAATTGGATGATGTTTCACGAAAGAATGAAGCATTAAAATTTTTAGTTGAATATAAAGAAGATAAAAAATCATTTAACGATTACTTCAAAAGTGTTTTTAAGGGAAGTGGCGCAAGGGATGCTACATTTCAAGGTATCGTTGAAAAATATCGGGACTTTATAGACATTTATTTTGATTTTGAAAACGCAAAAAAATTATTTGGTAATAACCCTGATAAATTTATTGAGTTTTTTGAGCATAATTTGAATACATTGCTAGCATATCAAACACCCAATAAATACACAATTACTTATCATGAAATGAAACTCGCCGATCATTCCTTAGGGCAACGGGCATCGGCATTGATTTTATTTGTACTGGGACAGAAAGAAAATGATGTCATTATTATTGATCAACCCGAAGATGACCTGGATAATCAGACGATCTACGAAGATGTTATAAAATTAATCAGGATAATGAAACCTTCAGTCCAATTTATCTTTGCAACTCATAATCCAAATATTCCTGTCCTGGGTGATGCAGAACAAATACACACTTGCTCATTCTCTGATGGAAAAATTGATGTTCTAAGCGGCGGTCTTGATGACATTGAACAACAAAAAAGAATTGTAAAAATTATGGAAGGCGGTAAAGAAGCATTTGATCGCCGGAGGGAGATTTATCAAATATGGAAACCATAGAATTATTGGAGCTTCTTGCTAAAGGAGAAGACAGTACCCGCCAGTTCAAGAAGGATATTACTAATGCAGATTCACTTGCTGCTGAGATGGTAGCTTTTAGCAATGGTTTAGGCGGAAAAATACTTATAGGGATCAACGATAATGGTACGGTTGCTGGTCTTACTAATGATGATATTCGTCGCTTAAATCAGCTTATTTCAAATACTGCCAGTCAAAATGTTCAACCAGCAATTAATCCTGTAACAGAAAATATTAAGACCGATGATAGCTTGGTCATGCTTGTTGACATTCCGGAAGGTATTAACAAACCTTATCAGGATAAAAACGGCGTGTTTTGGGTAAAAAGCGGGGCAGATAAACGCAGGGCAACTTCGCGTGAAGAAATTCAGCGGTTGTTTCAAAAATCAAATCTAATTCACGCAGATGAAATACCTGTACCAGGTGTTACTGCCGCTGATCTGGACTTGGATTATTTCAAGGATTTTTTTCAAGAACGGTTTGGTGAAACTCTAGATAATCAAAAATTACCATTACAAAAGATACTGGACAATATGAACTTGTTAAAGGATGGGTCATTATCAGTGGCAGGTACACTCCTTTTTGCAAAAACGCCCCAATATAAACTTCCTACTTTTATTGTAAAAGCGGGTGCCTTTGATGCCAATGATCTGAGTACAACTCAATACAACGACAGCCGTGATATTACGGGAAAACTGTCCGATGTTTTTCGCCAGACAGTTAATTTTATTGTTTCAAATCTACGTCATATTCAAGGAGAGCAAGGGATAAACAGCGTGGGAAATTCGGAAATACCCGCCGAATCAATAGAGGAACTTGTTTCCAATGCCCTGATTCACCGTGATTATTTTATCTCTGCTCCTGTACGAGTATTCGTCTTTCTGAATAGAGTAGAAATAATCAGTCCTGGGCACTTGCCTAATAACTTAACTGTAGAAAATATAAAATCGGGAAACTCCAACACAAGAAATCCGGTATTAGCATCGTTTGCAAACCATTTGTTGCCATACCGAGGTTATGGTTCCGGTATTATCAGAGCTTTGGCAAAATATCCTGATATTGATTTCCTTGATGACAGGGATGGAAATTTATTTAAAGTAAAAATGAAACGGGGATAGAGATATTGAAGGCAATGGGATTTTCCAACGAACAGATACAAACTGTAACCGGATGAATGAACATGGTGTCATAAACAGACATTTATAATGATTATGAGAGAATCGTCAAAAGAACTGCATCTAGCCCGTAACAAAGAAGCGATATAAACTTCCGAAGGAATCAAATTTCGGAGGTAGTAAGGAATACCATTGGCCGCCGTTATTGTCATGGAAACAAGATCAAAGTTAAACGTTAAAAGAAAAACATGATAATTTGACGATAATTTCCGCCATAAAACGAATGAGCTTAACCAAAATAATAAATGCCACAATTGATGAATACATCAACAATAACAGTTTTATAATTGAGAAATATGCAGAAATTAGGAAATATATATAGAAAAATACCATTAATTTTATTCATGAGCCTATTGGAGCATTATGAACTAACTTTGCGAAGCAAGGGAAACAATTATTTTAACAGGGTTTCGCGGGCTAACGCCCGCAGGGTTCCGGCGGCAGAGTGCCGCCGGAAAGCCGCAGATCGACCGGGCAGGGAGATCTGCGGGCGGGGAAGTCAAGAGGGGGCTGCGGCCCTTGTTCTTAAAACAGCTTGACAAAATTGTGTAAATACACAATAATCTAATAATCATGAAGACGATGTTATCGCCCAAAACAGCTTTCTCAAACATGCACGGTCATAATTGTTATACCCGTGGACAAGGGGGTGTCGTCTAAATACAGCCATTAATGGTTTTTTGTGTTTAACAGGCGGCAACCCTTTTGGTTTAGCCGCCTTTTTTTATTGGCGAATAGTACAATTTAGACATCGTAGCCAAGTTGGTAAGGCAGGAGACTGCAAATCTTCCACCGCAGGTTCAATCCCTGTCGATGTCTCTGTGTCGTTGGCAGAGTGGTTATGCGCCTGTTTGTGGGGCAGGATTACAAGGGTTCAAATCCCTTACGACACCGTATGCAAAGGATGGTATTAAAATGTTAGAAATTAAAGGAAAGTATAACACCGCAAAGGTTTATACCGGCGCTCTGGATGAAAAATCACAGGAGCAGATACAACTGCTCTGCGATCAGGCTTTTGCAGAAGGAAGCGTGCTGCGTTTAATGCCCGATGTCCACGCCGGAGCCGGTTGTACAATCGGCACGACTATGACCGTAAGCGATAAAATAGTGCCTAACCTTGTCGGCGTCGATATTGGCTGCGGAATGGAAACATTGGTCATCTCTAAAGATGATCCGGTTTCAATGGATTTTGATCCTGGGAAATTGGATAAATGGATACATAAGAAGATTCCCAGCGGCAGGGATGTCAGAAAGGAACCGCATGAGTTTGTTGAAAAAGTGCCTTTACACAACATACGCTGCCGGGCGATTGATCTGCAAAGGGCAAAACTGAGTATCGGCACTCTCGGCGGCGGCAACCATTTTATCGAAGCGGGCAGGGACGAAGATGAAAATTTGTATATAGTTATACATTCCGGCAGCCGCCACTTGGGACTGGAAATCGCGGAATGGTATCAGGAAGAAGCGTGGAACCAGCTAAACGGCAGGCGAAAAAGCGATGTTGACGCTGAAATTGCAAAACTAAAAGCCGAAGGGCGGGATACGGAAATTCAAAGCAGAATAAAGGAAATTAGAGAACAAGTCCGTGTCGATATTCCAAAAGACCTGGCTTATGTTACAGGCGGCTTATTTGACGATTATATTAACGATATGAAAATCACCCAACTGTTCGCGGCCATGAACCGCAAAGCAATGATGCGGGTGATTCTTGAAGGGTTTGAAATTGCAGATGAAAACGGGTATGAGAATTTTACAACGATCCATAATTACATTGATACTGATTCAATGATACTGCGAAAAGGGGCGGTTTCCGCAAAAGCAAATGAAAAATTGCTCATCCCTATTAATATGCGTGACGGCAGCCTTGTCTGTAGAGGTTTAGGCAACGCTGACTGGAACTTTTCAGCGCCGCACGGCGCGGGCAGATTAATGAGCCGAAGCAAAGCATTTAAAACATTGTCTTTGGATGATTTTAAAGAACAGATGGCAGGTATTTATTCGACTTCGATTAACAAAGATACTTTGGATGAAAGCCCGATGGCATACAAGAACAAGGACGAGATTGTCCGCAACATAGCCCCGACTGCCGAAATTATGAAAATTATTAAACCTGTTTACAATTTTAAGGCTGCGGAGTAGGTATTGTTACACTGGTAAGACCGATGCATGGAAGACCTTCATATAAAAAGTAACGATAATATAATCAGGAGGACATAGTGCGTAACTAAGAAAACGACAGTTAAAAAGACAACGGTCAAGAAAACAGCAACAGTTCAAGGCAGAGTATAGAAATTTAACTCTCCTACCCAACCAAAAATCCAAAAATTGAGAGAAAGTAAACCTCAACTTTTTAACTTGCATCATCGCTAAAATCAATCTCCAATTTCCCGGCGTATTCGGGTTTAAATTCGGTATTGATTTCCCACAAAGGCAAATCCCGTACCAAGTTCCATAATGGTTTTGGCTATGTTCGCTACCAGTTCGTTCTCAATTTCTCTTTCAATGATGCCTTTGCGTTTTTCCACAAAATCAAAAACATAGGGACTTTTCAAGGTTTCTTCCGCAAGGTCACTAAACGGCGAAGGGAGCAGTTTATCGTAATTATGGGTTTTTTCCGCCGTCGCCTGCCGTTCATACAATTTCATTTCGATATGGTGGTTTAAAGCCGTGTTATTCCAGCCATTTTCTATATTTTGCCCAATATACCACTGCCGCGTACTGAAGATAAAGTTCTTGTCCGCATAAAATTAGACAATTCTATTCATTTCATTTGGAAAGACAAACCTCTGCTGGTTAAAGAAATCCCCACTATGTTTGATGAATAACCCTCTTGCTGCCCTTCTAAACAGGAGATTGAATGGCTCATTTCTACTGAACGGCGACAATAATTACCGATTATTATTGACAAATTCTGATTATTATGGCATATAATAATATAGAAGCTAATAGAGTTTTCTTTCCTCTCTGGATCTGCTTGTGGGGGTTTAAATCCTCCCTGGGGAAATCGCTAACTCCTTTAAGGCGTTTGATTAAAGTGACCGCCTGACAAACAGGACTCATTGTTTCCCCTCCCCTCATTCAAGTTAAAATATTTCATAATTATCCTCCATAAATTCCACTTTTATTATATTTTGGATTTGGATAATTACAAAAAAAATTATATATTATAATTAAAGTAATCATTAGAGTGAGGGATGCGAATATGACAACGAACCGCCTCAAGTCATTTAAAAAAATCGCCAACAACAAATTTCTTGTTTTTTCCTGTATCCTTTTCTTTATTATCGCTTTGTCGGCTATTACGGCATATTCAATTTCCGCGCGTCAAATTAACCATTCTTTTATTGATCAGCAGCTTTCCATAGAGTCTGAAACAATGCGGCTGCGTTTGGCGACTGCGGTAAACAGCGAACTTGCCCTTGTGTTAAAAATGGCAGATACTTTGGTAATCCGGCAGTATTTTATGAATCCTTCTGATCCGGTTCTTAAATCCCGGGCAGATGCCGAAATTGCCATTTATAAAGAACATTTCAAAAATAAAATACTTTTCTGGATTAATGACGCGGATAAAATATTTTATTCAACAGGAAATGACCCGTATATTGTCAATCCTGATGATCCTGAGAATTATTGGTACAATTTAACGTTATACGAAACTGAATTATTTAATTTTAACATTAATTATAATCCTGATTTGAAGCAGATCTATCTTTGGGTTAATGTCCCGATATTTACAGAGACGCAGACCGGCAAAAAACCTATAGGACTGCTTGGCACCGGTATAGACCTTACCGATTTTTCAAATTTTGTAGCTTCCAGCTATCGGGAATTCGATAAAAATATCACGACATATATGTTCAATAAATACAATGAAATTACTTCGGCGGCGGATTATGAACTGATTCGAAATAAAATCCGCATTGACGAACACCTGGGAGAAACCGGAAAAGAATTGATTAAGGTGGCGCAGGGGCTTTCCGGGGGAGGAAGCCGGAGATTCATCTATAACAAAAAAATATATCTGGTAACCTCCATTCCGGCGATGGAATGGTATCTGATCGTAAGTTATCCGGCGCCGGGCGTGTTGTCTCTGAACCATGCCATCAATACCGTATTTTTCACTATGTTGTTCCTTATCCTGTTCCTGTTCATCATTATTAATATCTTTATTGCCCGTTCTGAAAACGCGATAGAGAAACAAAACCTGCAGCTTCTTGAGGCAAACCGAAAGGCAGAATCCGCTTCCCGGGCAAAAAGCGATTTTCTCGCGAAAATGAGCCACGAAATCCGCACCCCGATGAACGCCATTACAGGCATGGCGGAACTGCTGCTAAGGGGAACGCTCTCAAATGAAGCGCGGGGCCATGTGCGGGATATCAAACAGGCGGGGAATAACCTTGTTTCTTTAATTAACGATATTCTGGATCTTTCAAAAATCGAAGCGGGAAAACTGGAAATCGTTCCCGTCAAATATATGCTTTCATCATTGATCAACGACACGGTCAATATTATCCGCACGCGGCTTAAGGAAAAACCGATACGTTTTTTTACCAACATCGACGGGAGTATTCCCAACAGCCTTAGCGGAGACGAAGTGCGCCTGCGCCAGATTCTTCTTAACCTGCTGTCCAACGCGGTAAAGTATACGGAAAAAGGGCATATCGGTTTGACCATTACCGCGGATAAACAGGACGATAAAAAGGTCCTGCTCAGGATAGACGTGGCAGATACCGGAAAAGGAATAAAACCGGAACATCAGGCGAACCTCTTTGACGAGTTTGTCCGGGTAGATATGAAGAAGAATCAGGGCATTGAAGGAACCGGGCTGGGGCTTGCCATTACCAGCCGGCTTTGCGCGGCTATGGACGGGAATTTAATCATGGAAAGCGAATACGGCAAGGGCAGCGTATTCACGGTGATTGTCCCGCAGGGTATTGAATCAAAAGAACCTTTCGCCGTGGTGGAGGAACCTGAAAAAAAGAAAGTTCTTGTGTATGAAAGCAGAATTAATTACGCGAAATCAGCGTGCTGGTCGCTGGAGAACCTGAAGGTGCCTTATACCATGGTAACTAATCAGCATGAATTTGCCGCTTCACTGTACAGCGAAGAATGGTTCTATGTGTTTTCAGGTTACGGTCTTTATGAAAAAATTAAACCGCTTATGGAACAAAGTGATTCAGTTTTCTGCGGGGGGAAAAAGCCCCGTCTGGCTCTAATGGTGGATTGGGGCACTGAAATCTTTATACCCAATGTGCGCTTTGTTTCCATACCGATACAGTCCCTTTCAATTGCCAACACCTTGAACGGCAAGGCTGACCGTCGGGATTATTTTGAAAGTTCCGTCAGTTCCGGCGTTATCTGTCATACCTTTCCAAACGCGCGGCTGTTGGTAGTAGACGACATTGCCACCAATCTTAAAGTTGCCGAAGGCCTCCTGGCCCCCTACAACGCAAAAGTTGACACCTGCCTAAGCGGCGCGGAAGCGATAGAACTTGTTAAACAAAATCAGTACGACCTTATTTTCATGGATCACATGATGCCGGAAATGGACGGGATTGAAGCGACGGCGGCGATTAGAAAATTAGGAATTAGGAATGAGGAAGCGCCAACAAAGTTGGCGTCAGGAATAAAGAGAAGGCAAATTCCCATTATTGCGCTGACGGCTAACGCCGTTGTGGGTATGCGGGAAATGTTTATCAAAAACGGTTTTAATGATTTTATTTCAAAGCCCGTAGACGTTTCCAAACTGGATGAAATTCTTGACAGATGGATACCGGCGGAAAAGAAGGCAAGGAACAATGAACAATTAACAATTAGCAATGAGCAATTAGCAATGAGCAATGAAGGACAAGACAATCTGCCGGACAAGAATACTCATTCCTCATTCCTAACTCCTCATTCCTCATTATTTTCCATCCCCAATGTTGATACGGCAAAAGGGATTGCCATGCTCAGGGGAAATTTGGCCCTTTACAAGAAAGTGTTATCCATGTTCTGTAAAGATGCTGATGAACGGCTGGAGAAACTGCAAACAATGCCGGAGGCGGATACCCTGCCGTCATTTATAATCCACGTTCACTCTCTGAAAAGCGCGTCCGCTTCTATTGGCGCGCAGGATGTATCGTCCCATGCCGCAGGGCTTGAAGCCGCAGGCAAAGCCGCAGATATGGTTTTTATCCGCGAACATTTACCTGACTTTACGGTACAGCTTGCGGAACTGGAAAAAAACATACGCGCCGCCGTGAATTAAAAGACTTTTTCTACAGGTTCCCTGATCTGTTACTTATTATTTGATTCGCGATCCCCTGTGCGTCCAGGCCGTTTTCCTTTAACAGTTCCTCCCTGGTTCCAAGGGCGCGGCCTGTGGCGGCGAAATCGGTGTCTGCCGCCAGAATAATTGTCCGCGCCCGGCAGTTGCGGCAGCGGGCAAGGGCGGCGGCATATTCGCCGAAACCGCCCTGTTTCACCCCTTCCTCGGCAAACGCTGCAAGGTCGTAGCTGTTCAGAATCTCGACAAGGTAATCCTCGTCTGCCGGGCTGAGGAAACGGAGGTTGTAGGCGTCGGCTTCAATGCCCCTGCTTTCCAGGATTTGCAACGCGCCGAGCGCCTGCGGGTAAAGGCTCCCGGTAAAGGCCAGGCAGATACGGCTGTTCTGTTTCCGCCTGAGCCATACGCCCCTGCCTTTCTCCAGGGGGAGCGAAAACTCCGGCAGTTCGGCGGGGCAAGGGGCTTTGGGGTAGCGGATCGCCGAAGGGGTGTCAAGGGAAAGGGCGTAGTCCAGCATAAGGGCAAGCTCGTTATCGCTTGCCGGGGCAAGGATAACCATGCCGGGGATCATGCGGAACAGTGCAATATCAAAAAGCCCCTGGTGTGTCTCCCCGTCGCCGTTTACAAAACCGCTGCGGTCAAGGGCGAAGACCACCGGCAGTTTCTGAAGCGACACGTCGTGGATCGCCTGGTCAACCGAACGCTGTATAAAGGTAGAGTAAATCGCCGCGACGGGCTTAAGCCCCTGGACGGCGAGGCCCGCCGCGAAAGTGACGGCATGGCCCTCCGCAATGCCCACGTCAAAAAAGCGGCTGGGGAAGGCCTTTTTGAAAAGCGAAAGCCCGGTGCCCTGTTCCATTGCGGCGGTCAGCGCGGTGACGCGCTTATCCCTTTCTGCGGCAACTACCAGAGCCTTTGCGAAGGAGTCGGTGAATGTTAAGCCTGTTTTCACGGGCGCGCCTGGAATGCCGCCGCTGACTGAAAACGCCCCCACGCCGTGGTAGCTCCCCGGATCTTCCTCGGCGAAAGCGTAGCCTTTGCCCTTGCGCGTAACAACGTGGATAACCACAGGCCGCTCAAGTTCCCTTACGTCCTTGAACACCCTCTCCAATTGAAGAATATTATGCCCGTCAATTGGCCCCACGTACTCAAATCCCAGATCGACAAAAAAATTGTCAATGTAAAAAACAGCCTTTACCGCCCGCTTTAGCCTTACAACCGCGCTGAAAAAAACATCCCCGATAAAGGGGAGTTTTTTTGCCATAGCGTCAAAGTGGCGGCGGAAGCTCTGGTATTTGGCCTTCATCGACAGGCGGCTCAGGTATTTGGACAACGCCCCCACATTGGGGCTTATGGACATGTTGTTGTCATTTAGAATTACGATCAGGGGAAGCTCAAGATGACCGGCGTGGGAAAGCGCCTCGTAGGCAAGCCCGCCTGTAAGCGCCCCGTCGCCGATGACGGCGATAGCCCTGCCTTTCTCTCCCTTCAGCCGTTTCGCGGCAAGGATTCCCTCGGCTGCGGAAATGGACGTTGAGGAATGTCCGGTATTAAAGGCGTCGTGGGGGCTTTCCTCCCGTTTGGGAAAACCCGAAATCCCCCCGCTTTTACGCAGTCCGGAAAACGCCCCGTAGCGCCCGGTGAGGAGTTTATGGGCGTAACTCTGGTGCCCCACATCCCATACGATTTGGTCTTCAGGCGAGTTGAAAACGCGGTGAAGGGCGATACTCAATTCAACAGTGCCCAGATTGGAGGAAAGATGCCCTCCGTTCCGGGAAACTCTGTATACAATAGCGTCCCTAATCTCAGCGGCAAGCCGGTCAAGATCCCTTGTTTTGAGAATCTTCAAACCTGCCGGACTGTTTATCCGTGACAACAGGGAATCGGAATTCTGCATTTATAAAAAACAATTTTCCTTATTTGTTCTTGTGTCTGTTTTTCCGCAGCTTTTTTTTGCGTTTGTGAGTGGCAATTTTGCGCAGTTTTCGTTTTCTTCCGCAGGGCACTTCAATTCTCCTTAGGTAATAAATATAAAAAGGGCTATAGCCTTTCGCGGCCCAAGCCGCGCCGCAACATAACCAGTATGATCCAGCCTGTAAAAAAGGTCAAGACAAAACAAAAGAAAAGAGAAAAAAGAAGAGAGAAAAAAGTAAGGCTGGCAGACAGATCTCTTACTTTCTTCTTTTTTCTCTTTTATTTTTTATTTTGTAATAAGCCTGTACGCCTTGCTGCCGAGGCCGATTCTCTCGGCGTGGTCAATGGTCAGAAGGCCGTTCCGGGATTCAATCCTTCCGATAATGTCTTTGCCGTCTTTCGCGGCGTACGCCAAATCCACGCAGGCCTTGTCCAGCGCTACGGGGTCAAGGGAGGCGAGTATGCCGATGTTCGCCATTGTGGGCTTGGCGGGGCTGCTTAGGCAGTCGCAGTCAACGGACAGGTTGTTCATCACGTTGATGTAGAGGATTCTTCCTTTGTACTTGTCGGCAACCGATTTTGCCGCTTCCGCCATTGATTCCAGAAAAGCGTTCTGGCTGTCGCTCCTCCAGCCGGTGTTTTTGGTTTTCCCGGCTGAGTGTATCCATGATTTGCCTGCGGACGAAGCGTAACCGATGGACATGTTTTTCAGCGCACCTCCGAAGCCGCCCATAGGATGCCCCTTAAAGTGGGAAAGCACCACCTGGAAATCAAATTCGTTGATACGCGCCCCTACAAAATTTTCTTTAAGATGTTTCCCGCCCGAAACAGGTATGCTGATGTCGGCGCTTTCGTCGAGGATCACCACTGGGGCGATTGCGGTAAATCCGTGGTTCTTTGCAACCTGGTAATGAGCGGCGGCGTTTGCCCGCCTGCTGCCGGGGACGGTATTACATTCAACGATAGTGCCGTTTACTTTCTGGACAAGGTCTTTAATCAGGTTAGGGTCAAGAAAATGGGGGTTGCCCGGCTCCCCGGTGTGTATTTTGACGGCGACTTTCCCGCTGGCCTGCAAGCCCAAAGCCTCGTAAACGGACATAAGCCCCGCCGGGTTTATATTCGCGGTAAAGTACACGGCGGGAGAGTCCGCTGCTGCGGGGACAATTTCGTCATTGTCCGTCAGAAAATTTTCCGGCACGGACGCATGGGCTTTCGTGGCAAAACTGCCAAGAACCGCGAATAACGCCACGGCAAAAGCCGTGATACAGGACAATACAATTACATTTCTTTTAACCTGCATAAAAAACCTCCCATTTTATCTTATTATACCATAACAATTATACCATAACAAAAGGGGAGAGGGAATGGAAAAAATTAGGAATTAGGAATTAGGAATGAGGAATAGGGAAGAAGGCAGTAATTCTTAATTTTCTTTATTCCTAACTCCTCATTCCTCATTTTTCCATACCTCATTCCTAATTTTTTCCATTCCTCATTTAACTGCTACTCACTTTTCTCGTTTTCCTGTATTATAGCAACAGATGAAACAAACGGGATTTCTCAGCGATATGGCAAGCCGCCAGTTTAACCCGGACTTGACGCTTGATTTGGCAGCCTCAGGCGGGCGGGCGATCATTCTCAGCGATTTGCACATGGGCACGGGCAAGCGGGACGATCTGGCTGATAACGGCGAACTGCTTATTAACCTCCTTGAGAATTATTATTTTCCGAGGGGCTGGTGCCTCGTGCTGAACGGCGATATTGAAGAACTCCAGCGTTACTCCCTGGATCATATAAGGGAAAGCTGGAAACGCCTGTATGAAGTGTTTGACCTTTTCTCCCTGCATAACCGCCTTTATAAACTGACCGGCAACCACGATGAAGAATTGCTTCTTGACAAAAACTATCAATACCCCTTGTACAGCGTAATCCGGATCGAGACGGGCCTGATTCCCGCCTATGTTTTTCACGGGCACCAGTCGTCGTCTATTTACAGCAAATATAACAAACTTTTAGGGGTCGGCATACGTTATGTGTTAAAACCGTTCGGCATAAAAAATATTTCCTCGGGCCGCAGCCCCTACAAGCGTTACTATGTTGAGAAGGCCGCCTATAAATTTTCTTTGGATATGCATTGCATATCGATTATCGGGCACACCCACCGCCCCCTGTTTGAATCCCTGGGCCGTTTCGACTATATAAAATTTGAGATAGAGCGCCTTATCCGCGACTACCCGGCCTCGTCGCAAGAACAGCGCCGGTTGATTGAAACCAACGTCCTCGCGCTGAGGCGCGAACTGGGCAAGCTGCAGCGCAACGAGCGCCGCGACGTTCTGCGTCACAGCCTGTACGGCAATGAAATGCCCGTGCCGTGCCTTTTCAATTCGGGCTGCGCCATCGGCAAAAAGGGCATTCACGCCATAGAACTAAGCTGCGAGGACATCGCCCTTGTTTACTGGTATACCGAAGGCAACGGCCGCCGTTTCGTAAGCCGGGGCGGCTATGAAATTGAGAAAATCGGAAACAGCCGCCGCGCTATCCTTAACAAAGACCGTCTTGACTATATATCCGCCCGGATACAGCTACTGGGAAGCACTATTGACAAATAACAAATAGCAGGTAGCAATGAGCAAAGGAAGAGGGCTTGTTTTTTATTACGCTTGCTGGTACTTTATTGCTATGAACCGGAACCAGTTAGAAATGAGAAGTGAGAAATTAGAAATGAAAGACAGCGTATCTCCCCAGAGCCGCCTCTTCCATTCCTCATTCCTAATTCCTAATTCCTCATTGGTTCTGTACCCCCCCCCC
>Ga0268262_10004172_pt1 | contig 15092 bp, 15 predicted proteins | sample TergutNc150P3_FD_190354 | JGI IMG/M metagenome (GOLD analysis project Ga0268262, IMG submission 190354) | Nasutitermes corniger P3 segment gut microbial community from laboratory colony in Florida, USA - Nc150 P3 (SPAdes) (version 2) | ecosystem: Host-associated > Arthropoda: Insects >... | reverse complement strand
TATTGCACTCTTCATGATATACATTAAAGGTTTTTTCTCCCGTTGGCAATGAATGATAAACAATGCACTTGTTAAGAAGAATATGCAACTTTGCAATACGATTACATTGAGAAACCTCTTTTTTTTCTCTTCATCGGATATAAACGCCAATATATCATTAAATTTATTTATGCCGCTTTGACGTGACTCTGTCTTTCTAACTTCCGAAATCGCCTTTCTAAATAGAGTATTAGCATCTTCCCAATTATCTACAGCCATAATGTACTCATTTCCTTACCAGTAAGGTAACTCTATTGTTATATTTTAATCAAGCCACAAATCGCATTAACAAGCCCGTCTATTTGAGTATCTTCAAAAAAACCCTCAACCATTCCAACTTTTTCTGAATTAACATAAACCAACAGACAGGGAAATTCTCCTTCTTGTTCTTCATTAATGATTGCTTTCTTGTATATAAATGACTTGCCAAGTTTATTTTGTAATTGACTAATAGGGATTGATTGCAGAAGACAAGCGATACTGCTTTCCTTATTTTGCTCTATAAGAACTATTCCCTTATTCGCCTTTATGAAATCACTAATGTTGGCACTGTCAATCTGCATTGATTCGTCTACGGGCATTGCTCCATACCGCTCAACCATTAATGCTTCAAGCGTTCTGTCGTCAGCAGCAATATCCGCTTCAATTTTTTTTAGAGATGTCTCATCTGGAGCCCATAAAATTGCACCGACAGGGCAAGCGTCTTCGCATTGTCCACAATTTGTACATTTGGAATCGTCTGTACAAAGGGATTGTGCCTTGGGATCCCAATAAATGGCTCCTGTCGGACACGCCTCAATACCACCGCACGCATCTGCGTTATCGCAGATTTTTCTGTTAATTCTAACCGCCATAAAATTACTCCTTATATTTTAATTTTCTTTATTGTTTGTAAAAGAATAGAGATAAACCTTTGAACATCTTCCTTTGTTGTAAATCTACTTAAACTAATTCTTATACTCTTACCTTCAATTCCCATAGCAATAAGCACATGGGACGGCCCTTTATCCTTTGCGCTACAGGCAGAACCACTTGAAATACAAACATCTGATTCGCCCAAACTTGCAACCAACGTTACGCCATTCACTCCCGGTACTAAAAGGTTAGTTGTATTGCAAACCCTATTCTCTGTATCACCGATTATTTTAGTATCCGGATACATTGTAATAACCGCACGCTCAATTTTGTTCCGTAAAACCGAAATTGTTGAAGCTTCTGTATCTACATTAATAATAGCGGCGGCTTTACCTATGGCTACTATGCCAGGAACATCTTCAGTTCCGGACCGAAGCCCAAATTCTTGCTCTCCGCCAAAAAGTAAAGGCGTAAATTTTTGAGGCTCTTTAATATAAATACCACCAATACCTTTTGGCGCATGAAATTTATGTCCGGAAAATGATAAAAAATCAACTCCCAAGTCATTTATATTTACATTAATCTTTCCGATTGCTTGAACCGCATCGGTATGAACCATTATATCAGGGTTATACGACTTTATTATTTCAACCACCTTCTTCACCGGATAAATATTTCCTATTTCATTATTTACAAGCATTATAGACACAAGTAATGTATCCATCCGGAGCTTTGCCGATAAATCCGACAAATTTATACGTCCACATTCGTCCACTGGCAATAATTCAATCTCGTATCCTCTACTTCCTAATTCGCGTAACTTATTTAGTATTGACGGATGTTCAACACTTGTACTGATAATATGTTTTTTTTCACGAGAAGACGCGATACAGGAATTTATTACCGAATTATTACTCTCGGTTGCACACGAAGTAAAAAATATTTTTTCAACAGTAGTATTTAGCAGACTTGCTATCTGCTTTCTCGCTGTAAGAATAAGCTGCTTACTCTTTACGCCATAAGGATATATGCTACCAGCGTTTCCATAATTGTTTTTTAATACATCTAAAAAGACAGCTAATACATCATCGTCAATTTGCGTTGTCGCATTATTATCAAAATAAAGCATTATTATGAATTTCCTCCTTGCTGAATTTTTTTGTATCTTTCTAATAATAATGTAATATTTCCGCCACAACCGCCAAAAACTTGATTATCATTAGTAGACGCCTCTTTTACAAAACTAAAAAAAAATTCTTTTCTATACTTGAGTATTTTTTCATTAATTGCCTGAAAAGACTCAGTATTAATATCACCTATTTCAAAAAACACTGGCTCATTCGCCCAAAACCAGCCGCACGAAAGACCGGAACGAGAATCAACAGTAACTTTTCCAAGAGGATTAATATGCACACCCGATATAATAGAAGGGCATATAGGCAGATTATACTCTTTTCCTATAAACTCACTGATCTCCGATTTAATTTCTTTCATTTCGTCAATTCCCAAATATAACGCTTCGTATTCATTCATAACATTACCGGAATATCCTAAATCAGTCAACAATGGATAAACCCCTATTCTGAAACATTCCTTTATTGTATTCATTATTCCAGAATAATTAAGTTTAGTCGGCACAATTGATGCGCCGATATTTACATAACCATTATTGTTTCTGGTTAATTTAATAATCTTTTGAACATTTTTTAATTGAGATTCCGCCATGTCCGGAGAAATACCATATATATTAGAAACTTCGACTGGATTAAAGCTGTCAAGTTTGAAAAGAATATTTAATGTCCCATTTTTGATGTATTCTATAAGTTCATCTGTTATCCAGTATAAGTTAGTAAAAATACTACATTGTATCTTTTCTTCGTCACAAGATTTTAATATTTCAATAAGCGCGTTATAGTTTTGCCCGATAACAGTTGGTTCACCAAGCCCGCATATATAAACACATGTGATTTTTTCGGTTCGTATAATGTTTCTGACTTTGCTTAATGGCAAATGAAATTGTTTGTTCCTGTCTGGAGAATCGCAGTAACGACAATTAAAGTTACATTCTCCGCTTAATTGTATATCCAATAATGAAAATCGACGCGAATTAAGTAATGTTTCTTCTGCCTTGGCACTAATATAATCAGCCCATGGAGCGTACATAATATTGATCATTACCCAATCTTCCATTTTCCTTTTCTTGCAAAAAGGCATTGTATCTCGTCAGAAAGCCTAACCTTTCCGTTATTTTTTATAAATTTGTTCAATTCATTTCCAACTCGTTCCTGTTCAGATAAGCCAACTCCAGCTATTTCCAGAACAAATTTTTGTGCAGTTGTTTTATCAGGAAATTCAAAGTAGTTAATTTGTATAAAATTTAAAAAACAAAGGTTTTCTCTCTCAAATAAATTCATTAGGTATTTCATTGCAATTCTATTTTGATTCACTTCGCGATTTTCTTCTTTAGTTCCAACGATTGAATCAATTGTGTCTTCCCATTCCCCGCCTATAGTCATAGTTGAAAGAATTGAAAAATCAGAGGCAAGCAATTCTTTCATTGCATTATAAACCTTGTCAGCTTTCCCTTGCTGATAAATAAAACGCCATGACCAAATGAACAGTACACAATCAAATTTTTCGTTTTTTAATTCATGTAATAAATCGTATAATTCGCCGCAAAGTACTTTACATTTACCTTCCCAATTATTAACTTTAATTTTTTTTCTAAAAACTTCCAAACGACTATCATCAATATCAATTGCCACCAGTTTTTCTACATCAGGAAGTATTTTTTCAGAAAAACGGCCTGTTCCGCACCCAATTTCCAGTACACGTTTACCCAACCATGGAATACCACCAATTTGTTTTTTAATACTTTTTATTTCATTATTAATTTTATCACAATAACAACTCCACGTCTCATATTCGTTGGAAACTAAATCAACTTGATTCACCGACATATTAATTGCCACCTCTAATCTATATTACAGATTCATCAATAATAATTAGTGTCTGTCCACAAAGTCGATTACTTTGTAGACAGATATTACATTTTCTCGCCTAAAAGCTGCAAAAATGCGTTATTTAAGGTAGTCTGTCTATAATGTGTCCACATTATAGACAGATACTAATTACTTTCTAAGGCTATAATATTTTGCTGATTTTGTCAAGGCCGTTTAAGAGTACAATTTTTTACCTTTTTCTGTGGCTTCCATAACCGTCTGTGATTGGATTTATACCGATTTATGTTCATTCCACATTTCTTCAATGCTCTTAAATTCATGCCCAATCTGGGCGGGCACCGTGCACAATTTCGCCGTACTCTATGCTCATTTTAAGCCGGAATCTTCAAGAGAAAGGGGAAATATTTAGTTTTATGTGATATTTTACTCAAATTCTGTTGAAAACAGCACATAATTTCATTAATTATTGAAAAATTATATGGTTTACTTCCAAGAAATTGGTAAACATAAAAGGGGTGAATAGTTACCTTTCTGACCAAAATTTACCGATTATCACAAACAACCAAGAAACCAAAAATTGTTACTGGTTATCCTCTGTTATGATTGCTTATCAGGTTTTTGTATAAAAATAAGTTAAAAAATCAACGAGTATCTTCATACTGAATATTTAGTCAGCTTTTCTTCACGGATTTCATCAAGAGTTATGTTGCCTAAATTAGTCGCTACTCCAAGAAAGCTGTTTGCGATAGGCGTTTCAACCCCCGCATATGATTTAAGAGATCAGGGACTCTTCGTTAAGGAAGATAAAGGATCAAGATAAATTTGGTTATATATCATTACATTATATTATTAAACTTAATGATGCTAGAATACAATTATCAGAATATGAACATTTCAAAGAATAAAAAACGGAAATACAGATAAGAACAATACTACAACATGCATGGGCTGATATAGAGCATGATTTAGGATATAAATCTAAAAATGCTATTCCTACTGTACTGTCCGAAACAGACAACAAATAAAAAACATGATAAAATGGAGGCATGAAAGAATTACAGCCAAACTTAAACAATGATGATAAAGATCTGATGAAAAAGTTGTTATCAGCAGGACACATAGAACACAAATTTGCCGTCCGATTATAAACCATTTTGTTACGCTCGAAGTGAGAAAGAAGCAGCGATATAGCCCGATTTCTAGGAATACATATTTCAACAGTAAGTTTATATATCAACCGCTCTAATACCAACGGAATAGAAGCGCTGGTACGGGATAAGACGCGGAAACCCGGTAAAGAAAAGATAAACCAGAAAACGAAAAATTAAATATACCGTTTAGTATGTAACGAAAAACCGGAAGGGGAAACCCATTGGAGCTGCCGGACGCTGGTGCAGCGGGTAGGGGTTGGGCATACGTCGGTACATGCGATATTACAGGAACTCGGATTACAGCCGCACTTAATAACCACAAGAAATTACAGTAACGATCCGGACTTTGAATATATATTGAAAGACGTAATCGGATTGTACTCAAAACCGCCCTGTGATGAATTTATTAAAAAAGTACTAGATATAAATAACGAAAACTGAACAACTAGTACTACTTATAATGAACGTAACATTTTTTGAATCTTCATGTTTTAGGATTAGATTATTTGGAGTCGAGCAAATAAGGCTCCTCTCTCCATTATATCTATGTATTCCGAATTAGTATCATAACATATCATCACTGTACTACGAAAAAAATTACAAGCCGTTGTTTAAGCAGGGCTTTTTAATATGAGCAATGAGAAATATAATTAATCGGAGTGAAGGACTAGCAAGAGGAGATAGCTTACAAGGATTGTTTGTTTTTTCCCTACCAAATCCGTGGTTTTGCTTCTGGTTTTATAACTTTGACATTTTCGCCAGAAGGTATTATGACAAAAAGCCCTTTTTCTAAAGCGTACTTTTTTGGCTTGGGATTGACTATCATTGCTGCTATAGCACTCAAAAATTCTCTTTTGTCACCGTGTTCATCGGCATACTTCCGTATCCTCTCCATGCGTTTCAGATGATCGTTGATATCTTCTATTTCGAGGGTGGTTTTTACTTCCACTGCCATTGCCTGTGTGCCGTTTTCAAGCAGGCCGTCTATTTCGGCATAAATATTGCCGTCAGTAGACCATTTTACGGTTGTTATCCGGTCAAACGTAAAACCGAGCGGTTTGAACTTTCGGGGAAGATCAGGGGTCATTATACGCTCAACAAGAGAACCTAATGTGTTGTTAAGCCCGCCGATGTTTTTTTGAGTCTCTTTTATAGCTTTTTCGGTTTCCTTATGAGCTTGTTGGGTTTCCCGTATGGCTTTCCATGCCTCATCCTGGGATTTCTGCATTCGGGCAAAATTTGCCTCTATATCAGACTGTGTTATCCTTTTAACTGACTTTTTTACAGGTTTTTGAGAGTTTTTTATTGTTTTTTTCACGGGTGTTTTTACCGGCATATTTTTCCCCCTGCTTAATATAATATATCTTAATTATTTCTTAAAGTAAAGTAGCGACTGCAAAATTACAGCAATTCTGCTTTTCCCATACAGGGGATGGCTAAAGAACACTTTCTAAAATGCCCATTTTTATTTAAGGGAACAAATACGGAAAAACACTGGTGAATACTGATTATTATTGACAAATTCTGATTATTATGGTATATAACAATATAGAAGTAAATAGTGTATTCTTCCCCTCTTGGATATGCTTGTGAGAGTTCAAATCCTTATAGGGGAGATTTACTTGAATGGTCGGCCCCTTCGTCTATCGGTTAGGACATGAGATTCTCAATCTTAAAAGAGGAGTTCGATTCTCCTAGGGGCTAATTCAACCTTTTGTAAATTCTCATTCCACGTGGTATTGAATCAAAGTGGTAATGGGAGTAGGGGCGAGGATTATTACATAGTTGAGGAAGGGAAACCCCACAATGCCGAATATTTCCAGAACATGAACGCCCCCGGCCTCAATCAGGGATCGGGCCGCGTTCAAAGTGCCGCCCGTGGCAATTAGATCATCCGTTAGTAGTATAAATCTGCCTACTGGAATATCCTCTTTTCGCAACGAAATCAAGCTGGACATAGAACGATCAGAAAGATACTGCACACAACGATATTGATCCTTGTTCATTGAATTAACTTGGATATATTTATGGGGGTTCAAATTCTCTCTGGGGAAATTTGAGATAAGTCATTACAGGATAAGAAATTAGTATATATCTTTATGACTAGGAGAAATCGGTATAAAGGCTCCTAATCAAATGAATTGGGAAAAGCATGAGATATTTTCCCAGAAGGAGTTTTTTATACATCGGGAATACTATCTTCACAAATACAAAAACAGCATTTCTATGTTAAGTTCAATAGAAAACAGGATCATTGAATAAAAATCAATTTTATGATACAAAATATCATGGAAGAAAACAAATTATTGACGGATTTTTTGGATTATTGCAAATTACTACTAACTCAAGAAGAATTTACTGATCGCATTAATCAAATCAGGGCAGAATATTATAAAGCTAAAACTAGTCCAATAATATTACCTAATAAGCATCAGAAACTTGAAAAAACATTTATATCATTTCATGAATTGATAAATGATATTCCAGCTTGGTATTTATGGCAAGTACAATCATACATAGAAAAACCATATGAATGTGATCTAGGATTGGCAGCAAGAACAATTCCAAAAATATTGAGAATTGCTGAAAGTCTTGATATATTGAAGCAATTAAAAGGTTTTGAAAAAAAGATTTTATCTATGCTTAAAAAAAATAATAGAGATATTGATAGTACTCTCTATGAAATTCTTGTTGCTTGCACTTATTTGAGAAATGGTGCAAGAGACATAATTTTTATTTCAGATGAAGATAGAAACAAACATCCTGATTTACAAGTTGAATATAACGGTATACTTTTTGTGGAATGTAAGAGAAAAAAGAAAGAATCAGATTATTCAAGAAAAGAACGAGAAGAATGGTATTATCAGTATTTGCCAGTACAAGATTATTTGGAAAAAAATAAAATCTCATTAGTAATAAAATGTACATTTCACAATGAGATACATACATATGAAAAGGATTATTTATACTATTTATTTTTAGATAATTATGATTTTCTTAAGAACGGAAATGTAATTAATAATGCTGAAATAACTCTTGAAACTTATATACCAGATTTTAAAAGTGTTAATTCAAAAGATGAAACAATATGGAAAGTGTACACGCCATATTTTACCAGTAGAATATTTAAGCATTATGACAATCTTTATGGCGTTACTTCTGCCTATGCTGCAAAAGAACGTGATCAAATATATGATCATGTCTCTAATATCATATATGCATGCGCTGGCTTATGGTATTGTGATTCTCCTGATGCGATTAAGCATCGATCAATAAGCTTTAAAAGACACATAAGTGATGCAGTATCGCAAATACCACAAGATCAAAATGGCGCGATACATATTTGTTTTGAATCATATGAGGGTATAAATGTGGAAGATGAAAACTTTTTAAGGACACTTGCAGATTTATGGGACTTTAAAATTGATGGTAAGAAAATAGATTATATTTATTTAGATTTTATTAGATTATATATTTCACTCAATAATAATTGGGAATTGGAAGAAGATGTAATTCCACTTGTAGCAAATAATTATAATGAAAATCAATACTTGAGAAAACCTCATGTTTTAGGGTTATATTATTAATAAATATAGTCTAAAAGCACATTTTTAGGATAACGTATGCAGAAAGTTTCCATCTATTGACAAAATTATCTAAAAAAAATGTTGATGGTAAAATAAATCTCAAATAATTAAATTGTATCATCGCTAAAATCAATCTCCATTTCCGCCTTGACACGTTTTTCAATGTCTTCGACACTAGGCAAGGTATCGACCAATTCTGCCGGAACAAAATCAGACAGTTTATATTTGCTTACCCCGATTGTTTTATTTATGTTTTTAAGGGCATATTCCGCAGTCAGTTTATCCTTGGTTTTGCATAACATAATGCCAATAGACGGATTATCCGTTTCATGTTTAAGAATATCATCAACGGCAGAAAGATAGAAATTCAATTTTCCGGCATATTCGGGTTTAAATTCGGTATTTTTTAGTTCAATAACCACAAAACAACGAAGTTTGGTATTGTAAAATAACAGGTCAATATAGTAATCCTTTTCACTGACCTTAATTCGGTATTGATTTCCCACAAAGGCAAATCCCGTACCAAGTTCCATAATGGTTTTAGCTATATTTGCTACCAGTTCGTTCTCAATTTCCCTTTCAATGATACCTTTGCGTTTTTCCACAAAATCAAAAACATATGGGCTTTAAAGGTTTCTTCAATGAGCTGGCGGTTTTTAAGACCTCTAAGGGAGAACCTATGCCCCGCCAGCAGAGCTGTTTTACCAGCTCATATTATAAAACTTACCACAGGTAAGAATAATGTCAATACAAAAATCTTACTTTTGGTAAGAATTCTTATATTTTTTCAAAAATCGCTAACAAGCATTTACTATTTCTTGCCGCTGGTAAGTTGCCGATATAAAAATATGTTTATAAACGGCATTGAGTTCCTTACAATCCGCGAAATGGCAGAAAGGCTTGAAATAAAACCGTCCGCTGTAAAAGTCCGTCTTCATGTCGCCGGTGAAACTCCTATTTCAAAAGACGCTTTGTATTCCATAAAGTCCTTCAATGCAATAAAAGACTCCCTCGGCAAAGGTCGCCCCAAGAAAGCCACCGTACCAGCCAAGAAAGCTAAAAAGTAAACATTTAATAAAATTGATATAGTTCCCGATATTATTGTCAGGAGTGTAAAAATGGCTAAATGCCCTAAATGCCAAAGTGAAAAATCAACCAAAGAATGTTTTACATGGAATGTTACGCATGAAATTATTGACTTTGAAAAATGTACTAACTGCGGCTCTATAATTGATGTTGATATTGAGCGTCCAAGAGGAATGACACGTAAAAAACGTCCGTAGTTCGTCAGAAATTCGATTTTCAGAAAATGAAAAACGCAATTTAGCTTTCCTCCTTATTACAAGCATTAGAAACCCAAAATAAAATACTTGCGGCCATTGCCACTAAAACTGTTCCAGACAGCATCGAAAAAATCCTTGAAACAAGAACAACAGGGAGACAAGAATTTATGACTCTTCTGGAGATTGACGATCTTGACTATGGCGGGGATCGTAGTTAAGCAAATCGTTTGCCGGATCAAAACTGAAAAGAAATTCAATCTGATCCCCGTTCTTTACTTCCCTAACGCCTAGATTTAGTTCATGGGCTACAATGACCTTAAACTTCCAAAGCGGGCCGATTCCTTTAGGATTGCTTTTGAGATATTTCTCAAACGCCTCTTTTACGGAAACTTCCACCCCCTTAAACAGACCCATTTCCTCAAGAATGGGTTTTACAATTCCTTCAACGCCAAACATAAAGAATTCACCTTTCTCCTCCTGTTTTTTCTGATATTCCATAGTCATATCCCCCTTATGAAATTCTTGATTTTTTCCGAAATTCAAATATGGACCCGGAAAAAGCAAAACTTATATCAAGTCTCATTGATAAAATTCCCATTGTTATTCCCATTCTTTTTACTTCAGTCATATCCATCGTGACGCTGATAATCGGTTATAAAACTGGGAAACGGCAGAATTCGTTAAATCTGATAACGACCAAAAGGATTGAATGGCAGGAAACTATACGAGATGAAATTGCTGAATTCCTTAAGGATGTGTATTTATTTTATTTCCGCATCTATACGGAAATTTGTAATAATAATAATTTCAAAAATGATATTGAATCTTATTTTTCTGTTATCAGTAAGGTGTCGGCAGAGGGTAACAAGCTCATCCTCAGGCTAAATCCAATAGATGATGCAAAAATCATTGAGATTATTAAAGAGCTTTTAAATTTTGATTTACCTGAAAAAAAAGATGAAATAATAGCATCTTTTGAAAAAATAAAAACGCTCCTTGCAAAACTTATTGATGAATCTCATACCATGCTGAAGAAAGAATGGGAAAAGATAAAACTGGAAGCTGGCCATAAGAGAAGGCGCAAACTTCCCAATTAAGTTGTCATCGATACCATCCGCACCACATCAAAGGGTGGCCGCCCCCAAAAACCAGTTTCCACCGAGGCCCCCAAGAAGTCCCGGAAAACCTGATACGCTTTTATGCGTACCGGGTATTTAGATAATACACCTATACGGGTATTTATCAAGAGACAAATGCGAAAAAAAGGAGAATTATTTTTATGGTATTTTAATGGCAATTATATGGAATTGAGGTATAATATATAGATGTAATCGTGCTTTCGCTCCTTGGGGCTTGTAAAAAGATTTGGGAAATCTGTATATTAGACATAAGGAGCATAAAAAGATGGCAGATATGGATAGCTTGATAAAACAAGCAGAAAATTTAGGTATCCTCAACATTGATGTCGATGGCAATCAACTCTCTCCAGAAGTCATTCAGGTTGCTATAAATGCGACACAGGGCCTCAATTCGAAGCTAAATAAAAATAATATCGCGATCAAGCTTCAGGAGGCAGATCGCGTTGTCGCCGCTCAATATAGATAGTCCAGTAATAAAGAATGAGCGTTGGGTAATAAAAACCTTCCGTCCTTTATTAAAGAAACTTAAAACACAACACATACCTGAGTCACCTAAAATAACCGAGGTAGACTTGGCTGATCATCGGGACTGGATAATTCAAGGAATGGGGAGATGTGTTGTTGTCATTGAGCAGTTCAGTTTACCGGACAAAATTGGAGGAATGCTAATAACCTCACATGATGCTGAACTTGATTATTTCAGATTGCATATCCTTATAAATTGCGCTTTGTGTAACAAAACAAATTTAGAAGACCGAATCCGTCAAAAGATTGCGGTAGTCCATGAGTTTACCCATACAGTGGCGGCTCTATCTGCCATACCCAGGGTAAGATCGAAAGACCTTATTGAAATGCTTAAAAAGAAATTTCAAACAAAGGCCCATGCTATTTATTATGACGATATAAAGCTAATAGCCAGTGAGCTAAGCAGTTCATTATCTATAAAGCTTGGGATTAATAACAATACAGACAAACAGATTCGTTTTCCCGATGAGCATTTTCGTTTGGGTATTGAAGATATTCCCGTCAGCTATCCTGTTATATTTGAGGAATTCCTATTATCACAAGAAATGTTTAAGGAATATTATTCTCAAGATGTCATTGAAGCAATGTGTAAAGCTCTTTCAGAAAGAAACACCAAAGCTTTTGCGGAGCTAGTCTCCCCTCCTTCCCAAAGAATTGCAGAAGAAAAAGCCTTGGATATTCAGTTTGTCGCATCTCGAATCCTGACTATTCTTTCACCTTTATACGCCCAATATTTATATTCCACAAAGAAAGACAGATAAAATGCGCCTTTTTTCGCATTATTTTTCTTATTTTTGCCGATAAATAAATGTGATCAGAGAAAACCTTAAAACTGCCATCAAAGATTCCGGCATGATAGTCAAAGAAATCGCTGTAAAATCAGGGGTTAAAAAAAGGACAATTGATAAATGGGTAGGGGCTGAAGAAACCGAACCCAAGGTAAATGATCTGTATAAAGTCTGCCAAATCCTCGGAATAACTGTTGAATGGGCTGTAGCAGGCGAATCCGGTGCGAAATACGTACATAAACTAATGAAAAATGATCCCAGAACAATCCAAGTACCTGAACGGATAGCCTCTATTGTCGATTACCTATTAGTCTTAGACGACAGAGACTTATCGGGTATACTGGCCCATGTTTCAACCCTAGCCGGAGATAAAAAAGGGCAACAAGCTACTGCCGGATAATCCAGTCCCCCCCCAAAATAAAATTTATTTCCGTTTTCGGAGATTTTTCCCGATATTAAAATATGACTGTTTCTGGAAAGGGCATTGTAGCAAGAATAAGCGAGGAAATAGACCGAAAAGGGCTAAAAAGAGCGGAATTTTATAAAATCGTGCCTTCCGGGACTTTATCAAACTGGAAAACAAAAAATCAGGAACCTGGTGTTTTTACGTTTTATAAAGTAGCCGTTTTCCTTGGGGTTTCCGTGGATTGGCTTTTAACGGGCAGGGATTCATCTGGACTTGTCCAGGATGAAAGCATATTATTAACAAAGTACCGTCAATTAGAGCAAAAGGACAAGAATGAGATATTAGGCATAGTAGAATTGAAAATAGACAACGTAAAAAAGGGCGGCATTTTATCCAATATGGCGATCGGATAGTGTGGCTGGATAGAAAATAAGGATTGTCAAAACCACTATTTATAGATTAAAATAAACATATGGGTACCAGAAAAACAAGTAAAAAGCCTCAAAAACCCGGGCATTCTTTCTCAAGATCAAATTGCAAAGAGTCAAAGAGTACAGGATTTTGCAAAAAAAGAAAAAACATAAATAATATCAATGATACTTATTCTCACAATGTTGTTGACTATTATGGGCCTTAGAATACCTTTGCGGTATTGCTATTTTGAAAATTAAGCTTATGTTGTTTTTAGGTTCATAAAAAATGGGAGGGGGGATATTGGACGCCAGGAAAGAAGCCGCGTATAAAGAAAAATGCAGAAATATTATCACGGTGTTTTCTTCAAAGAGTAAAAAACTTAAGCCTAATTTCGCTAAAGTAGAAGAAATATTTGCTAATTATACTGTATACAAAAACCATATGCATAATAATATGAAAGGAAAAGACGCATCAGCGAGAATAGAACCATTGATAGACAGCCATAAAATCGCTGCCGCTTTTTTCTGCTCATTCTTAAAATCCGCGCCTTTAACTTATGTGCCGGATAATTCAGGCATTCCTCCGAGCGGTATGGAACTATGGGCAAATGAACATGCCGCATTTCTGTTTGGTTTACAAGTAGTACAGGATTTTTGGTCTGATAAATATTTTAACTGTGATTCTACCGAGGAAAGGGAGATTTATAGAAAAATTATCAGGCTCCCTGAAACGGATAGCGACAATTACATTCATTGGTTTATAAAATTGGTAATTGATGGCATTGATAAGTATTTTGATTATCAAAATACTGAGAAATATGAAGAGAAGTTTATATTCTTTATTGCCCATATATATTTTTTACTAGAGGACTTTTCTTATCAGTTTTATAGAGCAGAATTGTATAAAGAACGTACGGAATATTTGGCTCAGGAACTTGAAAAGAATAAGAAATCTTAATTCCATTACCTTTGTTTTATAGCCCTCTTGTGCTTATTTTTTAATTCTTAATAAAATGGAGGCATGAAAGAATTACAGCCAAACTTAAACAATGATGATAGAGATCTGATGAAGAATTTGTTATCAGCAGGATACATAGAACACAAATTTGCTGTCTGATTACAAACCATTTTGTTACGCTCGAAATGAGAAAGAAGCAGCGATATAGCCCGGTTTCTAGGAATACATATTTCAACAGTAAGTTTATATATCAACCGCTATAATACCAACGGAATAGAAGCGCTGGTACGGGATAAGATGCGGAAACCCGGTAAAGAAAAGATAAACCGGGAAACGAAAAATGAAATATACTGTTTAGTATGTAACGAAAAACCGGAAGGGGAAACCCATTGGAGCTGCCGGACGCTGGTGCAGCGGGTAGGGGTTGGGCATACGTCGGTACATGCGATATTACAGGAACTCGGATTACAGCCACACTTAATAATCACAAGAAATTACAGTAACGATCCGGACTTTGAATATATATTGAAAGACGTAATCGGATTGTACTCAAAACCGCCCTGTATTGAGTCGTTTTAATTCGAGACTTAATATCGTCCAGAATCGCAAAATAAGCATTATTGTTGATCAGTATTACACCGCCTTTGAAGCCTTCTTTTCCGCTAAAACTTACTTTTTTTATTGGAATTGATCAATTATTGGAAATCAATACAAAGAAGGGAAATCTTGATAGTTCAATCTGTATCTTTTATTTAAGGGAACAAATACGGAAAAACATTGGTGAATACTGATTATTATTGACAAATTCTGATTATTATGGTATATAACAATATAGAAGTAAATAGTGTTTTCTTCCCCCTCTGGATCTGCTTGTGGGGGTTCAAATCCTCCCTGGGGAACAAATAATAGCACCCCGTTAAGGGGTGTAGACGGATAAATGCAACTGGTTCCGGCGCCGGACAAATCAACCACGATAAGTAAATGC
>Ga0268262_10004170_pt1 | contig 15096 bp, 13 predicted proteins | sample TergutNc150P3_FD_190354 | JGI IMG/M metagenome (GOLD analysis project Ga0268262, IMG submission 190354) | Nasutitermes corniger P3 segment gut microbial community from laboratory colony in Florida, USA - Nc150 P3 (SPAdes) (version 2) | ecosystem: Host-associated > Arthropoda: Insects >... | reverse complement strand
GGCATTCGGCGTCTACAGGGCAGATAACGGGTATGCCTGTTCCTTTTAGCACTCGTGCGTCGTCCTCGCCGAAGCCGGGGGCGGTATGCACTATGCCGGTTCCGTCCTCGGTTGTAACAAAATCGCCGAGGAAGGTGCGGAAGGCGTTAGGCGCATCTTTGAAGTAAGGGAAAAGCGGTTCGTATTGAAGTCCGGCAAGTTCGCTTCCTTTTTTGCGCCAGACGATTTTGTATTCCGACGCTTCTTTGTAATACGCCGATAGTCTCGCTTCCGCAAGTATGTAGTGTTCGGTTTTGTCTTCGATTAAAACATAGTCAATGTCTGCTCCGAGTGTGAGGGCGAGGTTTGACGGAAGCGTCCATGGGGTGGTTGTCCATGCGAGGAGATAAGTGTCATTGCTATCTACCCCAAATTTTTTGCCGTCTGCAACTTTGAAGCGCACAGTAATCGCCGGATCGTGTACGTCTTTGTAACCGCCCAGGTTGAGTTCGTGGTTGGAGAGGACTGTGGAACAGCGCGGGCAGTATGGGAGTATGTAGTGTCCTTCGTAGAGGTAGCCTTTGTCCCAGAGGGTTTTCATTACCCACCAGATTGTTTCCATGTAGTCGGCTTCCATAGTTTTGTAGTCGTGATCGAAATCGACCCAGCGTCCTAGGCGTGTGATTGTGGCTCGCCATTCTTTCACATAACGCAGGACGGCGGCTCGGCAGGCTTCGTTGAATTTGGCGACGCCGTAGTTTTCGATTGCGGTTTTTGAGTTGAGTCCGAGTTCTTTTTCGATTAGGTTTTCAACGGGGAGTCCGTGGCAGTCCCAGCCGAAGCGGCGTTCGACTTTTTTGCCTTTCATTGCCTGATAGCGCGGGATTATGTCTTTGATTGTGCTTGGAACAAAGTGCCCGAAGTGCGGGAGTCCTGTGGCAAAGGGGGGTCCGTCGTAAAAGACGAATTCGCTCTTCCCTTCCCTGTTGGATACGGATTTTTCAAAAATATGGTTTTGTTCCCAAAATTTAAGGATTTCTTCTTCCAATTTGGGAAAATTTACTTTTGCGTCAACTTGTTTATACACACGCCTCTCCTGCAATTCCGCCGAAGGCGGAATTGCTTAGGAGTTTTGCCAAAAAGCAAACTCCTGTCTTTATTGTTTTTTTGCCATTGGTAAGACACTATACTTTTTAATAATGTCTTGCCTTTGGCAAAACTCCACATTTGAGTATATTTTGCCACATTGGGAGATTTTTTTCTATATCCTAAGAAAAATAATTCTACCGCTATTTGTTGATTATCTTCCCTATTCTGTTTAACAAGTCGTCTTTATCGTATGGTTTTTTGATGTAATCAACCGCCCCTATTTCGTGCGCGTGTTGTATGTTTTTCGGGTCGTCGGAAACTGTGAAAAACGCTATCGGTATATCATGCAAGTTGCTTATCGCTTTTATTCGTTCATAAGTATTCCACCCGTCCATGTCCGGCATTATCAAGTCCAATAATATTAAATTGGGGACAAGACCCTGATAGAATAAACTGAGCGCGTCTTTGCCTGATTTGGCGGTTACAATATCATAATCTGTCTTTAATACCGATTCCACCATCTCAAGATGGATTTCGTCGTCGTCTACCATGAGGATTTTCTTCTTTTCGTCGCCGGCTGTAACATTAAATTTCTGCGTTTCCTGTTTTACCGATTCAAAATTCCGGTTGTTCTCTAAACTCATTTCGTTGACATGGTTTATAGAAGAATTTATCTGGTTAATACCCGCCAGTATTCCGTTCATGCCGTCTACCGTTTCTTTGCTTATTTTTATAAATTCATCCGTTTCTTTAACCAAAGTTTCACCTGATTCTTCCATGTCGTCAGAGCCTTTTTTAACTGAATAGGTTATATCCCTTAATCGACCTATGGAATCCAATATTTGTTTTCCGCCGATTTCCTGCTCTTCCATGGCATTGCGGATATTCTGTTCATGTTCTGAAACTGTTTTGACGCTTGAGTCTATCGCTCCAAAACGCGTCTGTACATCGGCGGAAGATTTGGTAATGTTGTCTATGGACGCTTTTATTTTTTTCAGCATCGTCGCGGTGGTTTTAGATTGATTACTCGACGACTCGGCAAGTTTGCGGATTTCATCGGCGACAACGGCAAAACCCATGCCGGCTTCTCCGGCGTGCGCCGCTTCAATCGCCGCGTTCATCGAAAGCAAATTGGTCTGGCTTGCGATATTATTCATCAATGAGTTTATTTCCAGCAGTCCTTCGGAATCGTGGGCTATTTCCAGTATTTCCTGCGCTACTGTCTGAAGACCTGCTTTTCCGTTTTCCGACGCTTCGGTTAAAACAGCGACGTTTCTGCTGTTTTCAACAAGCGTCTGAGTTACTGAATGAATGTTAGCTGTCATTTCCTCAATAGCGGAGGACGACATATTCACGCTTTCCGTTTGTTCTTGTATTATTTTTTTCAGGCTGTCGATATTTTCTTTTATTACCCCTACCGCCTTGCCGGCTTCTTCCGCGCCGCTTTCCTGTTTGACCATTAGGTTCTTCATATTGTCGAGGTTCAATGTAATCTGCTCCACGGCGCTGGAAGTTTTGCCCATATTTATGGAAAGTTCAAAACTGGTATGATTAAGACCGTTGATTTTATATTTTATTGTCCCGATTCCGCCGCCAAGATGATCGCAAAAATCGTTTACCATGCCGGCGATAGTGCCAAGTTCATCTACGGAACAAATTGAAATTCGTTTTGTAAGGTCTTTTTTCTCTGATGAAAGATTTTCAAGCTGCGCGATTACCGAGGTGTATGTTGCTCCTGTGTTTTTCTTAAGGGTAAGAGCCAAAGCAAAAACACAGATAAAAAACACAACCAGCGGAAGAAATAAAAATATCACGGCGCTACCTTTAAGCACATCTAAACTCCCGCCAAAGCGGTAAATAGTCAGCATGGAAACGGAACATGTAAATAAAAGGGTTACCAGAATTGCCGCCATAGGGACAATCCATGCTTTGGCTTCCTGCCTTTTTTCCCGGCAATCGTGCGGGTATCTGGTAAAGTCATGTGCAAGCAATGTGCGGGAAACAAGACCGTCGCCCGCTACATATACAAATGTCCCCACCAGCATTCCAAAGGAAAGGGAAGCCATAAACAGCTCCCCTTTTATGGAAGGCTCAAGTCCCAAATAATTGCCTATAAAAACAATGCTAAGAAAGGCAGCGTGGGTAACCACATTAAGAGCGATTCTTTTAAGCGGCACTGCCCCTAATTTTTTAAGCCACACTAAATATTGTTCCCCGTCCAGTTTTGTAAAATATTCGTAATCAAAATTCTTGGCTCCAATCCCCAGAATAACGCAATAAAGAACCAGAAAAACCAGCGACGGAATACCAAGCCGGAAACGAATTTGGGAAAAAGAACTGCCAAAAAAGAGCAGTATCAGAAAATCGGCAAAAATCATGGCGACGCCGGTTCCCAAAATAAGTAGCAGAAAATTGTATTTTTGGTTTTTCATTTATTAATTCCTTCCTCTTTCGGTACAAAATTTGTTCTATTGTTTTTTATCAAAAAATGGCTCATTATCTGTTCGCAGCAAATGGGGGGGGGGGGGGGGGGGATATTGTCTATACCTGCCCAAAAAAAGAGCCAGAAAACTATATTTTTGATTTTTCATATATAATTCCTATGTTACTATATATCACACTTTTAAGAAAAAAAACATATAAAATGATAAAATTTTTACTATTTTTTTTGTTTTCTTTTAAGTTATTTGGCAAAATAACAGACAACCGGGATAGATTATTTACCTTCTTCAACCAAAATCCGTATCGCTTCCACCGATGTTTTAATCGCCCCTTCCGTGTCATGGCAATGGGGGTTGCTCATTCCGGCTTTTTCGCGCTCCTGATTCCACACCACATTGAGGACGCACCCTGCCCTTGCGCCGAGGATTTGGCTGACTATATAAAGGGTTGAACTTTCCATTTCGGAAGCAAGACATCCTGCTTTTTTCCACGCTTCCCATTTGTCTTTAAGCTCATAGCCGGACGGCATACGGTCGGGACTGTGCTGACCATAAAAGGAGTCCTTACACTGCACGATTCCCGTGTGCCATTTTTGACCCAAATTTTTTGCCGCCTGAACAAGCGCGTTTGTAACGTCAAGGTTCGCGACGGCGGGAAATTCGATTGGGACATACTCTTTTGTTGTTCCTTCCATGCGAATCGCTCCGGTAGCGATAACAATGTCTCCGCCCTGAACGGGAAGAGCCATGCCGCCGCAGGTTCCGATGCGGATAAAATTACGCACTCCTGTTTTATACAGTTCTTCTACGGCTATTGCCGTGGAAGGTCCGCCCATTCCGGTTGATATTGCCATTACCGTTTTTCCCGATAGTTCACCTAACCATGCCGTGTATTCGCGGTTTTGATGAAAAAAACGCGGGTTATCAAAATGCGAAGCTATTTTCTCAACGCGTCCCGGGTCTCCGGGAAGAATTGCGTATAACGCGCCGTGGCTGTCGTCAAAATCAATGTGATACTGTTTTTCCATTATCTTCGCCCCTTATCGTATGGGATACCCTCAGCTCTCGGAGCCTGCGAGGATTTTGAACTAAACGCGAGAACTACAAGCGTGGTTATGTAGGGGATTATTTTGTAGACGACGCTTGGAACGGAAATCGCGCTCAGGAAAGCTATGCCGGAAGACGCGGAAGATATTGCTTTCATCAGTCCAAAGAAGAAAGCGGCTGATAAAATGCGACCGGGTTTCCATTGACCGAAGATTAATACCGCCAGCGCTAGGAAGCCGTAACCTGAAACTTCCGCGTTAAACTGCGTAGATGTCGGGATAATAAAAACAAGTCCTCCAAGACCGGCAAGCGCGCCTGAGATCATAACACCTGCATAGCGCATATTGTACACATTTATTCCGGCGGAGTCTGCGGATTGCGGATGTTCGCCGCAGGAGCGCAGACGAAGCCCGAAGCGCGTTTTGTAAAGAACAGCGGCTGAAACACCAAGTATAATAAAACCGATAAATGTGGTGATATACGCGTTTTTGAAAAACAAATCCCCGATAAAAGGAATGTCGCCTAACAGCGGAACTTTTTCGATACGGAACTGGTTTATAAACGGGATTTGCTGAACGGTGCGGATCATACGCGCGATGTAAATCGCTACGGCGGGAGCCATCATATTGATAGCCGTGCCGCTGATTATTTGATCGGCTTTCATGTTGATACTGGCGTATGCGTGAAGGAGCGAAACCAAAACGCCGGCTATCATGGAGACTAACACCGCCAACAGTAAAATCGGCTGTCCCGGAATATATTGCTGTAACAGGCTGATAAACAAAATGCCGGTAAACGCGCCCATGATCATTATGCCTTCAAGCGCGATGTTGATTACGCCTGAGCGCTCGCTGAACATTCCACCAAGAGCGACTATCAACAACGGAATAGAAAAGAACATGGTTTGCTGGGCAAGAAAATATACTATACTCATGTCTCGCCTCCCATTCGTTTTTTAAGGGAGTTTAAAAAGTTTTTTACAAGGAGCGCGAACGCGCTGAAATAAATTATTACGCTTATAATTATTTCGATTACCTGAGGAGCGAAACTGTATAACTGCATATTAAAGCCGCCTACGTTAAGATACGCGACTAACATACCGGAAAAAATTATTCCCAGCGGATTATTCAGTCCCAAAAGAGCGACGGGAATGCCGTTGAAGCCTTCCTGTGCAAGCACGTCAACGACAGTGATGCCTTTGCCCGAACCGGCAAGATACAGCAACGCGCCGCCAAGCCCGGCAAGAGCGCCTGCAATCGTCATGCTCAGAATAATGCTTTTCTTTTCGTTGATTCCTGCGTAACGGGCGGCTTCGCGGTTAAAACCGCAGGCTTTAAGTTCGTAACCGAAAGTAGTTTTTTCGAGAATAACATAGATCAATACCGCGAATAAAATAGCGATAAAAAATCCTGAGTTCGCGCTTGAAACATTATAGCCGTCACGGAAAATATAATCCATTCCCATTTTCGGAAGATTGGCTGTCTCCGCTAACCGCATACTCTGGTTCCGCAGAGAATCAAAAACCGTTTGCGTTACGAGATAATTTACAAGATAAGTACCTGTATAATTCATCATTATACATGCTATTACTTCGTTCACATTGAAGACGGCTTTGAAGAAACCGGGTATAGCGCCCCAAAGAGCGCCTGCAAGAATAGCGGCGACTAAAGCGGCTATCCAATGCAAATGACCGGGAAGAAAATCGCATTTAGCGCCGACAAGAACAGCCGCGTAAGCGCCTGTGATAAACTGCCCGGCGGCTCCAATGTTAAAAAGCCCCGTCCTGCTTGAAAAGCCGACGGAAAGACCGGTCATAATTATCGGAGTGGAAAAGTAAAGAACCTGCCCAAGCTGGTTCATGTTGGAAAAACCGCTTGCAAGAATCGCGCCGAACCCCTGTCCGGCTTGTTGAGCGTTACTTAACAACAAAATTATAAAACCGGCAATCAAGCCGACCAAGATCGCGGCGACAGAAGAAAGCGCGTTTATAACGGAAGGAGTAAGTCCGCTGTTTAAAAGGGTTATTCCATTTTGAATATTTATTTTTTGAAGATTTATTTTCATGCTACTTCCTGCTTTGCGGACCCCGCCATATAAAGTCCAAGCTCTTTGTAACTTACTTCTTTTGGTTTAACGTCGGCGACAATTTTCCCTTCAAAAATAACAAGGATTCTGTCGCTGACATCCATTACTTCATCAAGTTCAAGAGAAACTAAAAGCACTCCCCTTCCCTTGTCGCGCTCCGCCACAAGCTGTTTGTGGATATACTCAATAGCGCCGACATCAAGCCCTCTTGTCGGCTGAACAGCGACAAGCAGGCGCGAACCGCGGGATATTTCCCTTGCGATGATTGCCTTCTGCTGGTTGCCGCCCGACATGCTTCGCGTTATTGACTGTGCCCCCTGTCCCGAGCGAATGTCAAATTTTTCAATCAATTCGTCGGCGTATTTATAAATCTCGTCAAATTTAAGAAAACCGTATTTCTGGAAACGGTCGGTGTAATAACTCTGCAAAACAAGATTAAAAGCGAGGTTGTAATCAAGAACAAGACCGTGTTTGTGCCTGTCTTCGGGGATATGCGCCATGCCCCTTGAGCGTATGTCGTTATGTGTAATTTCTTTTCCCTCAAGGAAAATGCGTCCGGTTGATTCTGTCATTCCGGCAAGGGCATGGATTAGCTCCTGCTGCCCGTTCCCGTCAATTCCGGCAATGCAGAGAATTTCACCGGAGCGGACTTCAAAACTGGCGTTATTTACAAGCGCCTTCTCGTGAACTTTGCTTTTTACCGTAAGATTTTCAACTTTAAGAATTACATCGCCGGCTTTACGTTCCGTCTTTTCTACGGACAGATTTACTTTCCTGCCTACCATCATTTCAGATAACTCTTCTTTAGAGACAGGGGCGACATCTACCGTTCCTATGTACTTGCCTTTGCGAAGAACGGTACAGCGGTCGGCGACAGCTTTTATTTCGTCCAGTTTGTGTGTGATAAACAAAATCGACTTGCCTTCCGCGATAAGGTTTTTCATTATGTGCATTAATTCTTCGATTTCCTGAGGCGTAAGCACTGCGGTCGGCTCGTCAAAAATTAATATTTCATTTTCGCGGTAAAGCATTTTAAGGATTTCGACCCTCTGCTGCATTCCGACTGTAATGTCGGAGATAAGAGCGTCGGGATCGATTTCAAGTTTGTAGCGTTTGGATAACTCGACTATCTGGGCGCGGGCGTCGTCCAGTTTTAACATTCCGTATTTAACCGTCTCCGCGCCCAAGATAATATTTTCAAGTACCGTAAAATTATGAACAAGTTTGAAATGCTGGTGAACCATTCCGATTCCCAGCCTTCTTGCGTCGTTTGGTCCGTTAATATGAACAACTTCGCCGTTTTTTTTAATTACGCCCTTTTCAGCCTGATACAGACCGAAAAGGACGCTCATAAGTGTTGACTTGCCCGCTCCATTTTCACCTAACAAGGCGTGAATCTCGCCTTTTTTTAATTGAAGCGTTATATCGTCATTGGCGATGATGCCGGTAAATACCTTGGTAATACCGACCATCTCAACAATGTAGTCCATTGCCGTATTTACCTTACTTCCGTAATCCTGGATATGGTAACCGGAATTACGCTGGGGCTTCCGTTGCTGTCGAGATTATCCATTCTTGGAATAGAATCGGACGCCAATTTAGCAAAAATACTGTTGTAATCAGCCTGACTAAAATTCTTGAATTTGGAAGCCTGCATTGGAAGACCGACGCCTTTGTTATCGGCGGCAAAAACTAAAGTTTGTCCTCCGGGGAATTTTCCGGCGTAATAATCGGCAATACAATCGTAAACGGAAATCTGGAGTCCCTTCATTGCGGAAGTAATAACGGTCGGGGACTCGCCGGATTGATCTACGTCAACGCCGATTACTTTCTTTCCGGCTTGTTCAGCCGCCGCCATTACAGAGTTGCCTACCGCGCCGCCGCAGGCAAAGATTATGTCTACTCCGCTGTTGAACCATGACGCCGCAAGCGTTTGAGCTTCGGGTGTGGCGGCAAAGGCACCTGTGTAATGGTAGTTAATTGTAACCGAGCCGGAAGCCAGTCCTAATTCTTTAGCAGCGTATTCCGCGCCCTGAACAAAACCGTAACCGTAACGGACAACGGCTGGAACCGCCATTCCGCCTACAAAGCCTAATTTTCTGTTGCCGTCTTTAACAGCCGAGTATCCGGCGAGGAAACCAGCCTGATCTTCGGCGTAATTTACACCGACGGTATTTTTGCCGGTTTTAAATTCGGAATAATCCGCGCTGTGCGGCACGCCGTCTACCAGAATGAAGTTTACATTGGGATAGCGATCCTGCGCGATGAAAACCGGAGTTTCAAAAAGGAATCCCGGAGTAACGACGATTTTCGCTCCGCCGCGAACCGCAAGATCAATCGCCGTAAGATAGGCGTCGTTGCTCTGTTCCGCAGGCTGGTAGTATTTATGGGAAATGCCTTTTTCTTTCGCGTACTGAACCAATCCTTCCCATGATCCCTGATTAAAAGATTTGTCGTCGATAGTGCCGAGATCTGTTACCAGAGCAAGATCAAATGTTCCTTTGCTCTTTTGACCCTGTTGTTTTGAACAACCCGAAAATAAAACAAAAAGTGTTAATAAAACCAATAATGTTTTTTTCATAAAATTTCCCCCTAAATTATTTTTATATAATATAGACAAAATTTGAATAAAAGTCAAGAGTATTTTTTTAAGTATTTTTATATAAAAAAATGTTACAATTTTGTATTAATAGCCCGGTTAATAATAATTATTGGAAAAAATCAATCTTATTTTGTAGAAAAATTTGACAATGTCACTCTTCTTTTTTTTCCTCTTCGTTGTTTTTTTCCCTGTTTCTTCTTATGATGATCCGAGGCACATAAAATATCAGACCGGACACTGCATAAACAGTAAATATTATAAAAATTATATTTTGAGGATAAACAACAACAAGTATGATCAATACGATCATCAAGGCGAAAAATTCTATGGTTCTGACTCTGGTCAACTTTATTTTTTTAAATGACATATAGGGGATATTGGATACCATGAGGAATGAAAGAACGGTAATAACTATCGGCATAGCTTTAAAAAATGTCGGCATAAGAGTCATAAGAACCGGAATTGTCTTGATGTTAAGGGCTAAATCTTCGGGACCTAAGAGCTCATAACTCAACACAAAGGAAATTATTACGCCCGCCGACGCCGGAGTGGGAAGTCCCACAAAATGTTTCTGCACTTCTCCGCTCTGCGCAAGCACATTAAAACGCGCAAGACGAAGGGCGCAGCAAAGCACATAAAGAATGGCAATGGCAATGCCTATCTTTCCCATTGTTTTTAAAACCAGCATATACATCATTATACCGGGAGCCATTCCAAACGAAACAAGATCGCTGAGCGAGTCTAATTCCATTCCAAAATCACTGGTTGTATTGGTCATTCGCGCGATTCTTCCGTCGAGGATATCGCAAGCCAAGGCTCCGATTAAAAGCCATGCGGCTTGAATAAAATGTCCGCCGATAGAAGAAAAAATTGACAGGAGACCGAAAGCCATATTTCCGCATGTAAAAAGCGAAGGGATAATAAAAATCCCCTTTTTTATCGGTACGTCTTTTATTTTCATTTTATTTCCTCCCCATTACCGTAATGCCCGCTTTTGTTTTATCTCCCGGTTTTACATCTATCACCGCTGTTTTGGGCAGGTGCAGATCAACCTGAGAACTGAATTTAATCATTCCGATTTTATCTCCTGCTTTAAGAACGTCGCTTTTCTTCACCCACGACACGCACCGCCTTGCCACCAATCCGGCAATTTGGCGCACCACATACACAGCTTCTTCGCTCTTGATAGTGATAATATTCTGCTCATTTTCAGACTGCGCCAGCGGATTCCACGCCGCGTAAAATTTTCCGTCCTTATGCGTTACGTCAACAACAGTTCCGCTGACAGGCGAGCGCTGTAAGTGGACGCTGAAAATAGAAAGAAACACGCGGATAACTTTTTGTTCTCCTTCTTCCGCCACTTCCATAACTGTTCCGTTACAGGGAGAGAGTATCAACCCTTCTCCCTGCGTGACTTTTATTTTCGGGTCTCTGAAAAAATACACGCAGAAAAGCGCAAAGACGATCAACACGCAACCGAGAGAGAAACAACCAAGCGTTACGGGCAAAAACGCCGTTAATTTGGAAACAACCAAAAGCGCCGCGCCTGTTAAAAAAGACGGAATAATAAAAGGGTAACCTTCTTTAAGAATTGACATCTTTACCTGCCTCCGTATCCGCCGAGGGATGTTCCCGGCGATACTTTTTTTCGATTGTCTTTAAAACAATAAATTCACCGACAAATATCAAACCCATAAGACAATAAGTTATACAGCCATTGTAGATAACCCAAATATGTTCTATATAGAAAATTACTGTAAACACCGCAATAATAGCGTCAACCAAAAAAAACACGCACCATACAACGCTTGCTTTGAAACAAAAATCATCAAAAATTTGTTTAGGTATTTTTGTTTTCATTGATTTGTCAAATATATCAATAAAATAGTACGCAAGCGGCGGCGGAAATAAAAACGAAGTGATCATTATGGTTAAATATGCAATAGCCGCAAGAGCCGGATACAAATGTATAAAAATAGGCGATTCGTCAAAACACAGACTAATCACCCCGATGACGCAGAGAATCAACGGGCTGACAAACAGCGCCACAGTGTGTTTGCCCTTGTAATGACGGCTGTTTATGACGCTGTAAGCGATGGCAAATATAATAATGCCGATCGAAAGGTATCGAATCGGCAGTTTAAAAACAACAAGGGCGCAAAAAACTAAAATAGGATACATAACCGCTATTAAGCCGAAAAAGTATTTTGCTCCGTGTTTAAACTTAAAAGTTTTCATAAATATCTAACGGAACATTATATTAAAAAAAAGTTAATCTTGCAATATCAGCTCAACCGCCTTTCTTGACACAAAACAATTCCGCGCATAATATGTACAAATGGCAGAAAAGATCAGCCATATTATAGGCGCGTCACTACAAGCTGTTTTTTTAAAACCATTCTACGCCTTTAAGCGGCGCTTCCCTCTCCTCTCTTACATTGTGAACAGGCTTATAACCATGACGGTAATGCTCTTTTTGTTAGGGTTTGCCGTCTTTGGTTTGATGGCGCTTGCCCCCGGCGATATTGTTGACCAGATAATGCTGCAGCAGCTGTTCAGCGAAAAGCAGGGGAAAGCCGGGCAGAACTGGCAGGCGATGACCGATGATCAGCTTCAGGCGCGGAGAGCGGAACTTGGTCTTGATAAGCCGTTTTATGTTCAATATTTCCGCTGGCTTAACCGAGTTGTCGTTCATCATGATCTCGGCGTAAGCCTTATTTCGCGCGCGCCTGTTTCGTTTTTGATTTCTTCGCGCATATTAAATTCGCTTCTTTTAAATATTATCTCGCTTGTATTGATTACCATTTTTTCTTTTGCGTTAGGTGTCTATTTTTCAACAAAAGCCGGAACAAAAACCGACGCCGCTGTAACTTTCTTCGCTCTTGTGCTTCATGCCTTCCCCGGGCTTTTGCTTCTTATCCTGCTCCAGCTTTTCGCTTCCGTTACAGGGCTTTTTCCCGTTACGGCGTATCCGCCCTTTCCGTTCTCGACAGCGCCTGTACAGTTTGTTTTTTCTTACGCTCACCACATCTTTCTTCCGTTGCTGTCGGCGTTTTTGGGCGGAATCGGCGGCTCTCTCCGCATGATACGCGCCACAATGCTTGATCAGCTTGGACAGCCTTACATTACAAGTTTGCGCTCGCGCGGCATAGCGGAATGGCGCGTCTATTTCGCGCACGCTTTCCGCAACACGTTAAACCCGTACATAACGGGAAGCGCAAACCTTCTTGCAAGTTTGTTTTCAGGCTCTCTTATACTGGAAATTATTTTCGCCTATCCGGGTATCGGAAGGCTTATGTACGAGGCGGTTATTCAGCAGGATATAAACCTTGTTCTTGCAAATATAATGTTTATTTCGTTCCTTGTACTTGTCGGCATGGCGTTAGCTGACATAATACTCGCGCTTGTAGATCCGCGCATCAGGTATGGGAAAGAGTAATCATGAAAAAATTTATCAACTATGTAAAAACCCGTCCAGCCGCTTTTGTTTCGCTCCTCTGTCTCGCTATCCTCTACCTTATGATGATTTTCGCCGAATTTTTCGCGCCCTATTCGCCTAACACTTCTTTTTCGGACAAAAGCTATCATCCGCCGAACGTCCGTTTTTATCGGGGGATACCGCAGGCGCAGGAGTGGCGAATAATAAATTCCGTAACATGGAAATACGCCCGTGTCCGCGACCAGTATTCGGCGCTTAGATTATTCGGCAAGGGCGAGCCGTATCTCTTGTGGGGGTTTATTCCGGCGCAGAGGCACTTTGTTACAACAGCGCCTACAGCGTATCCTGTTTTTCTTATGGGGTCGGATAACTTGGGCAGGGATATTTTTTCGCGTATCGTTTACGGTTCACGCGTCTCGCTGACAATCGGTTTTGCGGCGACACTCATATCCCTTGCGCTTGCCGGGCTTGCCGGCGGAGTCGCCGGATTTTTCGGCGGTTTCGCGGACTGGTCAATTATGAGAACGTCGGAATTTTTAATGCTTATCCCCACCCTGTACCTGATACTGTTTCTGCGCTCGCTCATGGCGTCTAACATGGATCCCGGTCAATCCTACATGATGATTACGATAATTCTTTCGCTTGTAGGCTGGCCAAGCTCGGCGAGAACTATTCGAGGCATGGTTCACGCAATCAAGCGCGAGGAATTTGTCCTTAACGCTAAACTGGAGATGATTCCATCCGTGGTAATTATCTTTAGGCACATTATTCCTCAGATAGCGAGTCTTTTGATTGTAAGCGTAGCGTTAAGCGTCCCCGGCTTTATTATGACAGAGACTGTTCTTTCCTACCTTGGACTTGGTATCACAGACCCGGCGGTAAGCTGGGGTTCTCTTATCAAGCGCGATCTTTCGACGCTTTCAAATTTAAGGGCGTTCCCCTGGCTGTTAACGCCGGTATGGTTTTTGTTGGGCGTAACGCTTGGCTTTAATTTTCTCGGAGACGCCCTTCGGGACTTTTTTGATCCGTACCATATTGTATTTTCGGGAAAAAAGAAAAAAGAGCAAAAGAGCGATGATAAAAAAGACGGCGTAAGCTATTTATTATTGGCTGTTAAAGAGCTATTTGTCGATTTTTCCGTACTGCGCGGAAAAGAACACATAACCGTTCAGGCTGTTAGGGGGCTTTCGTTCTCTTTGCAAAAAGGCGAAACATTGGGAATTGTAGGAGAGAGCGGATCGGGCAAGAGCGTAAGCACTTTGGCAATTCCGGGGTTATTGGCGAGTAATACAACCTTGCGCGGTTCAATTTTGTACGAAGGAAAGGAGCTGACATGCCTTGGAACTGAAGCGTTACGCGAATACCGGGGTAAAAAAATAGGCATGATATTTCAGGAGCCGGGTCGCTCTTATGATCCGCTTCAAAATATGGGCAATGTATTTTTTGAAACATTCAGAAACAGCGACAGCGCGATTACCAAAGAAGAATCGGCGAAAAAAGCCGTCGCGCTCCTTGAAGAAACCGGGCTCAATAACGGTATGGAGCGGCTTTCCAACTTTCCCCATCAATTTTCTGGCGGACAGTTACAGCGTATCGGTATCGCCCTCGCTCTCGCGCAAGGCTGTGAATTGCTAATCGCCGACGAACCGACTACCGCTCTCGATCTTACTATTCAAAAACAGATAGTGGAGCTTTTAAAAAACCTGCGAAGAACCAGAAATATCTCGATTATATTTATCAGCCACGACATTGATTTGGTAGCGGAAATTTCCGACCGCATAATGGTAATGTACGGCGGTCTTGCGATGGAATCGGGAACCGCGGCGGAAATTACAAACAATCCGCGCCACCCATACACAAAAGCATTGCTTGCCGCCTCCCCTCGCTTCGGGAGCCACTATTCAAAAGAGCGTCTTCTCACCATCCCCGGAAAGGTCACAGACCCGTCGGACCCCGAAAGCGGCTGCCCCTTCGCGCCGCGCTGTACAGAGGCTGCGCCTGAATGTTCACAGGCGATTCCGTCGCTGCAAACAAAAGACGGACGCGAAATACGCTGCTGCAAGAATTAATAAAATTTTTCTAAGAATTCTACCACGAACCACTGGACATAAATCGATAAATTCGGTATAAATTAATTATGATATTTCCATTAAAAGAGTTAATTGAATACGGCGACAATATGTACGAAATAACCACTGCGGCTTCACGCAGGGCTTATCAGCTTTCTTCCGTGCTGGAAAAAGATGAAAAAGACGATTACGACGGCAAAATGGTAGCCCTTGCCGCTTTACAGGTTTTTACCAAAGAAGTCCAATTCCGTCTGGAAGCTGAATAATCCTTTTGGAAACCTCCGCTATTCCGGTATTAGTCCTCTTCGGTCCGACGGCGTCAGGTAAAACAGGCATTCTCCTTCA
>Ga0268262_10004169_pt1 | contig 15099 bp, 3 predicted proteins | sample TergutNc150P3_FD_190354 | JGI IMG/M metagenome (GOLD analysis project Ga0268262, IMG submission 190354) | Nasutitermes corniger P3 segment gut microbial community from laboratory colony in Florida, USA - Nc150 P3 (SPAdes) (version 2) | ecosystem: Host-associated > Arthropoda: Insects > Digestive... | reverse complement strand
CCACGGGTTATGATGCAGTCGGCTCAGGGGAGCTACTACTTCTTCGCGTCCGTGGCGCCTAAGATGGAAACACGCAAAAAGCAATGGGACGACGATTTGGCAATAATCTGGGATGTCTCCTTGAGCGGGTCGCAACGCAATTTAAAACGCGAAATGGAGATGCTGAATATCATATTCGCCGAAAAGAAAGAGGCCAACGTCCACCTTTACTTTTTGAACAACAGATTTAAGAAGATAGCCAACAAAGGCACAAGCAACGGCGAGTATAAAGTTGTTGACGGGAAGTGGGACGGATTGAAAAAGACTTTGGAAGCGGCGGTTTTCGACGGCGGCACCGATTTCTCCCAAATCAACTTAAAGAATATCACTGGAAATGAGATTCTATTCTTCTCCGACGGAATATCGACATTAAGCGACGCCGATTTCATAAAAAACGCGAAAGTCGACCGCCCCATACACTGCGTGGTATCATCCGCGAAAGCCGATTACAGCGTTATGAAGCTGATTACCGGCAAATCAAAGGGTAAATTCGTGAATATGAACGCGCTCTCTTCCGACAAATTAATGGATGAATTACTGAACGAAACTCTGCAATTCTTGGGAACGGAACACGGGAAATCCGTACGCGAGGTATATCCGAGCATCGCCACGCCGGTTCACGGCGATTTTTCGGTAGCGGGCATTTCCGATACGGCGAATACGAATTTAACACTGCTATTCGGGTTCGGCAACAAGGTTGAGAAGAGAATAGCCGTAAAATTGGACGCGAAAAGCGACGGCAGCCAGGTGGACGTGCATAAATTATGGGCGCAGAAGAAGATTACGGAGCTTGATTTAGACTATGAGAAAAATCGCGCGGAGTTAACGGATCTCGGACAGCAATTCGGCATTGTCACGCGAAACACGTCGCTCATTGTGCTTGAAACGGTTGAAGACTACATACGCTACAACATTACGCCTCCCGCGTCGGAAAAAGAGTTGTACGCGGAGTATCAGCGCAGGGTGAATGGATGGGAGAGGCAAAAGAGCGGTAACGCATGGCAATTCGGCAACGCTGCGGCAAGGCCTCGCGGAAGTATGACTAACCGTCCCATTAGGGACATGGGTGATGATGAAGACGCGCCTCGGCCTCGCGGGAGTATGACGGCCCTCGCCGTTAGAGACGACGACGAGCCTCGCGGGAGCAGGACGGAGTCAGCCGTTCCCGGCAGCAACAAAGGCGGCGGCGACCCGAGGGCGCGCGTTACCCAGAATGGCGTTTTGGGAATCGCTTCAGGACAGAGCAAGGGCAAAGCGGTCGCGTCAGCGGATATATTCGACAACGGCGGTTTCGCAACGGACGTTGACCGTGTGCTCTCCAGCGTTGGCGGCCTCAAGTCCGGCGGCGACGGCGGCGTGGGGCGCAAAGGCGTAGCCGGCATAGGATACGGGGCGGGGTACGGGTCAGGCTTCGGCGGAGGAGGAAGCGGGGTGAACGACCTGCTGGGCGGATTGATGGGCGGAGACGGCGGCGGCCTTGTGTTGAAGAAGCGCGGCGAACTTAATGTATCATCTCCCGACTTCCTGAAAGGCGGCACTCTTACTGGCGGCAGAAGCAGGGCAAGCATTCAGCGCGTCGTCATGCAGAATATGGCCGCGCTTCGCTACGCCTACGTCAAGCGTTTGCGCGATAAGCCCGGCATGACAGGAAAAATCGTAGTCAAATTAGCTATAGATGAATTCGGAAAGGTGATATCCGCTCAGGTGGTAGAATCCACAATGAACGACGCCGAACTTGAAACCATCGTGGTAAGCAGAGCCAAAAGTTGGAACTTTGAGTTCATTGATAAACCCGGCGACGTGACGGAGGTTACGTACCCGTTTGTTTTCCAAGAAGGAGGCCCGTCATACCATACAACGCAGGAAATCGATAGCGCGACGTTAGCGAGGGAACTGGCCGCGCAAGAAAGAGAACGCGCCGCGATGGCAAGGGCAAGAGAGTTGCGAGAAAAAGCGTTGGCGGAGCAAGCGAGAAGAGAGGAGGCGGCTCGGATAAGCCGCGATACGCTCAACGGGGCGGTATTCGCGGCGGAGGAGATAAAAAAATGGCGGAATACCGATTTCGATCTCCCGAAACCAAAATATCCCACGCCGGACAACGCGAGCGGCCAACTCTCTGAAACGGGTTCAGCTGTGGGCAGTCTCGCTAAGAGCGCCGATTATATGAGAGATATGACCGGAAAACTCGCGGACGACTATAAACTATACCTTAAACTGCGCGGCAATCACGCCAATTCGCCTACTTTCTATTTTGACATGGCAAATTGGTTTTACGCAAACAACGACAAGGAGACCGCGCTCCGCATACTCACCTCCATTGCCGATTTGGAGCTCGAAAACGCCTCTCTCTATCGGCTGCTCGGCTATCGTCTTAAAGAGTACGGCGAGTACGCTCTCGAAAAATTCGTCTGTAAAAAAGTGGTTCAGTGGCGGCCCATGGAACCGCAGAGCCACCGCGACTACGCCCTCGCCCTCGCCGACGACGGGGAGACGCAAGCCGCGTTAGACTCGCTCTACGGGTTGCTGACAAAAACCTATTCGGCAAATATCAGAGACCGCAGCCGAGGGATAGCGGAAGTAACGATCACGGAGATAAACCGCCTGATCGCCAAACATCCGAACCTGAACAAGTCAAAGATTTATAAGCCTCTGCTGATAGATATTCCCGTTGACGTCCGCGTGGTCATAAACTGGAATATGAACAGCACCGACATCGACCTGCACGTGGTAGACCCCACAGGCGAAGAGTGCTACTACGGCCACAGGAAAACGCGCATAGGCGGACGCATAAGCCCCGACGTCACAAACGGCTACGGGCCGGAACAATTCCTTTTGAAAAACGCTGTAAAAGGGAAATACAAGGTATATGTAGACTATTTCGGCGACCGCCAAGTCACGAACGACGGGCCGTCCACCATCATGGCGGAAGTCTACATCAAATACGCCGACAAGACCGAACAGCGTAAAGTCGTGTGTTTGCAAATGTCAAACGCGCGGAGAAATAGGGACGGGAACGTGCTGGTGGCGGAGTTTACGTTCTAAAACACTGTCTGAACTAGGATTTTTAGGATTATAAGAATTATAGGATTAAAAACACTAAAAAAAGGATACTCTTTATCATGACTACACTAAAATCGCGTTTAACTGTCGTCGCCGCGTTTGTTATCATTGCGGCGTTAGGGTCGGTTATTTTGAACTGCGGATCGAAAAGTTCCGACGAAACTTCGACGTTGGATAACCCGGCCTATCCCGTCTTGAAAATCAACGGGAAGGAAGACCCCAGCGTTTACCTGCAATCGCTTGATATTGAAGTGGAGGTGTCGGGGAACGTAGCTTCCACGCGGCAAACTATGGTCTTCAAAAATAAAACCAACCGCGTATTAGAGGGCGAACTGACATTTCCGTTGCCCGAGGGGCGCACCGTAACATTTTACGCGCTCGACATAAACGGAAAAATGCGCGAAGCGGTGGCGGTGGAAAAGGTGAGCGGGACGCAGGTCTTCGAGGAGATAGAACAGCGCCGCCGGGTGGTAGACCCCGGATTGCTCGAACGGGTGGAGGGCAACAACTTCCGCACCCGCGTCTACCCGATCCCCGCCAACGGGACGCGCACTATCGCCATCGGTTACGAGGAGGAGCTGACGCTTGAAAAAGAGCGGCTGCAATACAGATTGCCTACAGCCTACCCCTACCCTATCGAAACGTTTTCTATAATAGCGACCGTTTGGAACAGCGCCCGCGAACCTTTTATCGACATCAAAAACGGGCTTAGCTTCAACAAAAACGGCGAAAACTACATCGCCTCGTTTGTCCGCAAAAAATACACGCCCCCGCGCGAATTGAGCTTCGCTCTGTACGCCCCTACAGGCATACCGCAAGTCGCGATGCAGTCGGCGCAGGGAAGCTACTACTTCTTAGCCTCGGTCACGCCCAATTTGGATCAGCGAAAGAGGCGTTGGGACGACAAGCTCGCAATCATCTGGGACGTCTCGCTCAGCGGCTCGCAACGCGACATAGCGCGTGAAATGGAGATGCTGAATACCGTCTTCGCGGAAAAGAAAAACGCCGACGTCAACCTTTATTTCTTGAACAACAAGAGCACGCCTATTGGCAATTATAAAATCGCCGGCGGCAAGTGGGACAAATTAAAGAGCGTCTTGGATTCCGCGGTCTTCGACGGCGGCACCGATTTTTCGCAAATCAACATTAACGATATTGCCGGAAACGAAATTTTATTCTTCTCCGACGGAATCTCTACATTGAGCGACGCTTACTTATCGATAGACAGCGCCGAGACCCGCCCTATACACTGCGTCGTCTCTTCCGCGAAGGCCGATTACGGCGCGATGAGGCTGATCGCCGAGAGGACAAACGGGAAATTCTTGAATATCAACGCGCTGTCTCCCGAAAGATTAAAGAGCGAACTGTTGTACGAAACGCCGCTCTTCTTGGGCGCGGAACACGGGGAACTAGTGCGCGAGGTATATCCGAGTATCGCCACGCCCGTCTACGGCAATTTCTCAATCTCCGGAATCGCGGACACGAACAACGCTGAAATCACGCTGCTCTTCGGGTTCGACACCACCGTTGAAACAAGGATGACGGTACAATTAGACGCCGCAAGCGCTTCCAGCCATATAGACGCGCACAACATTTGGGCGCAGAAGAAGATCACGGAGCTTGAATTAGACTACTATAACAACCGCGCCGAACTCGCGGAACTCGGGCAGCGGTTCGGCATCGTCACGCGGAACACTTCGCTTATAGTGCTTGAGAACGTGGACGACTATGTTCGCTACGGCGTCGCGCCGCCGGCCTCGGAGAGCGATCTGTACGCGGAGTATCAGCGTATAGCCGGCAATAGGGGACGCTGGGGCATAAACGAAATACAATATGGGGCCGGATACGGATCGGGTTTCGGCGGGAGCGGCGGCGGCGATCCGACAGCGCGCGTTACTCGGACAGGCGTTTTAGGCACCGTTTCCGGACAGGTTAAAGGCAAGACCGTCGCGTCCGCCGATGTTTTCGGCAAGGGCGGCGTGGACATAGACGCGATCCTTTCCCTTTCCGACGCGGGCGGCGACGGCGGCGCAGGGCGTAAAGGCACGGCAGGGTTAGGATACGGATCCAGAGGTTCCAACGCGAGCGACAGACAAAGCGAAAGAGAAATAGACGATCTGTTGGGCGGATTGATGGGCGGGAGCGGAGGCCGGCCCGGCGAACTTAAAGTATCCTCTCCCGATTTCCTGAAAGGCGGCGCTCTTACCGGCGCTAGAAGCAGGGCGAGTATTCAACGCGTCATTATGCAAAATATGGCCGCGCTTCGTTACGCCTACAGCAAACGCTTACGCGAAAAACCGGGTCTTTTCGGCAAAGTAACCGTCAAATTCGCCATCAATGAATTCGGAAGGGTGATATTCGCTCAGGTGGTGGATGTCACAACCTTCGATTACGAACTGGAAAACACCGTGGCGCAGAGGATTAAGAGCTGGGATTTTGGGAGAATCGATAAATCCGGAGACGTGACGGAAGTCGTCTATCCGTTCGTGTTCTCAAACGACGGAGCCGCGACGACGACGACCCAGAACTACAAGACGCCGCCGCAAGATTACGTAAACCCCTACGCGTACAACGGCGCGTTCGCGGCGGCAAGCGCTTTGAAACTCTGGTGGAATCGCGAATTCCCGCCCCCGCCGAAATCCAAATATCCCACGCCGGATAAATTCAATAAAATAGCGGGCGCGGTCAACATATCCACCGTGATCAAAAATAACGGCTACTTAGACAGTCTGACCGGAAAAGCGGCGGAAGATTATAAACTGTACTTGAAAATGAGAAAAAGCCGCGCCAACGTCCCGACCTTCTACTTTGATATGGCGAACTGGTTTTATAACCTCGGCGACAAGGAGACCGCGATCCGCGTGCTCACCTCCATAGCCGATTTGGAACTCGAAAACGCCTCTCTCTACCGCCTGCTCGGCTACCGCCTTAAAGAGTATGGCGAGTACGCCCTCGAAAAGTTCGTCTGCGGAAAAGTACTGATCTGGCGCCCGATGGAACCGCAGAGCTACCGCGACTACGCCCTCGCCCTCGCCGACAACGGCGAGACGCAAGCGGCGCTCGACCTGCTCTACGCCATGCTCGCGAAAACATATCCCGCAAACATCAGAGACCGCAGCCGCGGGATAGAAGAAATCGCGGTCACGGAGATAAATCATCTCATAGCCAAAGACACTGCCCTAAATAAGTCAAATATCGACAAACACATGATAATCGATATTCCCGTGGATATTCGCGTGGTGATAAACTGGAATATGAACAGCGCCGACATCAACTTGCACATAAAAGACCCGAACAATGAAGAGTGCTCCCGCGACCGCCGAGAAACAAGCACCGGCGGACGCCTCAGCGCCGACATAAAAGACGGCTACGGTCCGGAACAATTCCTCTTAAAGAAAGCCGCAAGGGGAAAATACCGCGTCTACGTAAACTACTACGGCGACAACCAACTAACCGACGCGGGGCCGTCGACAGTCATGGCGGAAATCTACACCAAATACGCCGACGCGACGGAACGCCGTCAGGTCGTTTGCGTGCAGATGTCGAACGCTAAGAGGAGAGACGGCAATTTTGTGGAGATAGCGGAATTTGAGTTTTGATTCTGCTGGGGCGGGGTCAACCCGCCCCTTTTTTGACTTTAATTCACACAAAAAGGATAAACTATATTATGAATACAATACTAAAATCCCGTCTAACCATAACCGCCGCTATCGTTCTCGGCGTGGCGATCGGTTTGTTGATACCGATAATAGCGCATAACGCAAAAAAGCAGACCGCGCAACAAGAACATGATTTATCCATTTCCGATTCCGACGAAAATGAAACTTTGCCGGATACGGCGCGGCAAAAGTCCAACGCCGCCGATCTAGACACTCTCTCGCCGCAATCAAAGCCGCCTGTCCTGAAAATCTCCGGAAAAGAAAATCCGGACGTTTATCTGCAATCGCTAAATATTCAAGTAGAAGTGACCGGAAGCGTCGCCTCCACGCGCTACACGATGGTCTTCAAAAACAAAACAAGCCGCACATTAGAGGGCGAACTGACCTTCCCGCTACCGGACGGGCGCACCGTGACCTACTATGCGTTGGACATAAACGGCAAGATGCGCGAGGCCGTGCCGGTGGAAAAGGCGAGGGGGACGGAGGTCTTTGAGGAGATAGAACAGCGACGGATTGACCCCGGACTGCTCGAACGGGTTGAGGGCAACAATTTCCGTACCCGCGTCTACCCTATTCCCGCGTACGGAACGCGCACTATCGCCATCGGTTACGAGGAGGAGTTGGCGCTTGAAAAGAATTTGTTGAATTACCGGCTGCCTATGGCCTATCCCGATCCGCTTGAAAAGTTCGCGGTAACGGCGACAGTTTGGAAGAGCAACATAAAACCGCTTGCCCCGGATTCAACCGACGGGCTTCGCTTCGACAAGGTCGGCGAGAACTATGCCGCCTCGTTCGCCCGCGAAAAATACCGCCCCGCCCGCGCGCTGAATTTCGCCTTGCCCACGCCCGTTGACATTCCGCAGCTTATGATGCAACCGGCGCAGGGCAGTTACTACTTCTTCGCGTCGGTCACGCCTACGTTGGAAACTCGTAAAAAGCGGTGGGAGAACGATCTGGCGATTATTTGGGATGTCTCTTTGAGCGGATCGCAACGCGATTTGAAACGCGAATTGGATTTGCTCAATACTATTTTCACAGAAAAGAAAGAGGCCGACGTCCATCTTTACTTTTTGAACAATAAGTTTAAAAAGGCGGTCAATAAGGGAACAAGCAACGGGGAGTATAAAGTGATTAACGGGAAGTGGGACGAATTGAAAGAGGTTTTAGAGACGGCGGTTTTCGACGGCGGCACCGATTTTTCGCAAATCAACATAAACGAGATTGCCGGAAATGAAATTTTGTTCTTTTCCGACGGCATATCAACGCTCAGCGACGCCGACTTCCTGAAAAACGCCAACGCAAACCGCCCTATACATTGCCTTGTCTCTTCCGCAAAGGCCGACTACAGCGCTATGAAGTTGATTACCGGCAAGTCAAAGGGTAAATTTATCAATATCAACGCGCTCTCTCCCCCAAAATTAAAGAGCGAACTGTTGAACGAAACGTTGCAATTTTTGGGAACGGAACACGGAAAATCCGTGCGCGAGATATATCCGAGCATAGCCGCGCCGGTTCACGGCAATTTTTCCATAGCCGGTATCTCCGACACAAGCGACACTGAATTGACACTGCTTTTCGGTTTCGGCGGCAAGGTTGAAAGACGGATAAAGGTAATTTTGGACGCGAAAAAAGCGAACGCTCAAGTAAACGTACATAAAATTTGGGCGCAGAAGAAGATCGCGGAGCTTGATTTGAACTACGAGAAGAACCGCGACGAACTTACGGCGCTCGGACAGCAATTCGGCATTGTCACGCGGAACACGTCGCTCATTGTGCTTGAAACGGTTGAAGACTACATACGCTACAACATCACGCCGCCCGCGTCGGAAAAAGAATTATACGCGGAGTATCAGCGCAGGACGAAAGGGTTGCAAGGGCAAAATGGTAACGGGATCCAACGCTCCAGATTCGGCGGAGCGGCGGCATCCTCCGATATTTTCGGCAAAGGCGGCTTCGCTACGGAGATCGACGCGATCCTTTCCGGCGTGGGCGGCCTCAGGTCCGGCGGCGACGGCGGGACGGAACGTAAAGGCACGGCCGGCATCGGATACGGGTCGGGATACGGATCAGGTTTCGGCGGCGGAGGCGGCGGGGTGGACGATCTGTTGGGAGGATTGTTGGGCGGTAACAGCGGCGGACTTGAATTGAAGAAGAAAGGCGAGCTTAGAGTATCTTCTCCCGAATTCCTGAGAGGCGGCAACCTTATCGGCGGCAGAAACAGGGCAAGCATTCAACGCATCGTAATGCAAAACATGGCCGCGCTACGCTATGCCTACAATAAGCGTCTCCGTGAAAAACCGGGGCTGTGCGGTAAAATCACGACCAAATTCGCCATTGACGAATTCGGAAATGTGGTATTCGCCATGGTTACGGCATCCACAATGAATGATTCCTCTTTTGAACAAACTGTATTGAATAGGATTAAGAGCTGGAATTTCGAGAAGATTGACAAGCCGGGGGATGTGACGGATGTTACGTATCCCTTAGCCTTCGACCAGGGCGGCTGTTCTAATACATCGGTAAGTTCCGCGCAAACAAACGATAGCATAGAGCGGCAAGCGCGAGAAGGAATTGAGCAAGCAAAGCGTCAGGCGCAAAAAAGAGCCGACAGCGTCGGACAAGCAACGGAAAAGATGCGGCAAGCGCAGGAAAAAATCGAGCAAGCGAATCGGCAAACGGGAGAAAGCTCCGACAGCGTCAACCAAGAAAGGAGAAAAACCGCACGGACAAGCGTAAGAGACGAGAACTTCGAGCGAATAATGGATAGGATAGATCAGCAGGCAAAAGAAAGGGCCGAGCTGGAGAACGCCGATCAAGAAACAAGAGAACGGATTCTGCAAGCGAGACGGGAAGCGAGAGAACGAGCCGAACGTATTGAGCGAACGAGATGGGAAGCGATTGAGCAAACGAGGCAGAAAGCGAGAGAACGGTCTATGGCCTGGAACCGCGACACGCTCAACGGGGCGGTGACGGCTGTCCAAAATTTAAAACAATGGCGGAACATTGATTTCGCACCTCAAAAATCCAATCAAACACCTAAATATCCGATGCCGGATGAGGTTTTCTCGGAGACGAACTACCAAAAAGACGGGTTCGTTAAAAACACCGGCTATCTGAGAATAATGACGGGAAAAACGGCGGACGATTATCAAACGTATCTGGAGATAAGAAAGAATCACGCCAATTCGCCGACCTTCTATTTCGACATGGCAAGCTGGTTCTACGCGTGCGGCGACAAAGAGACCGCGATTCGCGTTCTCACCTCCATCGCCGATTTGGAACTCGAAAACGACGCTCTCTATCGGCTGCTCGGCTATCGGCTGAAGGAGTTCGGCGAATACGCTCTCGAAAAGTTCGTCTGTCAAAAAGTGGTTCAGTGGCGGCCCATGGAACCGCAAAGCCATCGCGACTACGCCCTGGCCTTAGCCGACAACGGAGAGACACAGGCGGCGCTCAACACGCTCTACGGTGTGCTGACAAGAACCTATTCGGCAAACATCAGAAACCGCAGCCGCGGGATAGCGGAAGTTACGGTCACGGAGATAAACCGTTTGATCGCCAAATATCCGAATCTGAACAAGTCAAAGATTTATAAGCCTCTGCTGATCGACATTCCCGTTGACGTCCGCGTGGTCATAAACTGGAACATGAACAGCACCGACATCGACCTGCACGTGATAGACCCGACAGGCGAAGAGTGCTACTTCCGTCACCGCGAAACAAAGATCGGCGGCCGCATAAGCCCCGACGTCACCGACGGTTACGGCCCGGAACAATTCCTTTTGAAGAGAGCGGCGAAGGGAAAATACCGCGTCTACGTCAACTACTACGGCGACCGCCAAGTCACCGACGCGGGGCCGTCCACCGTCATGGCGGAAATTTACACCAAATACGCCGACAAGACCGAACAGCGTAAGGTCGTGTGTCTGCAAATGTCGAACGCGAGGAAAAACGCGGAGGGGAACGTGCCTGTGGCGGAGTTTGAGTTTTAAATTAGGATTTGTAGGATTACAAGGATTATAGGATTAAAAACATTAAAAAAAAGGATAACCTATATTATGAATATATTACTAAAATCCCGTTTAACCGTAGCCGCCGCGATTGTTATCGGCGTGGCGATCGGGTTGTTGATACCGATAATAGCGCATAACGCAAAAAAGCTGAACGCGCAACAAGAACACGTTTTATCTATTTCCGATTCCGACGAAAACGAGGTTTTGCCGGATACGGCGCGGCAAGAGTTTATTGCGACGGAGACAGACACAAGTTCGCCGCAAGCGAAACCGCCTGTCCTGAAAATCTCCGGCAAGGAGAATCCCGACGTTTACCTGCAATCGCTCGATATTAACGTCGAGGTGACCGGAAGCATAGCGTCCACGCGCTATACGATGGTTTTCAAAAACAAAACCAACCGTATTTTGGAAGGCGAGCTGACCTTTCCTTTGCCCGACGGACGCACCGTAACCCATTACGCGTTGGACATCAACGGCAGGATGCGCGAGGCCGTGCCGGTGGAAAAGGCTAAGGGGACGGAGGTTTTTGAGGAGATAGAGCAGCGGCGGGTTGACCCGGGATTGCTCGAACGGGTTGAGGGCAACAATTTCCGCACCCGCGTCTATCCCATTCCCGCTTATGGAACGCGCACCGTCGCCATCGGTTACGAGGAGGAGTTGACGCTTGAAAAGAGTTTGCTGCGTTATCGGCTGCCTATGGCCTATCCCGATTCACTCGAAAAGTTCGCGGTAAAGGCGACCGTTTGGAACAGCCGCATTAGGCCGCTTGTCCCCGAATACGACGGCGGGCTTCGTTTTGACAAAATCGGCGAGAACTATATCGCCTCGTTCGCCCGCGAGAATTACCGCCCGGCCCGCTCGCTGAATTTCGCGTTGCCGTCGCCCGAAGACATTCCGAGCCTTGTGATGCAGCCGGCGCAGGGGAGTTATTATTTCTTCGTATCGGTCACGCCGAAATCGGAAACGCGCAAAAAACAGTGGGCCGACAATCTAGCGATCATTTGGGATGTCTCTTTGAGCGGCTCGCAACGCGATTTGAAACGCGAGTTGGAGATACTTGATATCATCTTTGCCGAAAAGAAAGAGGCCGACGTCCATCTCTACTTTTTGAATAATAAATTTAAAAAGATTGCCGACAAGGAAACAAGCGACGGCAAGTATAAAGTCCGCGACGGGAAGTGGGACAGGCTGAAAAAGGTTTTAGAGACGGCGGTTTTCGACGGAGGCACCGACTTTTCGCAAATCAAAATGAACAATATCACCGGAGATGAAATTTTGTTCTTTTCAGACGGAATATCAACTTTGAGCGACGCCGATTTTTTAAAGAATACCAAGGCAAACCGCCCCATACACGGCGTTATTTCCTCCGCCAAGGCCGATTACAGCGCTATGAAGCTGATTACGGGAAAATCAAAGGGCAAGTTTATAAACATCAACGCTCTCTCATCCGAAAAACTACAGAACGAGCTGTTGAGCGAAACCATGCAATTTTTAGGAACGGAGCACGGGAAATCCGTTCGAGAGGTATATCCGAGCATCGCTACGCCTGTTCACGGCAATTTCTCCGTGGCTGGCATATCCGATATAAACGACGCCGAACTTACCATGCTGTTCGGTTTCGGCGGTAAGGTCGATAGGCGGATAACTGTGAAATTGGACGCGAAAAGCGCCGACGCTCAGGTAAACGCGCATAAAATTTGGGCGCAGAAGAAAATCGCGGAGCTTGACTTGAACTACGAGAAGAACCGCGACGAACTTACGGAACTTGGAGAGCAATTCGGCATTGTCACGCGGAACACCTCTCTCATTGTGCTTGAGAGCGTCGACGACTATATCCGTTACAACATCACGCCGCCAGTAACCGAAACCGAGCTGTACGCGGAGTATCTGCGCAGAACAAACGGGCGGGTAGGGCAAAAGCGCGATAACGCCTGGCGACTCGGCGGCGTCAACGAGAGTCCGCGGAGTCCGCGCGGAAACATGACCAACCTCCCCGTTACGGAGGCGAATGAAAACGAGCCTCGCGGGAGCAGGGTTGCTATGCCGGCCAATTTGCATCCGAGCGGCGTAAACAGCAATAAAGGCGGCGGCGACCCCAGAGTGCGCGTTACACAGATGGGCGTTTTAGGCGTCGTTTCCGGCCAAGTCAAGGGCAAGAGCGTCGCGTCGGCGGATATTTTCGGCAAAGGCGGTTTCGCCACGGACATCGACGCGGTTCTTTACGGCGCGGGCGGCCTCAAGTCGGGCGGCGACGGCGGCGCGCTTAAAGTATCCTCTCCCGATTTTCTGAAAGGCGGTACGCTTACCGGCGGCAGAAGCAGGGCAAGCATCCATCGCATCGTTACGCAAAACATAGCCGCGATTCGCTACGCGTACAAAAAACGTTTGCGTGAAAAACCCGGAATGTGCGGCAGAATCACCGTCAAATTCGCCATTGACGAATTCGGAAAAACGATATTCGCTCAGATGACGGAATCCACCATACATGATTTCGAGCTTGAACAAATCGTGGTGAGCAGGGTTAATAACTGGACTTTTGGGAAAATTGACAAACCGGGCGATGTGACGGAGGTTACTTATCCGTTCGTCTTTACCGATGATGTTTGCAAGGCCGATGAGACGATAGGAAGCGCCGTGCAAACGCAAACAAAATTAAGAGCCGAAACTTTCGAGCAATCTATGGATATGATTGAGCGGCAAGCACGGGAACGGGCCGAGAGGCAAGCAAAGGAGAAAGCCGAACGGGAAGCGCGCGAACTAGCGTGGGAAAGGGTCGAACGGCAAGCAAGGGAAAGAGCGGAACGAGCGAGAGAACGGGCCGAACGGCAAGCGCGGGAAAGAGAGGAACGGGCGAGAGAACGGGCCGAGCTGGCGCTGGAAAGGGCAGAACAATCACGGGAAATGGCGGTGTATAGGGCCGTAGGCAAGTACGGCGATACGCTCAACGGAGCGGTGACCGCGGCCGAACATATAAGGCTTTGGTGGAATACCGATTTCACGCCCAAAACCTCCAAATACCCAACGCCTGACGACAACGGAGGCGGACGCTTATCGGGAACGGGTTCCGCGAAAGCCGGCTTCTTTAAAGGCGCCGATTATTTGATGAAGATGACGGGAAAAACGGCGAACGACTATCAAACATATCTGAGCGAGAGAAAAAATTACGCCAACTCGCCGACTTTCTATTTTGACATGGCAAGCTGGTTCTACGTGTGCGGCGACAAGGAGACCGCGATTCGCGTGCTCACATCCATCGCAGATTTGGAACTCGAAAACGCCGCGCTCTACCGACTGCTTGGCTATAGGCTGAAGGAGTTCGGCGAATACGCGCTCGAAAAGTTCGTCTGTCAAAAAGTGGTTCAGTGGCGCCCAATGGAGCCGCAAAGCCATCGCGACTACGCCAACGCCCTCGCCGACAACGGAGAGGCGCAGGCGGCGCTTGATGCGCTCTACGGGTCGTTGACAAAAGAGTATTCGGCAAATATCAGAAACCGTAGCAAAGGAGTGGAAGAGGTCACGGTCACCGAGATAAACCGCTTAATCGCCAAATACCCGAATCTGAATAAGTCGAAGATTCATAAACGCCTGCTGATAAACATTCCGGTTGACGTCCGCGTGGTTATAAACTGGAATATGAACAGCACCGACATCGACCTGCACGTGGTAGACCCGACAGGCGTTACGTGCTACTACAGGAATCTCGAAACAAAGATCGGCGGCCGCATAAGCGCCGACGTTACAAACGGATACGGCCCGGAACAATTCCTCTTGAAGAAAGCGGTAAAGGGAAAATACCGTGTCTACGTCAACTACTACGGCGACCGCAAAGTCACCGATGCAGGTCCGGCGACAGTCATGGCGGAAATCTACACCAAATACGCCGACGCGACGGAACGCCGTCAGGTTGTCTGCGTGCAGATGTCGAACGTATCGAGAAGAGAGGACGGGATTGTACAGATAGCGGAGTTTGAGTTTTGACTTTTATTATTTAACTTTAACTTTAACTTTGATTTTTTGAAGAAAGGATACCATATATCATGAAATCATCAAAACTGTACCTAATCATAGCCGCGTCGGTAATCCTGCTCGCGGTAGCCGGGTTGTTGTTCATCAATCACCTAAACCAAACCGAAGAACAAGACGCGGGGCAAGACGCCGTGGATCTTGAGGAGAGAGAGATTGACGACGATGAGGATTCTCCGCCCGCTTCAAACATGAATTTGCCGCCGGCTAAGCATACCGTTCTGAAAATGGACGGCAAGGGGAATCAGGACGTTTACTTGCAATCGCTTGATATTCAAGTCGAGGTAACCGGAAACATAGCCTCC
>Ga0268262_10004168_pt1 | contig 15101 bp, 12 predicted proteins | sample TergutNc150P3_FD_190354 | JGI IMG/M metagenome (GOLD analysis project Ga0268262, IMG submission 190354) | Nasutitermes corniger P3 segment gut microbial community from laboratory colony in Florida, USA - Nc150 P3 (SPAdes) (version 2) | ecosystem: Host-associated > Arthropoda: Insects >... | reverse complement strand
CAAGGAAGATTCCAAAAATCGGCGTAAATATTACATAAAGGCCGGTGATAAACCCCGCGTTTCCGGCGGTGGTGAACATTATTCCCAGTTGCTGAAAGGCAACCGCGATAAAAAGACAGGTTCCGGCAAGGAAGGATGAAAAGAAGATGGGGCCGCCGCTTTTTTCGTCCGGCCTAAAGCGGCGGCGCCACGCGATTAAAGGCAGGAGCGAAAGGCTCCCCAAAGGGAAACGAACCGCATTGAATGTAAAGGGCCCAACGTACTGCATTCCGGAACGCTGCGCGACAAAGCCGAATCCCCAAACCGCGGCAGTCAACAAAAGCAGCAGATCCGCGCCGAAAACACGCTTATCCATGGGAATGTAGCCAGGCCTTGTTTACCTGGTTTCTTCCCTTAGTACTGCTTCCTGAAATCCGTTATTCGCAAGTATTTGCGCGATTGCCTGTATTTCACTTGCCCTGAGTCCCGGAAGCACGACACGGTAGAATTCGCCGTTCTGCTCGTAAGCGGGATTCAGGCCTGCGTTTTTAAGCTTTTCAAATGCGCCAAGCGCATTTCGCGGAACTGTGAATGCTCCAACCTGCAAGCGGTAAGTTTTGGAGCTTGTGACCGGCGGAATACCGCCAACAATTTTCGCCGCGGGAGCATTGTAGAATTCCTGGACCACCGGTGCCGGTACTGGTACCGGTGCTGGTACATAGAAGAATTCTTCAACCAGCGGAGAATCAGGCGGGACGTTGATAATTTCCAGTTGGCTACTTGGCTGTGCTGTAACGATAACCGGAGCTGTAATTTGCTTTTCCGGTACCAGCCCTAATACGGGTCCTAAAACGGTATTCAGAGCTTTCTCGACGATAACCTGGGCTGTTCCGGTATGAATCATGTCCAGCGCTTCCGCCGCCGCCATAGACAGATCGATAATTCTTGCGGCGACAAAGGGCCCTCGGTCATTTACCCGGACTGTTACCTGTTTCATATTTTGTTTGTTGGTGATCGTTAAAACGGTTCCGAAGGGCAGGCTCGGATGGGCTGCGGTAAAAAGGTTGGGGTTAAAAATTTCCCCGTTAGCTGTTGGCTTGCCCTCAAATTCCCTGCCGTACCAGGAAGCAATCCCTTCCTGCCTGAAGGGCTCGTTATTCGCTGTCTGGGCTGCAGAAAAGACGACGACAACCGATAGAATAAATAAAGCGAAGATATTCCTTTTCATGTTTTGTATATCGGCGAAAAAAATTATGATGATAAACCTTTTCCCTCACGGTAATATTCGTCCGCGATAAACTCAGCACTTTCAGCCCAAAAGAGGTTGCCTGTCCTGCTCAGGGTGTTGTAAGTGTTGGAAGAAACGAACATTGCATAGGCATCATCAAAAGTTACGTGTTCATTTTCTGCCAGAATACTTACGATCTGTTCTATCTTAAAGAGTACATCTGTAGTTATATCCTGGTCTTTGAAAATGTATTTACCTGTCATAATGGTATTTCCTCAATATTCTGAGTTGAGAAATTGCAGCAAAAGTATGAAGTGATACCTGATTGCTTACCTGATTGTATTGGAGTCGTTCTAATGCCTCATTTGCGTTTATTATGCCGGCAATATACAGGGCTATTGTTCGTGCAGTTTTGTCATTCGCTACCGGACCTTGGACAATGTCAAACTTATGTTGCACGCCGCCTAATGTGCGATTTTTCTGAACCATCAAAAGCCATTCTTCAGAAAGGCCTTCATAGGTTTTTACATAGAGATTGTCTGAAAGTTCAAGTTCCGCTTCATAAATGAGTATTCCGTCCCCTTTGTATCGGTCAAAAAGGGCCTTTGCCCAATATTCAGCCTGTTCGCGGAGGATTGTAGTGTAAAATCCCCTGCCAAAATCGCGCTTATCTTTTGACATTGAAAGATCGACTGCGTCAAAATTTTTGTTTGAACCGTGATATAAAATCAGTCTTGTTTCCACGACAAAACATCTTCGGCAAAAGAGATACTTTCATCCAAATCCTGGGTGTGAAGGGCGTTATAGTTTTCACGGATCAAACGATTAATGCCATGTTTTTGGAAAAGGGCTATCACTTCTTTTTCAGGCAGATTGTGCCGCTGCGAGTACCCCTCAACGGCATATACAAGCATTAGATTTTGATCGCGTTCATTGACTACTGAAAGCATAAAACCTTCTTATGAATATCGTTTGTGTTAGCAGCCCAATGCCGCCAGCATTATCGCCTTAATCGTATGCTTGCGGTTTTCCGCCTCGTCCCAGGCGCGGCTCTGGGGGCCGTCGATTACGTCCGCTGTAACTTCCTCGCCTTTTACGGCGGGAAGGCAGTGGAGGAATATCACGTCCTTTTTTCCGGTTTTGTTCATAAGGGCCTGATTCACCTGATAGGGACGCAAGAGCTTTTCCCGTTCGGCCTTTTTATCTTCTTCGCCCATGGAAGTCCACACGTCGGTGTAGAGGGCGTCCGCTCCTTCAACTTCGTCAAGGTTGTCGGTAATTTTGATCTTTGCCCCCGATGCCGCGGATAGGGGAGCGCACTTGTTGATGAGGGCCCAGTCGGGGTTCAGGGAGGCAGGAGTGATAATTGTAAAGTTCACCCCCAATTTGGAGCAGATCACCAGGAGGGAGCGGGCCACGTTGTTTCTGCCGTCCCCGACAAAGCACAGTTTTTTCCCTTTGGAAGGCCCAAAACTTTCTTCCAGGGTCATGATGTCCGCCAGGGCCTGGGTGGGATGGTAATCGTCGGTAAGCCCGTTTATTACCGGAACTCCGGAATATTTTGCCAGGGTTTCGACCGTGGACTGCTTAAAGCCTCTGAACTCGATTATGTTGAACATCCTTCCAAGTACGCGGGCGGTGTCTTCAAGGGACTCCTTTCCCCCAAGTTGAATATCCTGGTTTGAAAGAAACACGGGGTGTCCGCCTTCTTCGCCAAAGGCGGTTTCAAAGGAGCATCTTGTACGGGTGGAGCGTTTCTCGAAAAGCATGGCAAGGGTCTTGCCTGTAAAACGCTGTTTGACTTCTCCCCGGCGGCTCTCGGCCTTTACGGTTTTTGAAAGCTCCATCAAATAGCGAATATCATCGGCCTCATAATCCAGCCAGGTAAGAAGCGATCTGCCTTTTAGTTGTTCACCAGCCATAAAATCTCCTTCGATAATAGAAAATGTATATATCAAGTATATTTTTAATAAAAAATAAACTCAAGAGAAATAATTCACATGGTAACAGCACTTGACGACAATATAATTCAGCCAGATTGGGCGCTGTGGGCTTGCGGAAACGCTTGTAGAATCCGGCTATGAAGCCGTCCAACACTTAAAGAATACGGCTATAGTTAAAAAGTGATTTTTTCACCTTAAGTGTTGGACATTTATTGCACTTTAGGGGCGAGCGTTTTCTCCTACGTCTTCATAGACCGGGGAATTCCAAAGGTTTCCGCAAGCCCACAGCGCCCACTCCGGCTGACATTCACCGTCATAAGGCAAAAGCATTTGCTTTGTTACATTACTTATAATCGCAATAAGACAGGAAAGGGGACAGCGCGGGGCTGCCAAAAAATTATGGGGTTCTTCGGCGAAGTAGACCAGGGAAGAAATGCTCGCCCTTAACGTGGAACACAAGCCCAGAGCCTAAAGTGTAAATAAACTAACATTTTTTATCTTGTTATTCTCTTTAGGCGATGGGGGGCTACGCAGTCCGGGTTCCCCCATCTTTTTTGGACAGACCTGCGCTGTCCCCTTTTCTAGTTTGCTTGCTATTTTTACTGCCAGCAAATACTATTCGCCTGATAATTTCTTGACAACACCTATACATTTGTATAGTATTATTAGTAATGGAACGGGCAATCGCTCACCTAAACATCGTAGGATTTCAGTCGGCAGTGGCGGCGCTGGAAGATAGAAAGCTTCTTGGCCGCCCCTATGCCATTGCCGGCGGGAAGGGAGGGCGCGCTGTGGTTTGGGACGTTTCCCCTACGGCGCTGAAGGGGGGTGTAAAACCCGGCATGGCTTTGACTCTGGCGGAAAGGCTTGTCAGGGATCTGGCGGTTTTGCCTCCCAATCCGGCGGCCTGCCATAGGGTGAACGGACTTCTTGAAACGGTGATAGCGCGCTATGCCCCTGTCTGGCAGAATGACGGCGGCGGAAACCTTTACCTTGACATAAGCGGCACGAAAAAATTGTTCGGGCCGCCGGCGGACTGTACCCGGCGCGTGTTAAAGGAGATAAAGGGGGAAATAAGCCTTGAAATGGCTGCTGCTGCGGCCATTAACAAATTGACCTGCAAGGTAGCAAGCCGCGTGATCCGGCCCGTGGGCTTTGTGGACGTCCATCCCGGGGACGAAGCGGCTTTTTTGGCTAACAAAAACATCGCCCTTTTGCCGGGTATGGGACCGCTTCTTATGCGGACGGCGGCGGTTGCCGGGTTTAGGGAAATCGGGGAAATTGCGGCCCTTAGCAAGGGGGAGGCTGTTTCCCTTTTTGGGAAGAGGGGCCTTTTGCTCAGGGACTTCGCCCTCGGCATTGACGATTCTCCGGTCGAGAACGGCGCCGGAAAGCGCCGAATTAAACGAAGAGCGGATTTTCCCGAAGACGTGCTGGACGAAGAAATAATCAGGGGAGCTTTGGCTTCGCTTTTAGAAAACGGAGGGCTTCAAATGCGGCGGGACAAGTTGGGCGCCCGCGCGGTTTGTCTGACGCTTGTTTACAGTGACGGCGTGGTACTCAGCGGCAGAGAAAAAAGCAAGCGGCTCTTGGTTTTGGAAAAGGACATTTTTGCGGCGGCGGAACGGGTTTACCGGAAAACCGCAGACAGGCGTGTCAGGGTTAGCTCTGTCTGCGTTTCATTGGAAGATCTGGCCCCGCCGGGATATGAAGCAGAACTGTTCAGTTTTGAAGATGAGACAAAAGAATGGCGCCTGCAAAGAGCCCTGGATCTTATTCATGACCGCTACGGAAAAGGGGCGGTCATGCGCGGGATAGTTCCCCGGAACTACTGTCTTAGTTTCTGATCGAAGGGCGTTCTTCTTTTGTATAAAGAGGGATGTCATTGTAGAAAAAGGTATTGTCCCTGATAGCATAAGAAACAGAATCGCCGATGAGAATTTGGTCTTCGTTGATTTTGTAGGTACGAAGTTTAGTCTTGTTATTGGAGCTGTAAATGCAATATTTGTCATCAACAATTTCAATGGTACTTTTGTCGTCCAGAACGGTTTCAACAGAAGTCCAATTAGTACCGATAAGGTTTTTAGCAGTTATGCCATTTGGCGTAGAAGTTTTCATTTTTCCTCCTGATTGTTTAGCTATACAGAATATACAAAAATCCGGAACAGCAGACCACAAATAGGGGTCATAAATTTATGAAAATTCGTCTTGGCTTTTGCTCGGCTTATTCTTTGCTTTTTGGTGTACACAAGCCTGGGGAACTGCTGGACAAAGCGGCCTTATTCGGAGTAAATACGGCGTCAATTTGTGATTTGAATAATTTGTATGGGGTACATACTTTTCTTGAGGAAGCGAAAGAAAAAGGAATAAGGCCGGTCATCGGGGCAGCATTAACAAAGAGCAAAGAACATGGACTTGTGTATTGCTTTGTAGAAAACCGGACAGGATTCGGGCGGTTATGCGAAATACTTACAAAGCGAAACAAAGATAAAGAGCGTTTCGATCCCCTTCCGCTCTTGAGTGAAAATTCCGGCGGCCTGGTTCTGGCATCCTCCGATGAAGCGGCTTTGTCAAACCTTGCGGGGCGTGTAAAGCGCCTGTATGCGGCAATAACGCCGACAGGCGTTGGGGCGGCAAGCTTTGGCCGAAAACTCAATATACCGCTTGCCTTTATCGACGATTCGATTTTTCTTGAGCCGGAAGATTTCGCGGTTCACCGCGTGTTACGCGCTATCGCCCTTCTTAAAACAACCGGTAACCTGGCGCAGGCTGACACGGCGGAACAGGGCCGGGTTTTGCGGCCCGCTAAAGAACTCAATCGGCTCTTAATGTCCTGGCCGGACGCGGCAAAGGGAAGCGCCGAAATTGCGGAAGTCTGCCAATTCAACACCCTGTTCGACGGCTTTATATTTCCAACCTACGGTGAAGATCCCGGCGCGGAATTACGAAAGCGGGTTTACGATGGCGCCCGCCTGCGTTACAGGACATTGGATGAAACAACGACCAGGCGTATTGAATATGAACTGAACATTATAGGGAACGCGGGATTTTCACCGTATTTTCTCCGCATGGACGAGATTGTGAAAATGGCAAGGAGCGTCAACGGCGCCGACAGAACTTGCGGGCGGGGTTCGGGGGCGGCTTCCATAGTTTCATATACCCTTGGAATTACCAATGTCGATCCTATAAGGCACAACCTTTATTTTGAACGCTTTCTTAATCCGTCCAGGTCCGACCCGCCGGACATTGACGTTGACTTTGCCTGGGACGAGCGGGACGATCTGATAAAGGCGGTGATACAGCAATTCGGCCCGGAATACTGCGCAAGGGTGGCTAATCATAATTTTTTCCGCCCCCGCTCGGCTTTGCGCGAAACAGCGAAGGCTTACGGTTTTTCGGACGGGGAAATTTCCAGGCATGAAAGGCGGCTCTTTGATTTGCGTGAAAATATTGATGACGCGGATCCCTTATGGAAAGAAGTGTACAAAATTGCCGCCCGTATAGAAGGGCTTCCACGCGGGCTTGGAATGCACTGCGGGGGCCTTGTAATTACGCCGGAGCCGATCAGCCGCTTTGCCCCCGTTGAAAAATCCGCGGAGGGTTTTCCCCTTCTCGCCTGGGAGAAAGAAGGGGTCGAGGCCGCAGGGTTTGTAAAAATCGATCTTTTGGGAAACAGGTCGCTGGCGGTTATACGCGACGCTTTACAGAACCTTGAAGAGCAGGGAATACACATTGATCCTCATACCTGGCGGCCCATTGATGACAAGGCCACTGTAGAGGCCCTCTCACGCGGCGACAGCATTGGGGTTTTTTACATAGAAAGCCCCGCGATGAGGCAGCTTCAAAAGAAAACCGGAGCCGGGGACTTTGAGCATATTGTAATTCATTCGTCGATTATTCGTCCTGCTGCCAACAAGTTTATCTCTGAATATGTGCGGCGGCTTAAGGGCGGAAAATGGGAACCGCTTCATCCGCTTCTTGAAGGCATACTTGGCGAAAGTTATGGAATCCTCTGCTATCAGGAAGATGTCAGTAAAAGCGCCGTTGCCCTTGCGGGCTTTAACGAAGCGGACGCCGACAGGCTCAGGAAGCTTATCGCGAAAAAAGCGGGCGGCGCAAAAATGCAGGTCTATGAAAAGCAGTTTTTTGAGGGCTGCCGCAAAAACGGAGTAGAGGAAGATGTAATTCAAAAAGTCTGGGCCATGATGCTGAGCTTTGACGGCTATAGCTTTTGCAAGCCCCACAGCGCCTCATACGCAATGGTGTCTTTTCAGTCGGCGTATCTGCGGGTGCATCACCCCGCCGAGTTCATGGCTGCTGTTTTAAGCAACCAGGGCGGCTATTACCGCCCGCACGCCTATATAGCGGAAGTCCGGCGCATGCGGCTCTTTACGCTTGGGCCCGACGTGAACCTTTCCCGCTGGAAATATTACGGCTCCGGCAGGGACGTGGTTATCGGCCTGATGGCAATCAAAGGCTTGTCCGCTTCCGGCGCGAAGGCCGTTTTGGAAGAGCGGGATCGGGGCGGAAATTTTACTTCGCTGGATAATTTCTCAAGAAGGATAAGCCTTAACAGGGATGATATTGTTTCCCTTTGCCCGGCGGGAGTTTTTGACAGCATAGCAGGCGGCCTTCCACGGCATTTGCAGGCCAGAAGCTTATTGAGCGCGGGGAACAGGGAGTGGGGAGTAGGTAATGGAGAATTATTTGCAGCGGATGATGTGCCTATTTATGGTATAAAGAAACCTGTTATTGCTCCCCCTATAGTACCCAAGACGGAAAATGATCTTTGGGAGGAATACGGGGCCCTGGGATTTTTGCGAAATAAACACCCGCTGGCGTTATGGAAAGATGAGGTAATGGCCGTCACATACCGCGTTAAGGCTTCGCATATCGCCGAGCACGTCGGGCAAAATGTTAAAATGATAGGCTGGCCCGTTACACAAAAAGAAGTCTGGACTAAAGACGGCTTGGCCATGAATTTTTTAACCCTGGAAGATGAGACCGGCTTGTACGAAACGGTGATTTTTCCACACGTATACGACAAGTACGGCAAACTGCTTATTGACCAACAACCTTTATTGGTCTATGGGCGGGTAACAAACGACGAAGGGGCTATATCGGTAGAAATATACCGACTTTCTCAGTATAGTATTAAATAAACATCGATGCATCTTCTATTGGAGTAATATGCCGAAACATAAGCTTTTATTGGGTGAAAATAAAATAGCCACAAGGATATGTTTTCTTCTGTTCCTGGCTGTTGCCATGGCTGTCGTAAATGGCTGTACTCCTGAAACGAACCGGCAGGAGTATATAAAGATAGGGGTGCTTTTGCCGCTTACCGGTGAAGATTCGGATGAAGGCCTTCGGGCGCTTAACGGTTTGCAGCTGGCCAAGAGCGAGATTAACGAAAACGGCGGGGTATTGGGAAAAAAGCTTGACATAATAGTTTTAAATGACAAGGGAAACGAGGAATATATCGTTCAACAGTATAACGCGTTGATAGAAAAAGGCGTTGTTGCCATCATCGGCTCAAGTTACTCAAACGTAACGCTGGAGCTTGCAAAAGTGTCCGAGAAAGACGGCCTGCCTGTTATTTCACCTACCGCTTCAAACCCGAATGTAACAAAAGGCCGCAGAAATGTTTTCAGGGCAATTTTTACTGACGATTACCAGGCCGAAGCGATGGCACAGTTCGCCCGTGTCTCGCTTAAAGCGGAAACGGCGTTGGTCTTGCGCAACAGAAACGATGACGGTTTCAAACATATAGCCGAAGTATTTGCCAAATCATTTACCGACCGTAACGGGCAGATAACAGCGCTTGAATACTACACCACCGAGAACGATTTTGCCGCTCTATTGAGAAAATACGCTTCCAGCCCTCCGGATGTTATTTTTTGTCCTGAAAGCCACCTTCCCGCGGCGGCTCTGGTGAACACCGCACATGAAGCCGGTTTTCACAATACGTATATATTGGGCTCTGACGCGTGGGACGGGCTTTTGGCTTATGTGTATGATCCGGAAGCGATGGATAATGTTTACTATTCGGCGCCTTTTTCGTTCGATGATAAGGACGCGCATGTGAGCGAGTTTGTCAGAAATTACTTTAGATATTTTTCTCAAATGCCTTTATCCGGTTCCGCCGCCGCCTACACCTGCGTATACATACTGTCACATTCAATTGACAAAGCGGGAAATACAGACAAGAACGATATTATTTCCGCCATCAAGGCAAATGAATTTGACATGATAACAGGCCGTATAAAGTATAACGAGAATAACAATCCGCGTATAAGCGTGTACGTTATTCAAATAAAAGGCGGTGAATATTCCACCTATGAAAAATTGAGTTTGTAGCAGAGATGGCAATAATTAGAAAATTCAAGATAAAAACAAGGCTGTTAATATCATTTTTCATAATGGTTTTTTTCACTCTTGTTGTAGGACTGATAGGCTATGCATGGCTTACCGCCATAGGAAATTCGGCTGTTAAAACCGTACACAATGTTACTATATTAAACGATATATACGATTACAACATGGCAATTAATTCCGGGGTATACAACATGGTGTTTGTCAGCGATACCATGGTTTCCCATTATGTTGTGCAGTCAACAATGCTGCACACGGAAGAATTGCTGAAGTGTCTTAAGGAATATCTGCGTTATCAGGATCAATTCAGCGATGTTTTCACGCCCGGAGAAATGCAGGACATGGCGAATTTACTGGAGATATACGAAGAAACCTATGTTAAAACGTTATATGAAGTTTTTAGCTTAGTGGAACAGGGCCGCCGCGAAGAGGCTCTTTCAATTTATGTAAACCGGCTTTCTCCCATTTATAATGTATTTACCTACTACCTTAACATAGGGTTTAGCAAGAATCTGCAATACTCTGAAATCATAACGGCAAAAAACAACGAAAATGCGGCTTTAAACGCGCAATTAATGCTGGTTATTGTGTTTATTTCAATAATAGTATCCGTTATACTTGTATTCGCGGTTACACGGTCAATCGCGGACCCGCTGATTGAATTGGAGCATGCTGCGGAAAAAGCGGCAAACGACGAACGCGACATCTGGTTTGAACAGTCCGACAGCAATGATGAAATAGCGCGTCTGTCGCTAAGGCTGCAGGAAATGCTGCAACGCCTGAGCCAGGTTCAGCAGTTAAAACTTTCAGCTATAGAAGCCCAGCATGAAAAAGAAAAAGCGGTAGAGTTAGCGCGCTCCAAAGGCGATTTTTTGGCGAAGATGAGCCACGAAATACGCACACCCATGAACGCCATAATGGGCATGGCGGAACTTACCTTGCGGGAAAACATACCGGAACGAGGGCGCGAGCATATCCTTACGATTAAACAGGCTGGCGCAAATCTTCTGTCAATTATCAACGACATTCTGGATTTTTCAAAAATCGAAAGCGGAAAACTGGAAATCGTCCCGGCAGATTACCTGTTTTCGTCGCTGATAAATGACGTAATCAGCATTATCAGGACAAAGGTTATAGATTCGGAAATTTTGTTTGTGACTAATGTAGACTGCAATATACCAAACGAGCTTTTTGGGGACGAGACAAGGATCCGCCAGGCATTGCTGAACATACTAAGCAACGCGGTAAAATATACGGAAAAAGGTTTTGTGTCCCTTACTGTCACATACGAAGCAATAAATGAGAACACCGTTGGCCTGGTCATAAAAGTTGCTGACAGCGGGAAAGGCATAAGGAAAGAAGATATCAAAAAATTGTTCCAGGATTTTGTCCGAATTGATGTGAACAGAAACAGGGGCATTGAAGGGACGGGGCTGGGGCTTGCCATAACGCGAAGCGTCATAAACTCGATGGGCGGGGAAATTTATGTTGATTCAGAATTTGGTAAGGGCAGCATATTTACCGTCAAACTGCCCCAAAAGGTACGCAGCGGCAAAAAGCTCGTTTCAGTCGAAGCGCCCGAAGCCAAGAGTGTACTCCTCTATGAACAGCGTGAAATATATTCTTCTTCCATTCTTGGCTCCCTGGAAAACCTTGGCGTAAATTGTACGCAGGTTAATAGTGATTCCGAGTTTGCTGAAAAGTTGAAAGGCCGGAAGTGGCCGTTTGTGTTTATTTCCTCCGGCCTGCTCGAGAAGGCCGCCATAACAATCGAAGAAAGCGGTTCGGACGCCAAGGTCGTGGCGATTGCGAAGTTCGGCGAAGTTTCTGACGACAAGTTTTTGGATATCCTTACCATGCCGGCGGGTTCAGTATCGATTGCCAATGTACTGAACGGAGGAACTACCGTGGGTTCCGCTTTCAATGTGAACAGAGAAGTTGTGGTCAAGTTCATAGCGCCTGACGTGAAAGTCCTTGTTGTTGATGACATCAACACGAATTTAAAAGTAATCGAAGGCCTGATGCAGCCCTATAAAATGCATGTGGAATTGTGCAGCAGCGGCATCAAGGCAATCGAAGCGGTAAAACAAAAGAATTACGATTTGGTGTTCATGGATCACATGATGCCGGAAATGGACGGCCTTGAGGCAACGGCGGCTATTCGGGAGCTGGAAGATGAGCGGTTTCAAGCCATGCCGATTGTTGCGCTGACAGCCAACGTCATTTCCGGCATGAGGGAACTGTTTATTGACAGGGGGTTCAGCGATTTGCTTGCCAAGCCCATAGACATTTTCAAGCTTGATGAAATTCTCGACCGTTGGATACCGAAAGAAAAGAGGAAACAGGAAATTTCGAACTATGATATTGCTTCCGATTCTCCGGTTCCCGGTCCCCAGTCCATGCCGCCTATTCCCGGTGTAGATGTACAACATGGCATTAGGATGACGGGCGGTAAGGTTGATGGTTACCGCCTTGTTTTATCCATATTCATTGAAGATGTAGAAGACAGGCTGCCATGGCTGCAAAATGCGCCGGAAGCGGACGCCCTGACTGCGTTTATTACCCAGGTCCACGCCCTGAAAAGCGCGTCCTCCTCTCTGGGAGCGGCCGAGATATCCGCACAAGCGGCTGCCCTTGAGTCAGCGGGCAAGATCGGGGATATGGAGCTTATCAGAAAGCAATTACCCGCTTTTGCTGAATACCTGGTGGAATTGGTAGAAAATATCCGTACCGCACTGAAAGCAGCTGCGGACGATACCACGCCGTCTGAATCACCATCTATATCGCCTGTTATCCCTGCCGGGTTGCTGCAAGAACTGGAAGCGGCTCTAAGCTCGCAAGACATTTACAATATTGACCGTATTCTGGGCGAACTCAGCGAAAAGCCGATGGATTCAAAAGTCAAAAAGCTCCTTGAACAAATTTCCGACCATGTGTTGATGGCGGAATTCGAAGGGGCAGCGGCGGCTCTTGAAAACTTAAAGGGCTTTTATCAAAGTTAAGCCCTAGTCAGCATTGTCAGCGTTTCTCCCACATACACCCGGTGGTAGTCTTTTTTTGGGTAATTGTCGGAGATTGATTTATCGATAAAGTGCGCCGGATCAATATCCTGCTCGTAGATTCTCCGGCACACGATAATTTCGGACGCTTCCCGGAAAGCGATTGCGCCGGCAATCCTGCCGTCCGCTATTTCGCTGCCAAAGACGATGGGAGTCAATCCGGTTTCCGCGGCTTTGTCGTAATCCCTGCCGGATTTTTCGCCGCAAAAGGTAAGCGCCTTGTGGTACTTTTCTTCAAAAAAAGAAAGCGTAAACAGCGGGTTATCATCGATAAAGATGCGGGTGCGGCGGTTTGGCCGCATAAAAACGAAGGCCACGTCTTTGTTCCAGAGTTCGCCCAGAGCGCCCCATGAGGCGGTCATGGTGTTCCAGTGGCCCGGCCCCATGCTGGCATTGCCCGCGGTAATCAGCATCCACTCGTCGTCTATGCGTTGTACCGGCGAGCCCTGAAACTCCCTAACGCTTTTTTTGATCCATCCGGCATCTGCCGGAATTACTGCTTTTTGTTCCATTCGGCTATTATACACGATTGATTTTTGTCATCCAAGCGGTGTTAAATTATCGCCATAAGCCGATGAAACGAATTATTTTAAAAGCACATGAGGAACGGCGTATACTGTCGGGGCATCCCTGGGTTTACGGTAACGAGATCGCCAGAGTTCTTGACCCCCAGGCAACCCCCGCCGAACCTCCGGTTCGCGTTCTGGAACCTGGCGAATTGGCGGAGGTAGAAAGCTCGCGCAAGGAATATCTGGGCCGCGCTTTTGTGAACCCCAACTCAAAAATTACCGCCCGAATCTACAGCCCTTCCAAAGAAGGCGTGGACAAGGGTTTCTTCAAGCGCAGGATCAGAAAAGCCATACTTGCCCGCTCTTGCTATGATTTACAGCGCGAATCGGCCAGGCTGGTTTTTGCGGAGGCGGATTTTCTGCCCGGGCTCATCATCGACCGTTTTGTGGGCTGGCCCTTGGACGCGCTTGAGTCTGCTGTTAAGGAACGGCCCCTCAGCTTCGAGAACGCCGTGGCTTTGGGCTCTCCCGCTTCCTGGCTTAGTGTACAGTTCCTGGCCTACGGAATGGACGCGCGGCGGGAGCTTATCCTTGACGCCCTTGAAGAAGTCTTGGCTGCGCCCCTCTTGCCGGGCATGGAAGCCCTTGGCGCTCCTAAAGGCATTGTTGAAAAGTCAGGGGCAAAGGTCAGGGAACTGGAGGGTCTTCCCCTGCGCGAGGGCCTGGTCCGTGGAAATTTTCCGGCTTCGGGAATAGTCATCTTTGAGAATGGTCTGCCCTTCGCGGTGCATTTGGAAGAGGGGCAAAAAACAGGGCACTTTCTGGATCAGAGGGATAACCGCCGTTTAGCAGCCCGCCATTTGGCGACCGCCTGTCTTTCCGGACTTTCACAGGAGGAAAAAAGTGACGGCGGCATCAAAGTCCTCGACGCGTTCTCTTACACAGGCTGCTTCGGAATTCACGCCGCCAGGGCTGGGGCCGAATCCGTGGTCTGCGTGGATGTTTCCGCCGCCGCCCTGGAAACCGTCAAGGTAAACGCCGCCCTTAACGGTGTGAGCGGCAAGATAAAGACTATAGAAGCCGATGTCTTTGAATTCCTAAGAGCGGCTGAACGCAGGAAAGAACGCTACGATCTGGTCATCCTTGATCCACCGGCTTTTGCAAAAACCAGGCCGTCTCTGGAAGGCGCAATCCGGGGCTACAAAGAAATCAACCTTAGGGCAATTTCCCTTCTATCAAAAAAAGGCGGCGTCCTTGTTACTTCTTCCTGCAGTCAGGCAATGGACGAGGCCAATTTCAGAAAGATGGTAACAGAGGCGGCGGCAGACGCCGGAAGGCGGCTTGTCGAAATAGACTTTCGCCGCCAGTCGGCGGATCATCCAATTCTGGTGGGTTACGATGAATCATTCTACCTCAAGTGCGGGTTTTATAGGGCGGTTTATTAAAAACACAAGTCCAATGTCATCTTGCCCTCATTATCCTCATAGCGTTCAGTACCGCAAGAAGCGACACCCCCACATCGGCAAAAACCGCCTCCCACATAGTGGCAACGCCTAAAGCGCCGAGTGCGAGAAAAACAACTTTTACACCTAACGCAAAAACAATGTTTTGTCCCACGATTTTCTTTGTAAACCGGGCAATATCAATGGCATCGCACAGTTTTGAAGGTTCATCAGTCATCAAAACAACATCAGCGGCTTCAATAGCGGCGTCAGAACCGAGTCCGCCCATCGCTACGCCTATATCAGCCATCGATAGAACTGGAGCGTCATTTATGCCATCGCCAACAAAAGCAAGTTTGCCTTTGGCGCTTTTTTTGCTATTGAGAATCTCCACCTTCTCGACTTTTTCATGGGGCAGCAGGCCGCCGTACACTTCGTCCAGTTTCAATTCGGCGGCGACAGCCTCGGCAATGTGCGGATTATCCCCGGTAAGCATTACCGTTTTTCGCACGCCCTTTGCTTTCAGCGCGGATATAGCGTTACGGCTGTCCGGTTTAATTTCATCG
>Ga0268262_10004167_pt1 | contig 15102 bp, 12 predicted proteins | sample TergutNc150P3_FD_190354 | JGI IMG/M metagenome (GOLD analysis project Ga0268262, IMG submission 190354) | Nasutitermes corniger P3 segment gut microbial community from laboratory colony in Florida, USA - Nc150 P3 (SPAdes) (version 2) | ecosystem: Host-associated > Arthropoda: Insects >... | reverse complement strand
ACTTGAACTTCTGCGAAATGATATTATCTGCGAAGTTAAAACTCTGAACGAAACTCTTGCCAAAAATATTACTGATGAAGTTATAAAGGCTATAAAACATACTTTATCTGATGAATGTAAAAAATAGTCGATATTATGAGTTCGTGGTAAATAACTCCTTAATGGTTGGATAAAACCCCCGCCTTGGGCCTTGCGCGGCGGCTTCGAACTTAGTCGGATTCATTCGTGTAAATTGAAGTTTTAAGCAGAATCTACCATTGGGACAAACCTGACCGGAAGCAGCTCCCTTTCAATAACCTTGCCGTCTTGTTTTGTGACGAGCTTTAAATACTGCACTGAATTGACAGGGCCCACAGGCAGAATCATTTTGCCCCCTTCCGCCAGTTGTTCAACCAGTTTTTCGGGGATTTTTTCCGGAGCGGCGGTAATGATGACGGCGTCGAAAGGGGCTTCTTCCTGCCAGCCGGAATAACCGTTGGCGCATTTTATTTTTATGTTGCTTAGGTTAAGCGTTTTAAAGGTTCTTTCGGCCCTGTTGGCAAGTTCTTCCAGTAATTCAATCGTGTAAACTTCACAGCCGAGACAGGAGAGGATGGCGGATTGATAACCCGACCCTGTTCCGATTTCCAGAATTTTCATTCCACTGCGCGGCTGAAGCTGCTCGCTCATATATGCGACAATATATGGCTGTGAAATTGTCTGCCCCAAACCGATAGGCAAGGGCGAATCGTCGTACGCGTGCTTTTGCAAATTTTCCGGAACAAAAAGATGGCGGGGTACTGAACGCATGGCCAGTAAAACAGCTTCTGATTTTATATTTCTGGAACTCAGCTGTTCACTGACCATTAAGTTACAGAGGTCTTGAAATTTTTCTTCCACCCTGGCCCGCTGCGCTTAAAACTGTACCGTCGGAACCTGGCGCGCCGTTTCGGCAATTTCAAAATAGGCGTGGGGAACAAAACCCATCCTGCCCGCTACAATGGAGCCGGGAAACTGGCGTATGCGTACATTGAAGGTGGTAATACTGTCATTGTAACGTTTGCGCGCCACCGCAAGGCGGTTTTCAGTCCCTGCCAGCTCATCCTGCAGCGCGATAAAATTTTGGTTAGCCTTCAGGTCTGGGTACTGTTCTACCACAACCAACAGCCGCGCCAGCGCCGATTGCATATCGTTATAACCCGCCGCTTTTTCCTCTACGGTGCTTGCTCCAGCAAGGCGGGAACGCGCGTCCGCAATGTCGCTGTAAACCTGCTGCTCGTGCGCGGCGTAACCTTTGACCGTATTCACAAAGTTGGGAATAAGATCGCTGCGCCTCTGGAGCTGGTTGTCAATTTCCGCCATGCTCTGGTTTATGGTCTCGTCCAGCTTTATAAGATTGTTGCGTGTACCGATGTACCAGATTCCGATACCGCCCCCGACTAAGAGCCCTACAAACAAAAGGCTAAGTATAACTGCGATAACAAAAACTTTCATTCAAATTCACCTGTCACTTATATGTAATTGGTATATCAACACCACCTGTGGAGGGCGGGTTAGCAGGATCGGTGGGAGTTGGTGTCGGTGTAGGAGTTGGTGTCGGAGTCGGTGTGGGAGTAGGGGTTGGAGTTGGAGTCGGTTTGGGATTTGGTGTAGGACTCGTTACTACTCCTCCGCCAGGCTTTCCTGTTGGTACTACATCATATCCCATCGGGCTTGAGGGTGTAAAACCAGTGTTACTGCCGCTCTGAGGCGCCGTCGCTGCGCTGTACTCCCCTATCCCGCTGAAGGAACCGGCACCTACCTCCACCGTATAACCAGTATTCCCCTTAAAAGCCACTGTGCCTTCCCGGACGCTGACGTTCATTGTATCAAAGAAGAAGCTTGTCCCGCGTACGGATGCGGTCGCTGAAGGGCTGCTTACCGATACCGAGGCTTTTGCCCCTACAGGCGGGTTCACATCTACCCGCACCCTTCCCGCCTGTAGGTTCATATTGAGGGTTTCCGCCCCCTGGGAAGCGTTGATCTCAGTCAGGGTCAGACGGGTCAACGGCCGCACGGTGATAAGAGCGCTCCCCACTTCAACCATGGCTGTGCTCTTAAAACCCGTGGAAATAACCGTATCCGCCCTTACCTGCGCCCCGTTTGAGGCGGGCACAAAGGCGTAAGCCCCGGCTGCTTTTAGTTCCACCGTACCGGTAAGCTCTTTTATCACTCCGTTTTGGGCAAAAACACAAACGCTCACCCCGACAAGAAAAATCGCCAATAGCACTTTTTTCATTTTTCCCTCCAAACTTCCGTTAAAATAGCGAAAATATCACATTGAGCTCTACGCGCCAGAGACTATCCGCATTCGGCGGCGCGGCGTCGCCCAGAGAAGGTAAGAACATCCCTCCCCCGAGATTAACCTGTAAGTCAGACGCGGGGCTCCATAAAAGCCGCGCGAAAACCTCATCCCCTAAAAAATACCCGCTACCGTTCCCTTCCGGTAACGGATACCCGGTGTATGTCCCCAAGTCGTTCCGTATAAAATAAGTGGAGGATAAGCCTGCCGAAAATGCGGAATGGGGACGTATCACATAATCCAGAGTCAATATCGAAATTCCGGAAAGTTTTGCCCCCAGAATATTACCCTGGCTCCTGGTGGTAAACGGCGTAAAGGCGAGGAGTGACCCGTCCTCGCTCTTCCCTGAGGCATAACGGGCCAATAGCGAAAGCCTGTTCTTAAAACTGGTTTGAGGCGTAAAAGCAATGCCCGCTTCCGCCGCGAACGCTGTATCAAATTCCCCGTCGTTTTGGATTAGCTCCAGGCAGCCGCCAAGATCAAAAGAAAACGCTTTTACCGGAATGGTGAGTTTTACGGCCGCGTACTGGCTGTTGAGAGGCTTGTCGCCAAAAAAGTCAAATTGCCCCAAAATGCCGGCCCTTGCCTGCACCGCGCCGCCCAAATGCTCCCAGCCCAGAGCGCCAAGAAAGCGCTGGGGAGCGAAATAAGTTTTCGTAAATTCGTCGTAGCTAAAGGGAGTTTTGTTGGCATTTGATTCCTCAGGCGTCATTTCTATGTTGGCTCTTTTTTTGTAAAGGAAACCGGTATACCATGCGCCGGCGCTGAAGGTTCCGGCATCGCTGTAATACGACGCTTTGAGGCCGTCAAAAAACCCGTCGGCAATAAAGCCCAAGGGATCCGAATGGTATATGCGCCCGATTTCAAAAGCAAAGCTGCCGGGATGGAAAGAGAGTTCTGTCCGCAGTATTTCCGGCACAAAATCCCAGTCTTTGTTATAATTCGCCTCAAAACCGCCTGAAACAATAAAATTGCCTGTATTGCCAAGCAGGCCGGTAATCCTGGGGACAGCGCCGATAGAATAATCAAAATCGCCTTCGTTTCCATAGCCGCCGTAACCGGCGTTCTGATTCAGAATCAGGCCGAAATCCCAGGCATGAAGCAAAGGGCAAAGAACAAAGAGCAGGGGAAAAAGAAACTTAAATCGGTTTTTCATATTTCACCTTCAACACGGTCCAGCACTTTGCCAACAATAAAAAGCAGAAGGTCCCCCGATACGGCAAGGCCGGGATCAGTTCTGCCCTGGATTATACCCTGATACACTAACTCCCGGTACGCATAGTGGGGGCTCTTTGTGGCGGAATACATGATTCCGCCCCTGATGCCGAAAGCTCCCATAATCAGAAGGGAGACTTCGTTAAGGGCAGCCGGGCCGTCCGGTACAGCATTTGCGGACAGCCACTTCCTTTCAGCGGCATAATTAAACGCCGGGCTCGAGGCCGCTATGTCTGCGGCCCTAAGCACGAAAGAGGCCGCCTGTTCGTATGTTAAGGCGTCGGTTGCCAGCAGGGTTTCCATTTCCGCGGCTGTCTGCGCGAATACTCGCGGGGCGAAGACTGGAGCAGCCAGCGAAGCGCAAAAGCCAAAAAACAGTAAAATTCTCTTCAACAAAAAATCTCCTTAACTTTACTTCAAAATAAACTCACGCAGAGGCGCAAAGGCGCAAAGGCGCAAAGGAAAACTCTAAAACTTCCAAATTCTTTCACAAAGAAATCACAAAGTACACAAAGGGAAAAAGGCGCCAGGTAGCTTTTCTACCAGCCATTGTTGTAACCGGGACCTCCGATTATTTCAGCGCTACTGTTATTACTATCAATCCAAACATCAGCCGGAGGGATGGAAGAATCAAGGTTATCCTTAACCCAATTTTTATATTCTTGCTCGGCGGCAGCGCTGATATCAAATTTACCGCTGGTAATATATACTCCACCGCCAACTCCAGTTTCAGGATCAGAATCAGGAGCCGCTTTATTATTAGTGATTATTCCTCCACTCATGTTGAAGAATCCACCCATTAATGCCATTAATGCCACTCCGCCACCGTTGCCGGTTCCATCGACTGTAAAAAACGCATTATTACCGCTGATGCTTCCACCGATCATATTGAAAGTTCCGGCGGCAATTAACACCCCGCCGCCATTTGCATTAGTTACATTGGAAGAGATAATCGCGTCACATTCCATCTGGAAGGTTGCGTTTTGTCCATTCAAAAACACCCCGCCGCCGCCGCCATTATCGGCGGTATTTTGTTTGTCTTCCCCGCCAATAATCCCGCCTTTCATTTGGAAAGTAATTGTATGAACAACTGTAGAAATACCACTAATAGACACTCCGCCGCCAAAATTCGCGCTATTACTTTCGATGCGGGCTCCCGGCTCCATCACGAAGCTTAAGGTTCCTCCAGCTTCCGCTCCATAGGCAATATACACCCCGCCGCCGCTATTGCCGGCAGTATTACCCGCGATAACTGATCCCTCTTTCATCACAAAGTTTCCGCCGCTCATATACACTCCGCCGCCATTTCCTGTTACTGTATTGGTTACGATGTCTGTATTGGCTGCGTAATTATTTATTATTTGCCCGTATAACGTGAAGGTGCCGCCGGTAACTAGCACTCCTCCTGGAGTGTAGCCTCCATCATTTGCGTTATTCTCCAGAATTACGTCCTTCCCGATGATGCAGTCGCCGGCGGTAGTTATCAGGGGGGCTAAAGCCGATATGGATGTGTCAGGATCATCGGTACTGCCGCCGTCCAGGATAATGGGGGAGCCAATGTTGCTTCCTTTGTCTGTTTCTGAGAGCGGGAGGGTTCTTCCTATAGCCAGCTTTCCGGCAACTGTTCCGATGGTGGAATCTGCGCCTGCCACGTTAAAGAACTCTTCGGTAAAGTCGCTGTCTCTGATTATAGTTACATCGCAGCCTTCGGCCCTAAGCTCGATTTCGCGGTTTATGGTTATTGTGCTGACCGCAGAAAAGCCGTCCGGGTTTTTCAGGAAAATAATTTCTTTGCGGCTTTCAGAATAGAGGTTTTTGGGATCTTGTACCGCCCAGGCCAATTCTGACCAGCTGGTTACTTCTGTAGCGCTGTCCAGTGATACCGGGAACCTGTTCGGTCCTGATCGCGAAACAGTACCTGAGGTTTTTCCAATGGCTCGAAGTACAGGTATTTCCGGTGGGAAAGGATGGGGATAATTTGGTTCTGCCCAGATTGTATCAGGATTTCCGTAAGCCCGGACTTCAAACGTATGCGATCCGGTAACCACACTAAAGGTACTACCGGGAATGAAGTCTTTAAACCCGCCATCGTCAATCTTAAGTTTATATTTATGTGTATGGGTTTCTGATGTAGTGCCGCTCGCCGTCCCAAGCCCCACCAGCTGCCTTGAAATATCAGGATTGCCCAGGCTGATGGTAACAGTCGCCAGTTCCCCTTCCTCCATCCCGTCGGGACAGGCGGCCAGCAAAAGGGCTAAGGCTACTATCAAAGATAAAACGATAGTTTTGCTTCTTTTCATAATCCACTCCTTGGTTTTTCGGGATACGCCGCTATTAGCTGAAAACCCAATTTGGTTATAAGTATATACAATGATACGGTTGGTTACTATACCTTAGATGGTAAAAAAAGGTAGGATTTTATGAAAAAAACGGCAAATACGGCGAGGGAAATAAGGCTAATGATGATTCCGGCCTTGATATTCCTGTTGTGATACCGGAATTCTACGTTGTGTGTTCCCTTGCTTAACTGTAAAGCGGCCATGGAGCCGTCAATCTGTATAATCGCGGTATTAATGCCATCCACACTGGCGGTCCAGTTTTTATCATTCGGGATGGAAGTGTAAAGCAGACCGTCTTTTAGGGCGGTTATGCTGCCGGAGATTTTTGTTTCGGAGAATTCTGTAAGGCTCAGGATCTCGTCGGCCAAAAGGGCGTACCCCCGGTCAAATAGCTCATTATCGATACGCGCTACCTGAATTCTAACACCGTCTTTTGAAACCTCAGGCCGGGTATTAAAGGTGATAAGGTCGCCTTTTGAAAAACCGCCAAGCGTGAAAATATAAGGCCTGGTATTTTTGATTGTCCTTAACGTGTCATCGTTAAAAAAGACGCCGACCTTGTCTTCGCCCGGAAATTCGCAATACGCGTAAAACATGCCGTCCGCCGGTATTTCATAGTCCCAGTTAAGCGTCTCTTTATCGTCAGCATCTTCTTTTGCGTAGGGATTATTGCCCGCGGTGTAAACAGTGAACAGGCTGCCCTCAAGTCCCGTAGCCAGGCGGAACAGGATGTTTTGCGACAGGAAGGGATTGGCGTCATGTTTATAGGAGCTCACCTCTTTATTTACCATAAATCCCAACGGTAAATAGCGTTTGTTTTCCAATAGCAGGGTGTCGTCCGCCTTACCGGCTATTTCCCAAAATAAGCTGTCGTCGGATGAGCTGCCGTCGCGGCTTATCAGGTAGCGCAGATTAAGAAACGCGTTGGTCAGTGGGCTTGTCTCCGCGTAATTATACCTGTTGCCTGTTTCCCACGCGGGAAGCCCTATACCTTCCGTAAACCTTGTGACACTTGCATTGACTGTGGATGAAAAAATAGAAATTCCGTCGTAGCCGTAAAGGGACGGGTCGTTCAATGTAAACCAGTTTGTCAGTTCAGTTCTGTAGAAACCTGAACCGGCCGGTTCGCGCAGATTTAATGCTTCCTGTACATGGTCGTAATTGTCGGGATAAGTATCCCTATAGGTCGTATTGTTCCTGGATACCCCCATATAGGAAGTAATGCAAAGTTCGATCAGAATTAGCGACAAAAAACCATAGTTAAGCGCCGTCATTATTTTACCGGTCTTTTTTTCGGTGGACATATCCCAAATCACAAAGTAAAGGACACATAAGCCAGCGTTGCCGATGATGTATTCTTTTTTCTGGGAACCTATTACGGCCATAAGCATAAAAAAAGCGGCGCATATACCCATGGCCAGCATGTCACGCCGGTTCATTGTTTCTTTCAGTAAAAATGTCCGGTATGCCATTGACGCCATAATAAACGATAATAAAAAAGAAAAGCGGAAAGGTATCATGTTTACGTAATGGAAGGCGTTCCATATATAGTCAAGCACGTTCATGTTGCAGCTTAAAAGCAAAAAAAACACCGTTGCCAAATGCACGATTTTTTCCCTGAGGGGAATTTTCGGGGAACAGATATACATACCCATTAAGAGAACGCTGACCATACCGCAGTACAGGTTGGGAAGACCATCTTTGGTAGTCGGCGGCGTAAAAGCTATAAAATTACCCAGTACGTCGGCGTAACTGTTAAACCAGGTTATTCCGGAAGGAAACTTGCTTGCCGCTGTATATGTGCTTCGCAGAGAAAAGAAAGCGGGGATCGTGAGCGCCGCCGTCAGCCCAATCGCGAGGCATGAGCAGGCCGCGATTAAGGCAAATTTACGCAGGAAGTCACGAGGTTCGATTTTTTGAATGATGCATTGGTTCAGAAATGTTATTGCCGCGAAAACACAAATAAAGAAACCGATGTAATAATTTAGCATTACCGATAAGGCAAGCGATGCTGTATAAAGCCGGTACTTTGATTCACGCATAAGGGCGATAACGCCCTGCATTACCAGGGGGAATAGCGCGAAGCTGTCAAACCACATGATGTTCCAGTAATAGCCGAGGGTAAAAGCGCATAAAGCGTAAAGTGACGAGAAAAACGGCAGCGCCGGGCCGCTTTGCCTGTACGTGTAGCGCAGAAACATTCCCATAAACAGGCCGGCGAAACCGATTTTCAGGAGCAGAATAACCGTCAGCGTTTCTCTCAGAAGCGCGTGCGGCGCGAGGACGGTCAGCAGGTTGAGGGGGCTTGCCAGGTAATAAGCTACAAGCGAAATGTAATCGCTTCCCGCGCCGAGTGTCCACGACCATGGCGCAAAAACGCCCTCTCTTATCTTGTGCCAGTAATCGCTAAAGAAAGGGTAATACTGCTGCCAAAAGTCGGTGACAAGTATTTGTCTGTTGCCGAAGGGATATACCCTGCGAATGGCGAACCATATTCCCATAATGACGGCAGGCAGTATAAAAGACAGCGCCGTATAGGCGGTCTTGTGGGGAAATAGATCAGGTGTTATTTTTTCTATGTTATTTTCCGAATCTTCCGGTTTTTTACGCTTCTTTTTTTTCACCTTCATTTGGATACAGATTGACATATAAACTGATTGGAAACAAGATGGAATGTGCAAAGGAGACAGAATGAAAATAAAGGAATACAAATGTCCCAATTGCGGCGGGGCGGTTACGTTCGACAGCGGGCTCCAAAAGATGAAATGCCCCTACTGCGACGCGGAATTCGAGATTGCCGCCCTTGCCGAGTACGAAAAGCGATTGGCAAAGCCGGAAACGGATCGTGTTGCGTTAGACACAAGCAAAGCCGGTTCTGCCTGGACCGAAAGAGATCTTGGGGACCTTTCGACCGGCTCCTGTCCTTCCTGTGGGGCGGAGCTGATCGGAGACAAGAACACGATTGCCACGGTCTGTCCCTGCTGCGGAAACACCCAGATCATACAGAAACGGGTACAGGGTCTTTTAAAGCCCGAATACGTTATTCCTTTCCAGCTTGATAAAAAGGCCGCAAAAGAAGCCTTAATGCAATTTTACAAGGGGAAAAAGCTTCTTCCGGATTTGTTCAGGAAAGAGAACCACATCAACAGCATACAGGGTTTGTATGTTCCGTTCTGGCTTTTTGACGCCAAAGCCCAGGCCAGCATAAGTTATAAAGCAACCAGGGTTTCAGCCTGGAACGACAGTGATTACAGCTATACAAAGACCGATTTTTATTCGGTACAAAGAGAAGGCAGTTTGGGCTTTGAAAAAATATCGGTAGACGGCTCGGAAAAGATGGGCGACGACTTTATGGACTCCATTGAGCCTTTTGATTACGGCAAGCTGACAGGTTTTCAAACCGCGTATCTTTCCGGTTATATCGCCGAAAAGTACGATGTTGGCATTGAAGCCAGCAAGGAAAGAGCGATAAAAAGAATCAGGAATTCCGTGGAGTCCCAATTTGCGTCATCGTTAACAGGCTATTCTTCGGTTATAAAGGAACGCTCCAGCATTAGCGTAGAAAATGGCAAAGTAGCGTATTCGCTTTTTCCGGTTTGGGTTATTAACAGCAAGTATAAAAAAGAAAGCTACCAATTCATTATGAACGGCCAGTCCGGGCTTATAGTTGGCAAGCTTCCCATAGATAAGGGCAAAGTTTTTAAATACTGGCTGTTTTATCTGCTTGGATTCGGCGCAGTCTTTAGCCTAATCATTCTCTTATTGGAGATATTCCTTTAAGAGGCAGGAAAATGAAGATGAAAAAGAGATTGTTTATTTTTTTACTGGCTGTGTCATTTCTGTCTTTTCCCCTCTTCGCGCAGCGCCGTGTCATCGATAACGCGGGGCTTTTGACAGCCGATGAAATTTCCGTGCTCGAAAGCCTTGCGGCGGGGATTGCTCTAACCTACAACTTTGACCTGGTTATTGTAACTGAAACAAGCATTGGCGGCGCAAATCCAATGGATTACGCGGATGACTATTTTGATTACAACGGCTACGGCCTTGGCGGAGACCGGGACGGCTGCCTTTTTTTACAAGTGACCGAAACTCGCCATTACTGGTTTAGCACGTCCGGCCGGGGCATAAAGATACTGAATTCCGCCGCCTATAATAAACTGGAAAAAGATGTCGTTGGTTTTTTAAGGAACAATGATTCGGCGGGGGCTTACCGGGCTTTTATCGGCGCATGGCGGATTTTTCTTGCCCTGGACGCGGAAGGCAAGAGTTATAATTTTGTCAATGTGTACGCTTCAATAATGTATATAACGGCCTGGGTTATTTCTTTGATAATCGCGTTTGTCGCAGTCGGTATAATGAAGGCAAAGATGAACACTGTTCATCTCAAGACAAAAGCCGACCGCTTTATAATCCCGGGCAGCCTCGCCTTTACACTGCAAAAGGACAGTTTTCTTTACAGCGCGGTAACTAAAAGCGAGAGAGCGGAATCTGATTCATCGGGGGGTTCCCACACAAGCTCATCAGGGAGGAGCCACGGGGGCGGCGGCGGGAGGTATTAGACTTGTCCGGATTACTTTTTCATGCTGCCCAGCAGGCCGCGTATCAGGGCTTTTCCCACTTCCCTGCCAACTGTGTTCATCGCGCTCGAAGCGGCTTTGTTTAGAACGCTTGTGCTTCGCGCGCCCGTTTTTGGCTTGGCGGTCTGCGTTGGCGGCTTTTGTGCAGGCTGCTTTTGCTGCGGGGTGTTTGCCTGTTGTGTTTTCTGTTTCTGCAAGACCTCATAAGCCGATACACGGTCAATTGCCTGTCCGTATTTTGAATACAGCGGGCAGTTTCGCGTCAGCTCGTTTATACGCTCGGGCTCGACAGCGCCCATAAAACTCCTGGGCGGCAGCATAAAAGCGCGCTGTACAATCTCCGGCGCGCCTTTTTCATCGAGAACGGATATAAGCGCCTCGCCTGTGGAAAGCTCGCCCAAAACGGTCTCGCTTGAGAATTCGGGGTTTGTGCGGAAAGAGGCGGCGGCGGCCTTCACCGCCTTTTGGTCTTTCGGCGTGTACGCCCGGAGCGCGTGCTGGATCTTATTGCCCAGCTGGGACAAAACGGTATCGGGAATATCCGATGGCGACTGGGTGATAAAGTAAATCCCCACGCCTTTGGAGCGGATAAGCCTTACCACCTGCTCAATTTTTTGCAAGAGCGTTTTGGGCGCGTCGGTAAACAATATATGCGCCTCGTCAAAAAAGAACACCATTTTGGGTTTGTCAAGATCGCCGACTTCCGGCATCATTTCATATAACGCGGACAACATCCATAAAAGGAAGGTGGAATAGAGCAGCGGGCTTTGAAAAAGGGTAACGCAGTCCAGAATGTTTATAAAGCCGCGTCCTTTTTCGTCAAAGGCCAGCCAATCGTGTATGTCAAGCGCAGGCTCTCCGAAGAAGAGTTCACCTCCGCCGCTGGAAAGCGTCAGCAGGCCGCGCTGTATCGCGCCTACGCTTTGCGTGGTGATGTTGCCGTATTTGGTCGTGAACTCCTTCGCGTTGTCGCCCGCAAACTGTACCATAGCGCGCAGATCTTTCAGATCTATCAGCAAAAGGCCGTCGTCATCCGCAATCTTGAATATTATCTGCAGAACACCGGCCTGAGTCTCGTTTAGCCCGAGAATGCGCGACATGAGAACCGGCCCCATTTCGGAGATGGTTGTGCGCACCGGAAGCCCTTTTTTGCCGTAAACATCGAAAAAGCGCACAGGATAAGCCCCATACGCAAAATCAGGGATTCTCATGCTCTGTACGCGCTCATCGACGCGGCTGTTAGGTTCGCCGGCTTTGCAAAGCCCCGAAACATCGCCTTTGATGTCGGCCATAAAAACCGGCACGCCCATGTCGCTGAAGGCCTCCGCCAGCACTTTAATGGATACGGTTTTTCCGGTACCTGTAGCTCCGGCCACAAGCCCATGCCGGTTAACCATTTTTGGATTCATGTAAACAGGCGTCTTGCCGGTCGCGATCCATATTTTGTTTGTATCCATGGATTCATCTCCCTGGGAACATCCTAACTCGAAATCTTTTTCCTTACTGAAACTATGTGCTGGATCAAAACCACAGCCACCAGCACGCCCAGGCCTATGATATCGGTATAAAAGCCAGGATCGATCAAAGCAAGGGCGCCCGCGCCCGCAAGGATCCGCACAGGCAGTTTGGCATTTGTGAAGAGGTATCCCTCGACGGCTACGCCAATCAGAGCAACGCCTATGCAGGCGGTTGCTGTTACCTGCAGGCCGCCCCAGAAGGTGGTGTTGATAAGCATTAACGCGGGAGCGTAAACAAACATATAAGGAACGATAAAGCCCGCTATTGACAGCTTGACCGACTGAAAGCCCGTCTTCATCGGATCGCCGCCTGACAAGCCGGCCGCGGCGAAAGCGGCAAGGGCGACAGGGGGCGTTAGGTTCGCGAACATGGCGAAGTAAAACGAGAACATGTGGGCCGCCGCCGGCTGTATCCCCAGTTTTGCTAGCGCGGGGGCAGCGATGGTCGCGGTAATGATGTACGCCGGGATTGAGGGTACGCCCATCCCCAGGATCATGCAGGTTACCATGGTAAAGATCAGCGTTAATATAAGGCTCCTGTTGCCGAGTGTAATGATTGCGTTGCCCATGTTAAGGCCGAACCCGGTCTTGGCGAACACACCTACAATAATGCCTACGCAGGCGCAGGCCACCGCCACCGGGACTGTCTGCTTGGCGCCGTCAGCCAGCGCGTCAAGAATAGCCTTGGGGCCCATGCGGGTTGAAGGCCGCAGCCATGATACAACAATGGTTACGACTATGGTCCAGAAGGCCGAGTAGATAACCGTCGTGCCGGAGAAGAACAGCATGAAAATGAGGAACAGGATGGGAAAAAGCAAATGGCCCTTTTGGCGCATAACGTCACGAACCTTGGGCAGTTGATCCCTTGGTACGCCTATGAGGCCGGTTTTTTCGGCGCGGAGCTGTACCTGGATAATAATGCCCAGATAATAAAGCAGAGCGGGAATCACCGCCCATATAACAATTTTAGAGTAGCTTACGCCCAGTATTTCCGCCATGATAAATGCGGCTGCGCCCATGACAGGGGGCAGGATCTGTCCGCCTACCGAGGCGGAGGACTCAACCGCGCCGGCGAATTCCTTGGTGTAGCCGCACTTTTTCATCAGCGGAATCGTGAAAGCGCCGGTGGTAACTACGTTGGCGACAGCAGAGCCGTTGATGGACCCCAAAAGCCCCGAAGCAATGACAGACACCTTGGCGGGGCCGCCTTTGGAAGAACCGGCCAGGGCCATGGCAAGATCGTTAAAAAACTGGCCCATGCCCGATTTGGTCATGACCGCGCCGAACACAATAAAAAGAAAGATGTAGCTCGCCGCGACGCTTACCGAGGTGCCGAGTATACCCTCGGTCCCAAGCATGGTATCGGCAAGCTGGGGCCATGTGTACCCGCGATGCATAAACATGCCAGGTAACCGACGGCCGAATAACGCGTACACGATAAATACGACGGCGAGCGTAGGCAGGGCCCAGCCGGTAAGGCGACGGGCAGCCTCAATTGTCAGTACAACCATGGCCGTTGTGATGATCGTGTCCATCAGGTCGGGCATGCCGGAGCGCTGGATAAGTTTGCCGTAATTAAGCCAGATATAGACAGGAATGGCGATAGCAACGGCCCAAAAAATCCAGTCGTAAAACGCCACTTTTTTCCGGCTCGCTTTTTTGCCTATGGGGTACATAATGAACCCCAAAGCCAGCATCATGCCCACATGGAGCGAACGGTGCATAACGACAGGAGGCGTACCCCTGAATGCCGTGTAAAGGTGATAGAACGATACGATTATGCACGCCCAATAAAAAACGTGCTTTACGATGCCGGTTAAATTGCGGGTCTGGGATTCCTTGTCAACTTCCTCAAGGTAAGCCATCGCCTGCGCTTCGCTCATGGGTTCAAAATTGGTATCCTGGGCATTCGTAACTTTTATAGCCTCAGATTTAAGTTTATCTTCCAAAGTACTACCTCCTCTCGATGGTTAAAACCAGCCGTCTGTGGTGCGGTAACTCGCTGCCTCTGGTAACATACTCACCCGCGACGCGGATCTCCTGCGTCGCGGTTGGCGAGTTCATCCAGACAAACTCCGTAAACTTCTCGTTAATTTCTGACATATATATTAAGCCGTCCTTGATATAACAAACGGCACCTTTGTCTTCCGGTATCCCCGCGCCGAACGCGGGAAAACGTATCGTATCGAGAATCAGGTTAAGATCCTCGTCAATATGGTAGTACTCATCCCAAGGAATTTTCTCAAGCGAATGAATCCACCCAAAATAAAGCTCGTCCCCGGGCGAAACCGGACGTTCAATGTACACTTCACCCGTCTTCCAGTCGGCAATGCGCAGCACAGGATGCGGGCCAGGACTGAAATATGCGGCGCATGCCAACAATACAAGCGCCAGGCAGGTGGAAAACAGGGCGAACCCTGTTTTCCATTCTTGCCTCATGCCGTTACTTAATCATGCCTTTTTCTTTGTAGAACTGAATCGCGCCGTCATGCAAGATGATCTCCGAGCCGGAAATGCCGCGCAATGCGGTGCTGAGCATGATGTTCTCTTTCGCAGTAGCGTGAGAAGCGCCGATAGTCGCAACGCCATCATCTGAATAGAAGTTCTTGAGCATATCGTAGACCACTTCATTGGGCAGCTTCTTGTCAACCAGCATGATATTCGGTACTACGGCTGTGGTGGTATCGACAGCGGTTCCGTAAGTTTCCTTTGGAATAATGGCTTGGGCATAATATGGGTATTTGCTGAGAAGGTTCCTAAGAGCGGCGCCTTCAACGGGGACAAAGTAAATGGTTTTGGTAACGCCGAGCTCCCGAATGGTGGCGTTGCCCAGGCCGGATGTAACAAACGCTACGTCGCAGAGGCCGTTTTTCATCTGTTCAATGGCCTCGCCGTACGCGAGGTAGTCAACCTTGCAATCCGCGTAAGTCATCCCGTGCGCCTCGAACATCACGCGCGCGTTAAGCTCAACGCCGGAGTTGGGCGCCCCTACGCCTACGCGCTTGCCTTTCATGTCGGTAAAGCTTTTGATGCCCGAATCGGCGGTGGTAACGATCTGGCAGTAGTTTGGCCAGAGCCCCATCATGGCGCGCAGGTCCTTCGCCGGGGGGTTCCCCTGATACTGGCCGGTTCCA
>Ga0268262_10004166_pt1 | contig 15103 bp, 10 predicted proteins | sample TergutNc150P3_FD_190354 | JGI IMG/M metagenome (GOLD analysis project Ga0268262, IMG submission 190354) | Nasutitermes corniger P3 segment gut microbial community from laboratory colony in Florida, USA - Nc150 P3 (SPAdes) (version 2) | ecosystem: Host-associated > Arthropoda: Insects >... | reverse complement strand
ACGCCGGCCTTGAGACCATTCTCTTTGACGAGATACCAGCCCAGGCAACGGCCGAGGCGGCTGAAAACGCGGCTGCCCTGGCCCGTGGCGCGCGTTGCGACCTGGTAATCGGTTTTGGGGGCCTGAATACCCAGTACATAGCCAAATTAGCCGCTATTCTGGCTGCCTCTACTTTTAGGCTTTTTGATCTTTTGGACGGCATTAGGGAGGAATCCGCATTTTTACCCTATGCGGCTATTCCGGCAACAAGCTCGGATCCCTTTCTTTTAAGCGATTCTCTAATCGCCGTAGACCCAAGGGACAGGTTTGTAAAGCTTGTAAAATGCCCTCGCTCTCTCTGTCAGGCAGTTATTCTTGATCCGGGCCTTTCTGAGTTAATTGGCGGCAAATTCGGCCCCACAGCCGCCTTCGACGGCCTTTGTTCCGCAATGGAAGCCTACTGTTCAACAAAATCCAGTTTTTTTTCCGATGCCCTTCTGGAGCAGGCTATTTCGCTTTATGCTAAAATGATGCATTCTTATGCGGATAATATGTCAACTGACTATCCCGGAGCTTCAGTTCACGCCGGTTTATTGATGGCAATTGGCACCTCTGTAAGTGCCCCGGGGATCGGTACCGCCCTGGCTTACGCCCTGAACGGAAAATTCCCGGTGGCTAAATCCTGGTGCACTACGGTGCTTTTGCCATATGTAATGGAAAAACTTGTTGCTTCAAGGCCGGAAAAAATGGCGAAAACCGCCGCTCTAATCGGTGAGACTACCGATGGCGTATCGGTATCGGATGCCGCAAACATGGCTGTAGATACGGTTCGAAGCCGCATGGGTCAGTTGCAGGTTCCGGCCAGGCTAAAAAATTTTAACCTTTCGCTTGATCGGCTTGTTCCGGCAGCGGAGGCGGCAAGAAACCTAGAATTTGTCGCATCGTCTCCCTGGACTGTAACATCGGAAGACGCATACGACTTATTAAAACAGGCCTTTTAAAAACAGGCATTATATGATAGAATTATTTAAGAGTAAGTAGGAAGTATGGCTCAAGACAATGTTTTTCAGGGGGAAATGGATCCCGAAATTGCCGCTTTACTTGGAACAAGCGTAAGCCCAAAAGAGAGTACTGAGGGTATTCCGGACTTCGCGCATTTATTCAGCGATGGCGAGGCGGAAGAAACTGAAGAAGCCCAGGCTGAGACCGACCAGCCGGACCTGACCATCGGCGGCTTTCCTGAAATTACAAAGCGTCTGGAAGAAGTCCCCCACAAAGCCTTTGATGATCCTGAGTACTATAAGACAGCGCTTTCCAACGAAGGCGACATTGCCAAGCGGGTACACGGGATTTTACAAAAGTACCTGAACGCCAAAGATCCAAAAGACAAAGGAGTTTTCCGCCTGCAGTTTATACCTGCTTATTGGGAATTTTTAATCAATGTAGCCCGAAAAGCTCCGGGCAGGCTGCCGGATCCCAAAAAGTACCTTCTTCGCTTTGGTTTGCTTCACCCCACCTTTTTAAATCAGGAGACCCGTACTTTTTTTTCCAGGATAATTACAGAAAACACCCTGAACCAGCCTGTTTATTATTTGGATGAATGGTTTAAAGCGGTGGGTACAGCGGTAGTAAAAAATTCCAGTACCGATGAAGTCCGCGTTTCAAAAAGCAATAAAAACACCCAGTTAATGGGGTTGCTGGATAAAGCCCAGGGGAAACTGGATGGCGTCAAAACCCTTATTAGGGTAAAAAACGGCGAAAGACTGGCAAAAGAAGAAGGCCTGGTGAAAATGATCTCCCAAATTGCGGATCATTACCCCGTTACCGGATTGCCTTCGATAAGCAGCTGCTATACTGAAGCGCAAAAACGGATTTTCTCCGATGTTCAAAATGTCCTTAAAGATCTTATGAAGGCTGATAAAGATCAGGAGCTGTATTTAAAAGATTATTATCAGGCCGAAGAAGACGTAAAAAGCCTCCAATTCAGGATAGAAGAAGAAGGCGGCGCTGTTGAAGTCGATGTTGGGGCGGTGGACACGGAATTTGAAACCGTCAGGCAGATGGTAAAAATGACGATTGGCCGCCAGGGCAATCACTTCCCCGTTCTGTCCAGTGAATATTTCCACTGTATGCCCAACGATGTGGCTACCAGGGAAAATGTCATTGCCATGCTTGCCTGGATAGAAAGTGTTGACGCTGAAGCGTTCTGTAGGTCGTATAAAAACCGGCTTAACCGCATCGTTCCTTACGTGGTACTGGTTCCCAGCTACGGAGATTATGGAATGTGCTGGGAACCTTACGATCGTCATAACCGCGCGACAAGCAGGGGCCGCATTGCGGTACCAATGTACCCAAGAAGCCTTCAAGTTGCCGTTCTTACCGCTGTCGGCGATCTTCGCTGGCAGGTTGCAAAAGAAAAAGCGTCATATTACTGGATGGAAGAAGGAATAACAGGAAATTATTACCAGTGGTTCCAGAAAATGAAAATGAAAGGGGACTTAAAAGAAGCTTTTATCCAGGACTACATTGCCTGGATGACCAAGGAAAGCGAAGGCACCCAAAAGCTGGACAAAGAGTTACGCGGCGCTTTCTGGCGTTATATGCCATTCACGCAGCCAATAAAAGAAAAATTAAAAACCCGCAGTTTCGTCTACCAGGAGCTTTACCAGCGCGATGTGAACCGCTCTATGTCTGATGGGTATTAGAAATAGCCGATATGTGAATCTGCAAATAAACTCAAACAAAATTACCTAAATATTTATGTTACATGATAAGCCGATAAATACATTGGTATCTATAGCTTTCTTTATCAGCTTGCGTTCATTTTCCATGAATTGCCTCGCCAATAACGGTTCTGAACGCATATCACTAAATGATAAATGATGCCGTTTTCAATATCAAGCAATATATTTTCAAGTAAATCATACGGTTTAAGCATTAAACACCTGTCCTTTACTTCAATCTTTCCGCAGCCCTATAATCCTCATCTGCTTTCAGCCTATCCCCCTTGCTGTACCACGCCTTGCCGCGCTGGTTGTAGGCGGCCCAGTTTTTGGGTTCAAGTTTTATTACCTGGGTGTAGTCGGCGATGGACAAGTCCCAGTTTCCCAGTTCTCCATTGGAATGGGCCCTGTTAAAATAGGCATCGGCATAGTCCGGCTTATAACGAATAGCCTGGGTGTAGTCTTCGATAGCCCTTCTATGCTCTCCTCTTTGGGCAAACAAAAAACCCCGGTAATTGTAAACTTCCGCATAAGAGCTTCTTAACCTAATTGCCCGGTTGTAATCTTCTATTGCTCTGTTTACATCTGCTTTTCTTCGATAAGCATTACCGCGCGAAGCGTAGGCTTCGGGGTAATCGGCTTTCAACGAGATGCAGCGGTTGTATTCGGCAATTGCCTTGTCGTAATCCCCATCACGGTAAAATTTTTCCCCGCCAAGAAAGGCCACATAATACGGAGCCATCCCCATGCCTTCCATTGCTTCGCGGTTTACTTTCTGGTAACTTGCGGGATTAAGCTCGGAAATGTTAATCCCGCCTAAAGGGAGTCTTCCGCCCTGGCCGTACAAAGCGGAAAAATCTCCCGCCAAATAGGGCACGGTATAGTTAAAAATCACCCAGCGGCTTTCCTTTCTGCGCAGTTCTACCGTGCGGGTCTCCTTATATCCGTTTCTGTAAGTCAAGTCGATTATGTAACTTCCCGCCGGTAGAATGCGGATCATGGTATCTCCAAACGCTAGCGGAACGGGAGTTTTGTCCACCTGATCGATTCTGAGCATCCCCGAGCTCATCGCCTGGAACCTTAGTTCGCCGGTGCTAATAAAGGGGTCTATTAGGCTGAAATCTTTTATAGGGAAGAAGACCAGCCTCCCCAGCCCTTCGACAGCCTGAGCGTCCTTAGCCGCATAAGCCAGAAGCTCTTCCGCGTATAAATATTTTATTCCCGGCTCGGCCATGGCAAAACTGGAATTAAGTCCTTCCGCAATGAAACCAAAAAGAGAGCCCCTGTTGCCAGAGCCAAAAGAAACGGCCACGGCCCTTGGCCCCAGCCTTCCGGCGAACCTTTGCAAGGCGGTTTCCATTTTCGCATACGGCAAATCAGAGTCCAAATCCATAAGCAAAAGAAGGGAATTTGAAGAAAGGCTTAACAAAGATTTTAGTATTTCTTCCCCTGTTATCGTTGCTTCGTTCCCACCGGATATTCCCGGAGAAATACTGAGATTCCCCAGAATGTCAGAGAAACCAGCGCCATGCAGGCCAATAATAAGGACATCATCTTTTTTGGTTTGAGCGCAAAGCCTTTCACAGGACAAAATAAAATTCGTCTTCGAAAAATTATCGCCAAAAAGATTTAGCACTTCCACATCGGAATAAAGATCCCCCTCTCTTTGGAGCAAAAAGAGCTTTGCCAGTTCTTCCGCGTCTTGCCAATCCTCTCCCGGGCCTGCGAAAAGCGCCCTTAGAACCGGAACTGCCAAAGGGGAAGAAATCCGCAGAGAAGGGAGTTTTAGCCAGGAGCGTTCAGATTCAACGGTATAAGATTTATTAAAAGCGGAAACTCCTATTTCACTTTCAAAAGAAGTGTCAATATGATCGATATTCACATTGATTTCGTAGCAAGTCTTGCCCTTCTCTGAATATTTTTTTACTGCATCGTCTTTTACTTCAAGGAGACCAGCCGGAATTTCCAAAGGAAATTCCGCTTCACCTGCGCGGCGGTAGAGGGCAACGTAGCCTGCGCCTCCTTTTTGCTCGGTAATTTTTATCCGAAGCTCCCTTGAGGCTTCGTCAAAAGAAAGAGACACAAGCGGTGGGAACTGTTCTTCTTTAAAAAGATCCGCCAGGGTAAAAGGCAGTCCGGAAATTGCCTCTTTCCTATTGTTAATAAATGAGGCGAAGAGATCCGGCCTGTAAAGAGCGCCGGAAAGCCTTTCCAGACGGCAACGGCTCTTGCCGAGTTGCAGGGCGATAAAGGCCGCGCCTCCAACGGAGGCGTTGTAGAACCCTTCGGGCACGATACACACCCATTCATCCGATTGGCTGAAAAAATAATACCTTGCTATTTCTTTTCCTGTGGCGCTGTCCGCCATACAAACAGCACCATCCACAAGGGAAAAAGATTTACCGTTGACGCCAGTCTTTTCTCCACCCCCGATACCAGCCGTGCTTTCAAACAGCGAATACCTTACGCTATTCCCGCTTTCTGAAAGCGAAAGCAGCTCTGTCTCCCCACTCTTAAAAGCAAGGGAGCTTATTTTTTCTTCTCCGCATGAAAATACAGCCAGCGGTTTACCGCTAAAAATATCTACCACCCTGATAAAGCCGTTATCAGAAGCAAAGGCGAAATAAGGCGCATTTGGGGAATCACCCTCAGGCCACGCAATGGCGGTGATTGCCGGAAGGGCAGCCCCTTCCTCAAGCAATACGCGGTAACGCTCTTTTCCTGCCCGTACACAACCAGAGACGCAAATAAGCGCGGCGCAGGCAGCCAGGAGAAAATACAATACCCTTCGGGTTCTTAGCTCGCAAATACACCAGGTTCCTGTTCGGCAGATTTTCATCATTCAATACATATTACACCTTTATTCAAATCATTGTATATATATGTAGTTAGGCGACATTTGCATGTTGACAAAATATGATTATATTACTATAAAATAATGAGTTCTATGAAAACAATTTTAAATGCTATTTCCGTCGGGATGCTAACATTTATTCTCGCATTATTATTTTCAACCTGTAAAGATCCAAATAATGATCCATCTGATAATAATGTACAGCTATTACCAAGCGGCTTACCGACTATAATGATTTATACAAATAATTCAGTCCCCATTTTGGATAGAGAAAACTGGGTTACTATGACCTTTTCTTTAACCGATCCCAATAATCCTAAAAATAATATTTCCGAAATTAGTAATCAGCAAATAAGAGGGAGAGGCAACTCAACATGGAATGCCCCTAAAAAACCCTATCGCATAAGGTTTAGAAACGATCAACAGCAAACTCCTTTTGGGCTTCCTGCCGCGAGAAGTTGGGTATTACTTGCAAACTATTACGATATATCGTTAATGGGTACGGCATTTGCATTTGAGTTGGGAAAAAGATTAGGATTGGAATATACTTGTTCATATGATTATGTTGAATTTTATTTAAATGGTAAATATCAAGGTATCTATATTCTCACAGAGCATATGCAAGTTGATCAGGCTGAAATTGGCGCTCCTGGAAGACCAAAAGTTGACTTGAATGAAGGTTGGTTTGTAGAAATTGATTTTCGCTATGATGAAGAACCACAATTCAGAACGGCAAAGTATGATTTACCTGTTATGATTAAATCACCTGAATTTACACCAGTAAATATGAGTAATTCATTATATAGCTTTGTAAGAAATGATTGGGACAAATTAACCAACTTAATGTTTTCAGGAAATTTTCCCGAAAATGGTTACCGTGATTTAATTGAAATGGACACAATTATCAAATATTTTATGGTTCAGGTTATTACCAATAATCTTGATTTTAATATTTATACGTCCAATTCACGAACAGAACCCGGCAGTATTCTCTTTTACAAAGACAAGGGAGCTAAAATAAGCGCAGGACCCCTTTGGGATTTTGATCGTACTTTTGGTTATAATTCATTACTGGCTGCAGATTCATATCCTTATCCCAATTATCCTTTTTTCAGCAGGTTTTTTGAAGATCCGGTATTTCTTGCGAGGTGGAAAGAAATTTGGGATTATTATTATGACGATATATTATCAATGCGTTATTTTATTGATAATACGGCAAGCAAAATAAGAAATGCTGCAATAAATGATTTAAGAACCTGGCATCATACTGAAGACTTTGATTCACGTGTAAATGCAATGAAGAAATATTTTAACACAAGAATAGCCTATTTAAATAATAAATATAAATCTCTCCCATAATCATAAAATAATTTCATGCTTTTCTTAAGTTCATGCTGTTGCACCCGCATAAGGCTTTTTTTGCAGCCGCGTCAAAAACGAAAGCGCCACGATAATTAAAACCGCGTATAAAATGGCGCTCCTGTAGCCCCAGGCCGGCCCGGCTAAACGGTTGGTTAGACCTATCAAAAATTGTATGCCGCTGTTTATTAGCCCGGCTATAACTATAATCGCGCTGGTCATCACCGCCGAATCCTGGCGGAAATAGACCATTGCCGAGGCCAAAAGCGTTGGCCAGAATATGGCAACAAAAAAACCCAGAGCCGGAAGAACATAGATACCCTTGATGCCAAGAATAAAACCAGCAATAAAAACTAAAATCGACGCAAAGGCAGCAATAAAAAGACAGCGCATATATCCGATTTTTTCTATTATAAAACCGCTTATAAGACGGGACAAAGTAAAAAAGATATAAAAATTGGAAATAAAAACAGCTCCCCTGGTCTCTGCGCTCAGGTTATAAACATCCTGAAAGTAAAGCCCCGCCCAGTTAGGAGAACACAGTTCCACCCCTACCATAAGGCCCAGCGCTGCGGCAAAAACCCAGACCATCGGCGTTTTAAGGGCGGTAAAGAAACTGGCCTTTTTTATTCCGGCTTTTTCAGCCCCTTCGGTTTTGGGAAAACGGGCGAAAACAGATGGCACAAAGAAGATCAGCACCAACGGCATGGAGAAAAGGTATATCCTGCGCCAGTCCATGACGGATGCAATGTAGCCCGAGGCAAGGGGGCTAAGGGTAGAACCGGCCCCGTAGAAAAAATGCATAAGGCTAAAAAACAGCGCCGCCTTGGTGGTAAAGATCTGCGTGGCCAGAGCGTTGGCGCTTACCTCAAAAAGGCCGAAAGCCGCTGAAACTACAAAAAGCGCCGCCGCAACAAGCAGAAAACCCGGCAGAAAAAACGCACCGGCAAGCCCCAGGAGCATAAAAGCAGAACCCAGAGCAAAAGTCTTTTTTACCCCCCAGCTCCCGATAAGAATTCCACCCACAATACAAAACAAAACATAAGAGAGGGACAGGACAGAAACCATAATCCCCTGACGTTCGTAGGAAACATCAAAATTCAATTTAATGAGTGGATAAGTAACCCCTTTTATATTTTCGAAAAAGCCAAAAAGAAACATGGCTGTAAAAAGAATAATAAAAAGCAGAAGGTATTTTGGCTTGGGCATTTATCAGGCTCCTGTTTGATTCAATTCTTTCTGCAAGGCAAGGGAACTTTCTATCCGCTTGCAAAGTTCCGAAAGGCCGTCGCCTTTTAACGCCGATACCGCAACGCTTTCGGGATAGCGATTTAAAAGCGTTGCGGACCGCAGGTCCGACGCGGATTCAACTCTATCAATTTTATTCAGAACCGTGATCATCGGGATTTCTCCGGCATTAAGCTCTCCCAGAACAGACAGGGTAGTTTCATACTGAACTTCCGCATCGACATCCGAGGCGTCAAGAACGTTCAGGATAAGGGCCGCGTGGCTTGCTTCTTCAAGGGTTGAACGAAAGGCTTTTATCAGGCTGTGGGGAAGACGCCTTATAAACCCGACCGTGTCTACCAGGAGGATCTCCGTGCCTAGGGGAAGATGCAGCCTGCGCGAAGTGGAATCCAGAGTCGCGAAGAGTTTGTCCTCCGCCAAAACCCCCGCGCCGGTCAGGGCGTTGAGAATCGAGGATTTTCCCGCATTTGTATAGCCGACCAGGGCGCAGACCGGTATGCCGCTGCGCTCGCGCTTTTTTCTTTGAATCTGCCTTTGGCGCTTTAAGAGATCCAGCTCTTCCTCAAGCCGGTGAATACGCTTCTCTACCCTGCGCCTGTCCGTCTCCAGCCGGGTCTCGCCGGAATCCCTGGTACCGTAGCGGCCGCCTTTTTGCCTTGAAAGATCGATGTACTTATGCTGAAGGCGGGGCAGGGAATAGATCAGTTCCGCAAGGCGCACCTGAAGCTCTGCCTCCCTTGTGCGGGCGCGGTCGGCAAAGATCTGAATGATGAGTTCCTGGCGGTCAATGGCTGGGATTCCGGTTAATTCTTCCCAGTTGCGCTGCTGGGACGGACTTAATTCCCTGTCGAAAACAATGCAGTCAACCTCCAATTCTTTGGCTTTTTGCGCCAATTCTTCGGCTTTTCCGGTTCCCATGCCGTATTTGGCATGGTTTTCCCGCAAATGAACCGTTTCCATCGACGCGATTTCCAAATCCAAAGTATCCACCAGATGCGAAAGCTCTTTTAGAAGAGAATCCGCCTCAGAAACAGGCATTTTTCCATCTCTGATACCAACCAAAAAAGAACGCTTGCGTACTTTCCCGGTATCAACCATTTTTTCCATGGTTTGTTTATAGCATAAAACAAGAATTTGATATATTCTAATTGGGTTCCCTGGCATTCTTTGCCGATATATCATAGAAGGGTGGGAGAAGGTCTGAAAAGCTTTCAGGGATAAGAACCGTGTCAACTTCGAAAAAGGCAATAATCAGCTTACTGATAACTATTGTACTCTTTACAGCTTTTGTAATTTTTGCTTTTTCAGGGCTGTTTGGCTTTTTAGAAACCAGATTTTACAATCCTTCCATCACAGCCCACATGATTAACGAAAACAAGCGAAATGCAATTGTGATAGAGAAATTATTTACAACTTTGCAGAACCGCTTTTCTGAAACCCTGGGAACCGATGCCGTAAGACGTAGTTTTATATCTGAAAAAACCCAGGAGGATTTTTCCGCCCTTTCAACTATCTTCAGCCTCTTTATAAACTCTGTTGAAGGGCTCCAATGGGTTCGTTTTATAGATTCCGGGGGAATAAAGCTGCATTTCTCTACCTACAGCCCGGACATTATAGTTAACAATTATGAAACCCCGTTTTACCTTAATTACAATGAGCCCGACCTTCCTTACGATTTGATAGCGGTTCAAAACGGAGAAGCGCCAAAATATACCTTTGATAACAAGTCAAAGCGAATCCTTTTTTCATTCCCGCTTTACGATTCTTTTGATATATACTGGGGTACAGCGTTGTTTTCGCTTTCTCTGGATTCCGTTTTGGACAGGCTTTTTATCGAAGGAAGGATGATAGCAAGCCAGGAATTAATGTTAATTCCAAATCCGCAGGGAATGGTATTTGGAATGTCAACCGCCGATGAAGGAGTCTTGCCGTCCCAGATTTCTTCTGCCTGGAAAGCAAATGGGCTGAAAACCGTAAGGCTGGCTTCTTCTGACTCAGACACCCACTTTATCCTTACTTCAGCCAAAACTTCCCAAAACTTCTTTATTGGAAGCCTTGTTAATGAAGATATGTTTCAGTTTCCGCAAAACATAAAGCTTATTCTCCTGGTTTCTTTCTTTTTAACGATATACCTTACAATTTTCCTGTTATTCAGCCTAAAGCAAGAGCCGCTGGCAATTATTCAAAATCGGCTGAAACACCTGCAAGTATCACTCTTGGAACAGTTTTATGAATCAAAGGACGAGGAAGACTGGAGCCGCTGGATAAGGGAAATGGATTATCGCAGAGAAGAAATAAGCGCTCTGTTAAAAAAGGGTATTCGGCCAGCTTCCGACAATCTCAAAAAAGAGATTGATATCCTGATAAATAAATCCTGGGACGAGTTTCTTTCTCTGCTGGGAAGCCGGAGTGAACCTGGTTTTGATGAGGAAAAACTAAGATCCGCCATAAACAGCATGTTGGCTGCCCTCCCAAAAACAGGCAAGGGTTTGCTTTCAGGCGGCGAAGCATCCCCGATAAAAACCGGTCTACTAAAGAGGGCATCGGCGATAGTCAAAGAACTTGAAGAAACCGACCTGGTTGAGGAACTTGAAGAGCTTGATGAAGCCGACGAACATGAAGATTTGGAAAGCAAAGAAATAGCCACCGGAAGGCCGACACCCGAATTACCGGCTGCTTCTCACGCGCCCTCGAAGGCGGATATTGACGCTTTGGCCAGTCAAATTGAATTTAGTCCTGAACCGGAACCGGAAACAAACGGGGGCGATTCCATTGAGAATGATTTGGAAATAGTATCTCCCTTTTCCGCCATGCTCGGCGGTTTTACGAATACCATCGATTATGACGATCCCGGGCAGGGAGTCGAAACAACCAAAAACCGGGGCAATGTTATAAAAGAGAAGGAAGGCCTTCCTTTTGTCAGCGCGGACGCCCTTAATCCGGATGAAAAAGAATCGAAACTTATTAATCAGGACTTTAAGAACCTCGTGGACTCGGTTATAAAAGATTAGTCCCTAATCAACAACATAAATCGGTCCAATTGCCCTATAACTGGGCTCGCCATTATCCTTTTGTTCGGTCTTTTTCCTGTCAAACCTCAGACGAAACTGCAAAGTCATGCCCGCCGTTAATTCTTCAGGCTTTTTATTTACAATATCGGAATAAAAGAAATAAAAGTTGTTGTATTCAACATCCCGTATCCAGCCGCCGGTACCATTAAGGGATAATATGGTAGAAATGCGCTCCTGCGCCATTTCGGCTTCTGTCAGGGCCCGTCGCTTTGAAAAGCCGGTGGCCGGCTGGGCCGGCAACGGGGAAACTTGGGCTGGAAAAGGGCTGATAGGCTGCGCAGAGGCGGCAGGAACCTGGCTAACTGCCTGAAAACCCGTCTGAACGTTTGGAGGTTCGATTTGCCGGGGTTCAAAAAGCCCCAGAATGACAGGGTTTTTCAGATTCAACCTGTCGTCAATCACATTGGCCATCTGAATAGGGTATTTTACTTCTTCCAAAAGATCCTGGGAGGTCATGGTTACATCCCCGTTGGCGCACTCAAAATCCCAGCTTAAAAGCATTACATCTATGGGCACGCTAATGGTTTGGAGTTCCCTTACCAAAGGCAGGTAGTCTCCGTCTCCGGCAATCAGTACCAAAATATCAAAGGCTTTTGCCACGGCCCTTTTGTAAGCGTCCAGGGCCAGCGATACGTCAATGCCTTTCTCTTTTAGTTCGTTATTGGCACCCCTAATTAATGGGAGATAATGGAGATTCACACCCTCTTTGGTAAGGGCATCCTCAAAAAACCGCTCCCCCACTATAGCCTTTTCGTTTCCGCTTTTAATTGACCGGCCCCTGAAATAGTGAGCTTCCACAACCTTGCAATCATCGTCGTCCGTGTCAAGCCTTTGGGACACTTCTTTGGAAATATAATTATGCAACCCCTGGATGCTAATGCGCGCCTGCCTGGGGTGATCAAACTTGTAGTAATTACTTACTTTATAAAAATAGTGCCCGTCGTAATAAATCCCTATTCTTATGGATTTCTTCTTTTTTAATGCCATCTTTTCCTTTCTTTCTAATTTCAAAATAAATTTGATTTCGATTTGTTTAAATCTGGGGACAGTTTAAAGGTAAAATAATAATTTGTCTATATACCTTTAAAAATAAACTTTACAACAACAATAAATATGGTATCATTAACTAAATAAAACCCATTAAGGAGGATCTTTTATGAAGAAGATCATTGTATCAGTTCTATTGCTCACACTGTTGGGCGTAGCGGCGTTTGCCGGCGGCGGATCCCAATCCTCAGGCGGAAACCAGATTGGTGTCGCAATTTACAAATTTGACGACACTTTTATGTCCTATGTAAGGAACGCTATTTTGAAGAACGCGCAAGGCAAAATTGATGTAAACATGGTGGATTCCCAGAACGCCCAGCCTGTTCAGAATGACCAGGTTGATCAGTTCATCACCAAAAAAGTGAAAGCTATGGCTATCAATCCCGTAGACCGTATGGCTGCGGGTGTCATTCTTGACAAAGCTAAGGCCGCCAACGTTCCGGTAGTGTTTTTTAACAAGGAGCCTTTGCCCGAAGACCTGAAAAAATGGGACAAAGTCTACTACGTCGGCGCGAGAGCCGAGGAATCAGGCACCATGCAGGGCGAAATTGCCGCCGAATGGTGGAAAGCGCATCCGGAAACCGACAAGAACAAGGACGGCGTCATGCAGTACATCATGCTGAAAGGCGAGCCAGGCCACCAGGACGCGGAACTCCGTACCGAATACTCGATTAAAGCGGTAACCAACGCCGGGATCAAGGTGCAGCTCCTTGCCGAAGATACGGCCATGTGGGACAGGCCCAAGGCTGTTGAAAAAATGGACGCTTTCTGGGCCCGCTTTGGCGACCAGATTGAGGTTGTATTCTGCAACAACGACGACATGGCGCTTGGCGCTATCGAATCCCTGCGGAAAGTCGGCTTCTTCTCGAACAACAGGTTTTTACCTGTAGTTGGCGTTGACGCCACAGCGCCCGCGCTCCAGGCCCTTGCGGAAGGAACCCTTCTTGGTACAGTCCTTAACGATGCGGCAAACCAGGGAAAAGCTACCTTTGACCTCACCTACGCTTTTGCTACCGGCGCGAACCCAACCAATGCCGGCTGGAAAATTACCGACGGTAAATACGTATGGGTTCCCTATCAGAAAGTAACCAGGGACAATTACAAAAGCTTCCAGTAAGACAAAGATTTTATCGACCCCGCTCTTCGGAGCGGGGTTATTTTACTCTCTAATTATATAAACAGAAGCGGAGCGAAGCGCATGAGCAACGGTGAGAACATTCTACAGATAAAAAACATTTCCAAATCATTTCCCGGCGTGCACGCCCTGGACAATGTTTCAATTGATATTAAGAGCGGAACGGTCCATGCTTTAATGGGCGAAAACGGCGCGGGCAAGTCAACCTTGATGAAATGCCTTTTTGGAATTTACGATCCTGACGAGGGAGAAATAATTTTAGACGGTAAATCAGTACGCTTTGACAATTCCCGGCAGGCTTTGGACGCCGGAATATCCATGATCCACCAGGAATTGCTGCCGATTCCCTTGCGCCCTGCCATGGAAAACCTTTGGCTGGGCCGTTTTCCCACTTTTTCCATAGGCCCCTTAAAATTTGTGGATCATAAAAAAATGTACAATGATTCGATGGCCCTTTTCAAAAACCTCAATATGGATATCAATCCCAATACCTGGGTCAGGGAATTTTCCGCGTCCAAGATTCAGTCCCTGGAAATAGCAAAAGCTGTTTCTTACGGGGCCAAGGTTATTATCATGGACGAACCGACTTCGTCGCTTACCGAACATGAAGTTGGGCACCTGTTTGCGATTATCAGGCGGCTTCGCGACGAAGGAACCGCCATTATATATATTTCCCACAAAATTGAAGAAATACTCGCTATTTCTGACGAGGTCTCCATTATGCGGGACGGCAAGCTAGTAGGTACATTTGCCTCCAGGGAACTGACAACTGACAATATTATTAAATACATGGTAGGCCGTGATCTTTCCCATCGTTTTCCGCCAAAAAACAATACCCCCGGCGAAACAATAATGGAAGTAAAGGGCCTCACTTCTTCCCAGCCCAGATCTTTCAGGGACGTAAGCTTTTCCCTGCGCCAGGGCGAAATCCTCGGTATCGGGGGCCTGGTCGGGGCGCAAAGGACGGAGCTTGTAGAGTCCATTTTCGGCTTAAGGGAAATTGAGAGCGGGCAAATTTTCGTAAATGGTTCGGAAGTGGTTATTAAAAACCCGTGGCAGGCCAAGAAGGAAAGATTTGCCCTGGTCACGGAAGAACGGCGGACATCGGGGATTATACCCATGAGGTCGGTAAGGGATAATATGGTCCTGGCGAATCTTCGCCGTTATGTAGGCGCTGCAGGGCTCATCAATGAAAAAATGTGCGACAAGGATACGGCAGAAAAAATTCAGGCCCTTAATGTCAAAACCCCAAGCAGCAAAACTCTTATAAGGGACCTTTCCGGCGGCAACCAGCAAAAAGTGCTCTTTGCCCGCTGGCTTCTCACTGAGCCTGAAATACTCATTTTGGACGAGCCTACAAGGGGCATTGATGTGGGGGCCAAGTACGAAATTTACAATATCATTATCAACTTGGCGAAAGAAGGAAAAGGCATTATTATGATTTCATCGGAAATGCCGGAGTTATTGGGTGTTTCAGACAGAATAATGGTTATGTGCGAAGGCAGAGTAACAGGCTTTCTTGAAGGGAAAAAAGCGACTCAGGAAGATATAATGCGTCTTGCGGCGCAGTTTGAACAACAGGTTTCAGCTTAATAATAAGGAGAACCAAATGAGCGATAAAGCAAATAAACCCTTAAATATCGAGAATATTAATTCCAAGACTCTCAAGAGCATCGGTCTGCAATAC
>Ga0268262_10004165_pt1 | contig 15103 bp, 22 predicted proteins | sample TergutNc150P3_FD_190354 | JGI IMG/M metagenome (GOLD analysis project Ga0268262, IMG submission 190354) | Nasutitermes corniger P3 segment gut microbial community from laboratory colony in Florida, USA - Nc150 P3 (SPAdes) (version 2) | ecosystem: Host-associated > Arthropoda: Insects >... | reverse complement strand
TAAACCTGTTGTAATAAACTTCTATATACTGAAATAAATCTTTTCTCAGTTCTTCCATTGTTTCATATTTCCTATGATATATCAATCGTTTTTTCAGGCTGCCGAAAAAAGACTCAGCCACTGCGTTATCCCAGCAGTTGCCTTTCCTTGACATGCTCTGAACGCAGGCATGCTTGCTCAGGGATTCCCTGAAGCATTTGGATGCATACTGTATCACACGCGGAATACAATGTTTTCTTCAACTATCAGCGTATGAACTACGATAATGCAAATGTTGATAGCGACTACTTTGATAAAATGGTCCGAGTTTCTATCCGTTATGTTCAAGACTAAATTAAATTTTCTATCTTAACAAGAAGTTTTTGGAGTTTTTATTATGGTCAGAACAATATGCAAAGCAGAAAAAGAGCAAATAACCTTGCCTGTACCAAGGGATTATATTGGCTCAACCATTGAAATATTGCTTTTTCCTATAGAAGAACAAGAACTAAAACCTACATTCGGTTGCGCAAAAGGCCAATTTCAAATGGCAAGCGATTTCGATGCTCCTTTGGATTGCTTTAAGGAATATATGTAATGAAATATTTATTGGACACACATACTCTTATCTGGTTTTTCAATGGAGATTTGGATTTATCGGAAAATGCTAGGCAGATTATTCTAGATACAAATAATCAAAAATTTGCGAGCATTGCTTCTGTTTGGGAGTTATCTATAAAAGTAAGTTTGAATAAACTAAAATTTGATGGGAAAGCAAAAGGTTTTGTGGATTTGATTTATAAAAATGGTTTCAAATTATTGAATATAAATCAAAATTATATTTTCAAACTGGAGCAGTTGGAAAATTTTCACAAAGATCCATTTGATAGGATTTTAACAGCAACAGCAATTTCTGAAAATATGAAACTTATAACTCGTGATGAAAATATTCATTTATACCCTGTAGAATGTGTTTGGTAAATGAATGCAAAACCTCAATGCCCTACCTATTCTTAGGGCATAAATACGCAATCGGGCAAATCCTAAAATCCTGATAATCGGGGTTCAGACAAAAGAAATTTTTTTCTACATTCCAATCCCCCTAACACAAATAAGTTTAAGCTGACACTTGGTAAAGGTTTTACAGATGGGCGTTCTTTATTGTTCTGGTAAAACCTAAAAATTTAATTAGAATTATCCCTTGCAAATTCAGCAGCCTTTCTATTAAGCTCAGAAAGCGAAAGATTTTCATAGAGGTTATCTCTACGCCATTTTGTATAGTCAAATGGTTCTCGCAAAAAATAAGAAATGAAAATTTCGGTTTCCACAGAACCGAGCTTGTCTAGCAGGCAGTTAACGCCCTCATCTATAATAACGGATGTATTACGCATTTTCTCTCTCCCAAAAATTTAGAAATTCTATAGGCGAACATGCTATTATTTCGTTGCCTTTATATCTTTTCAAGATTATGTCATCAGTTGTTATAAAATATTCACATTCAGACAAAATCGCACTTGCAATATGCAAAGCATCTTTATTTTTAATATTCTGCTTTGCCACGCTTTTGGCTATTTCCTCCACTCGCTGCATTTCGGTATCACTCACGAACTGAGTCGCATTTTTAAAAAAGTCAGAAATAATTTTAAAATGTTTTTTATTTGGATTATCACTATTTTCAAAAATAGACATATAAGAATAAACCAATTCTATTTTTTTATCCACAACCAAAGTCTGAATATAAATTTTTGCCTGGGCTTCCAAAAACACCCTCATTTGAGTTTGGTCATCAAATGGTCTATTATAGCAACAGTTGTCTAAATAAATTTTCATCTAGGGGTAATATAGAAAAAACACATATATCCAGCAATCGGGCAAATCCTAAAATCCTGAGAATCAACATCCAAACTATGGAGCTATCAATTTCTTCATCTTAATTAAATTTCTTTCGTCTTCCAAATAATTTTCGGGACTCGGGTGTTTCATCAGTGCTGGCTTTAACAATTCTTCCATTTCTTTTTCCCTTGAGTTTTCTTTGTAATATTCCGCCAAAAAAAGACGAGTTGCCAAATCGTTTGGGTTTAAGTCCATGGATTTTTTAAAATGATATTCTGCGGAATCTCTTTTTATCCAACCTGAAACAAAAACTATGCTAGGTAGCTTTTGATGCGCCTTGCCTAAAATTTGATAGCCGCGAGCCGCCGTTTCTTTGTCGGTTTCTTCTTTTGCTATTAGTATTTTAGCTATTTCCCTTGTTTCTTTTATGCTGCCAGCTTTTAAGGCAACTGCTGGATTAACATCTTTTGCCCATAAGGCTAAATTAACCGAATACCAATAAGCTATTTCTGTATTTTTTGGATAATCATTCAAAAAAGGTTTGCCCTCTTTTTTAGCTTTTTCAAAAACATAAACTCGCTTTTTTACCTCTGGAGTGGCAAAACAACCCAAGAAATAATAAGCCCTTAGCAATTTCCAGGCTGCCTCTTGTTTTGTGCTGGAATCTTCAAGTGCTAGTTTGTAATAATTTATGGATTCTTTTATGTTTTTGTCGCTTACCATATTGTCTTTTGAATTTTGTGCCCGAAGCGCATAATAAAAATCGCCTTGATGCAAATCATGAATTTGAGCAAAAGCGATAGAAACAAATAACAGTACAAAAATCATACGATAATATCATCTTCACTACCGCGACCGCTGATTACTATTTCATTGTCAGCTTCCAGACGGCGAACAACATCAACTATTTTTTGCTGTGCTTCTTCCACTTCGCGAAGGCGTTTTGGACCCATGAATTGAATTTCTTCTCTAATCATTTCGGCAGCACGGCTAGACATATTTGTGAAGAATTTGTTTGAAACCTGCTCATTGGCACCTTTGAGCGCAAGCGAAAGATCTTTTGAATCCACCTGCTTTAGCACAAGCTGCATGGATTTGTCGTCCAAAAGAAGCATATCCTCAAACACAAACATAAGGGCTTTAATTTCTGTTGCAAGCTCAGGATCATCTCTTTCAAGAGTTCCAAGAATGTTCTTTTCTGCGCCTCTATCCACCATATTCAGCATTTCGGCAACGCTCTTTACGCCGCCAACTTCTGCTGTGTCGCCTGTGAACATAGTCTTTAATATTTGCGATAATTGCTGCTCCACCTGCTGCAAAACATCTGGGCTTATGCTTTCCATTGTGGCTATGCGAGTTGCAACCTCTACCTGCATATCTGGGTTCAGTGCAGATATGGTTGCGGCTGCTTTGTCGGGCCTCATGTGAGCGAGGAGCAGAGCCACGGTTTGAGGGTGTTCCTTGCTTAAAAAAGATATCAACTGCACCGGATCTATATTATCCAACATATTGAAGCCGGTGGTGCGGATGTTATTCTGCACTTTTTCCAAAATTTCTCGAGCGCGGCGGGAACCAAGCGACTGTTCCAGAATTTGCTGCGCAAATTCCATGCCGCCCTGGCTAACATATTCTTGAGCTTGGCTTATTTGCTGAAATTCCTGCAAAACAAATTCACGCATTTCAGGGGTGACCCCTTCCAAACGCGCTATTTGGGCGGTGAGAATTTCCACATCTTTCTCATTCAAAGCCTTAAAAATGTGGGAACTGGCTTCCTGCCCAAGAGCAACCATTAAAATAGCAGCTTTTTTGGGGCCGGGAATATCAAAGACCTTTGCCGACTTGCCGGATTCTGGTCCTTTACCACCACCTTCTTTGTAGAATTGTTTTGCCACAGAGGGAAAATAGAAAATTTTTTATATGCCTCACCCACAAGCTCTATTTATTATTGTTTGGGTGAGCGCGGCGGTTGTCGTTCATTTTTTTTGCACCTGACGAAATGCCATCGGACAGTTCTTTTATAATTTCCGAGCATTTTACCAATTCATCAAAATTGACTAGTTCATCTTTTGCAACATCGTGGCTAAATAATTTTGAGAGCAATGTTTGGTTTTTTGGCAATTGACCCGCTTTTTCATGAAAAGCCTTTATTATCGGTGCTTGCCAATCTCGTTCAATGATTGCGCTGTCGTGCGGGCTTTCAACTACAAAGTAATTCACGAATTGTTTTTTTACATCTATTCCCAAACGTTTGAACGCCTCCAAGGTCCATTGCGGGTCACGGATTTTTTCAATCTCGGTCACGACAGGATCTTTTTCGGTTGGCAAAACGTATGCTTCGGTTGCGTCATTGTTCAATAACGCCAAACGATACACAATATACTCGTTTTTGTCTAATCCCTTTCGATTTAATTCCGCCATTTTTATGGAATCCAACGTTGGTGCTTCTACAAACATTGCGATATTCGCAACATTATAAGTTTTACTCATGTCCATAACAGTAGCCATGATTTTGCCCTTGTTGACAATTCCCATTGTTTTTAATTTGCTCATAAAAATAGAATATAGTTAATTATGTTTCAACACCATCTCAAATTTGTCGTTTTCTCCTGATATTTCTGCCAAAACGCTACCGCCTTTTAGTTTATGAATCCCCAGAGTTTTCCAATCCTCCCCAGCACGAACCATAAAATTAAATTCTCCAACCCATTCTCTTTCATAAACCCTGGATTTTTTCCCGCTTTCAATGCTTGCTGGAACCAAAATGAATTGCTGACCGCTTTTTGAAACAATGCACAAATCGCTAATTATCACATCAGTTGAATTTTTTACTTGTATGCGCGTTTCGGTATCAATTAGCCAGTGAGTGCAAGACAAAAGAAAAAATGCAAATATAAATACTCTTTTCATTTTATGTTCTCCATTTTGGGTTCTGTTTCCCATTTAGGTTTCTTCACGGGTTTCTCGCTTATCTCGCTTGGAGCGCTTTTAGGAGCATTCAAAGCAAAAAAGGCATCTCCAGAAGTTCCTATAGCCAAACGGATTTCAACAATCCAAACTCCGCGATTCTTGAAGAATGCCTCGTAGTCTTTTGAGCTGTTGTATGCTACTCGCAAAAAAGGAGTAGTTATGCCTCCGCCAAAATAAACATCGTTTTCTTTATCGTTGTTTTCTTTTTTTGTGGCTGTTGCTTCCAAGGCAAGGAGCAGGCGAGAGGGGTCTGGATAAAACTTGAGTGCCGCCCAGGCAAAGTCTCCAGGATTAACCCAAAACGAGCTTTCCAAATAAAATTTCTGCTTGAATATATTTTGCGATACGAACATTTTAACGGAATCTTTTGAGAAATAGGAACACTCCAAATCTGGCAGATAATTTTGCCAGGAATTTTCATCGCCTCTCAATTCTCTGGCTTGCAAATTCAACTGAGCATTTATGAACTGCAAATCATTTTTATGAAAATTCGGCAAAATGGAAAACCTGCCCCAAGTTCCAAGTAGCCACCACCTAAGGGTATTGTTTTCCGCATTTAGGTATTGCAAGCCGCTACCAAACAGCCAATGCTTTGAACTATCCGCAATTGTAAATCCAAAAGAATGAATCTGGTTTATCTGCGAAAAATTCCCTCTGTGCGGAACGAATAAAAAATCCTCATTGTCCCATCCTTGCCTTTCTCCAAACCAGCCAAGTCCATAAGTCAACCCTTTGGAATCTTTGCCGTCAAAATTATTAGTTAGCCAAATACCCATATTTTGCTTGAAAGCAAATCCGTTGTGGATGCCCCATTCAGTTGAGAGTGCGCTTTGGCTTGGCAGGGGCAGGTAAATTATGCCTGCGCTTATATACGCATTGTATTCAGGCCGCGCCGCTCCCTGAAAATCTTGCAACTGCAAAAAAGCAGTTTGTGGAACTTGCTTCTCAATGAGAAGCGGTGTGGGGTTCCAAGCAAATACTGTTTGAACCGCAATTAATATTGTTAATAGGATAACTACCATATCACTCCGCTGAACAATTTCGAAAACTCTGCGTGCAAGGGGATGGTACAGAGCAAAAATGGCAGGAGGAATTTTTTCACAGAGAGAATTTAGTAAATGTAATTCAGATAAATTTTTCTATATTTGAGTTATGCGGCAAATTTTCATATTTATTTCCATTTCTCTTCTATTTTCTCAGGCTTTTGCAGTGCTGGAAATTTCAAATGCCCAGCCAAAAGTCGGGGCAATGCAATGGAAGCAAGTTTTAGACAGCACTTGGCAGGGCATTAAAAAGCGAAACATAAATGCCTATAACACAGGTTTGGTGCACAGGCCAAAAAGCGAAACCCCGGGCGATGCTGTTAGCGAAGGCGTTGGCTATGGTATGCTATTAGCCTTGTATTCTAATGACCAAGACACATTTAACCGCATTTACAATGCAGCCAAGAGTAAAAGATTGAATTTTTGCGAGGACTGGCATTTGCCTGCAAACGGCAACAAAGGAGTGAATGACGGAGGTTCTGCCACCGATGCAGATGAAGATATCGCTCTTGCTTTGATTTTCGCAGACAAACTTGTGAAAAAAGGAATTTGGACTAATGGAAATTATGCAAATGATGCTCAAAGCGGAGTGAATTGCGTGTGGAATTCAATGAATAACGGTTTGCTTTGGCCCGGCAATAGTTGGAAACCAGGTTATAATGTGGGTTATTTCGCCCCCGCATGGTATAAAGTATTCAACGACTTTGATTCTCAAAAAAGAAATTGGACAAATGCGGTAAGTAAAAGCTATGAATTTATAAAATCAAATTCAAGTTATGACTTTGGCATGGTGCCAGACTGGAACCAAACAAATGGGACTCCAGGGCTTGGCGCAAATGCTGGATATAATGGGTATATGAGTGGAAAAGCTTTTTTCAAAGATGCAATCAGGATTTTGTGGCGTTTAGCAAATGATTATATTTGGTTTGGAGACTCAAGAGCAAAAGAATTTTTAGAAAAATCCTTGAGCTTTATCAAAAGCAAAGGCGGTCCAAGTGCGGCAAATTTTTACCAGCTTGAAGGCTCAAACAAAGGCGAGCTTCTTCCGGCAGGGGATAGATGGACACAGTTTAATGGCGAAAATAACTCAAGTACTTGGCGTTATCGCAGGGAACACAGCCATTTAACAGTAGGGCAGTGGCTAATGGTAGCTATGGCAGTTGGCTCAGACGATGACAAAAAAGTCTGGAGCAAGAAAATGGCAGAATTTTATGATTGGGAAAACAAGGTAAATTTTTTTGGAAATGCAGTTGATCCAACCTCTGGCGGTGTAGAAGATACCCTGCACAACGAAATGTATTTTGACCAGTTTTTGGCTTGGTTTGGCGTTAGCCTCATGAGCGGAACCTGGGTTAATGTTGTAGCCCTTTTGGAAAACCCCGTTCAGAATACCGAAGGAATAACCGAACAACCATTTAAGGAACCGGAACCGCCGGAACCGCCAGAACCACCGGAACCGCCCGACCCTATTATCGCAAAAACTCCTACAAGGCTTGATTTGCAAATAAATCAGAGCACAGGTAGCCTCCATTTACATTCCAAAAGCGATGTTGTTTGGAAAATTCACAACTTGCAGGGCAAGCTCCTTTTCAGCTCAAATTTGAGAGAAGCAACCTGGAGCACCGGAAATTTAACGGGAATGGTGGTTGTGAGCGCAGCAAGCGGCTCAAATATGCAGAAAAAGCTATTGGTTTTGCGATAGGTTAAGCAACAGCAGCTATTTTGGCACGCTTTTTGCTGTCTGTAATGTATGATTCGTTCTCTTTACACCGCAGCAACAGGCATGAAGGCAAACCAAACCTTTGTGGACACCATAGCCCATAACCTTTCAAACGTGAATACTTATGGCTATAAAAAGCAACAGGTTGAGTTTGAAGATTTGATGTACCAGACTTTGCAGCGCCCCGGCGGCGAGCAAGAAGACGGGAACCGTGCCCCCGTTGGCATAGAAGTTGGCTTGGGTTCGCGCGTAGTTGCCATAAACCGTGCTTTTTTGCAGGGCAATATGGAGAATACGGGCAACGAGACCGATGTGGCAATTGAAGGCGTTGGATTTTTCCAAGTACGCCTCCCAGACGGCGAAATAGGCTATACCCGCAACGGAGCATTCAAAAAGAATGACGAAGGCTATTTAACAACAAGCCAGGGATATTTCCTGGACCCTCCGATAAACGTTCCAGACGATGCCACTTATTTAACCATATCGGTATCAGGCGAAGTAGCTTGCAACAGGCGCGGGCAAACCAGCACAGAAGTTTTAGGGCAATTTGAACTAGCCCGCTTCATAAATCCAGCCGGTTTAATGGCAGAAGGCGGCAGCATTTTCCGTCAAACCGATGCCAGCGGCGCACCGATAATAGGCAATCCAAGCGAGGAAAATTTTGGCAACCTAAGAAACCAGTTCTTAGAAAGCTCAAACGTTCAAATGGTAGAAGAAATGGTAAACATGATAGTAGCCCAGCGAGCCTACGAAATAAGCTCCAAAGCCATAACCACCAGCGACGAGATGCTACAAACAGCAAATAGTTTGAAGCGGTAATTCTCCTTGTTAGCCCTTATTGGTAAGTTTCCCCTTGCCAAAATTTGAAAATTTTACTATATTTATAGCCACTGAATCAGTAGCTCAACTGGTAGAGCAGCGCCCTTTTAAGGCGCGGGTTCAAGGTTCAAGTCCTTGCTGGTTCATTAGCAAATTTCCCACCAAAAACGCCATTTTTAGCCAAATTTCAACGTTTTTTCCCAAATGAATACCGTAACGCTTCAAATCAAAGTAATACCCAATGCAAGCAAAACCGAGCTTGCAAAAACCGAAACGGGTTACAAAGCTCGCATTCAATGCCCTCCTGTGGACGGCAAAGCAAACGATGCTTTAATTATGCTGCTTTCCAAAGAATTTGGTGTTGCGAAGAATAGCATAGAGATAATCAAAGGCAAAACGAGTAGGAATAAAACGGTTTTGGTGAAAACGAGAGGATAAAAAAATCACCTCAAATATCTATACAAACTAGCAACACTAACTCCAAGCATTTTAGCAACCTCTTTTTTACAAGCTCCACTACCAAGCATACCCTGCAATCTCTCTTTTGACATATCCAGTTTTTGCATAGACTTCTGCGTTCCCTTTGGTCGCCCAAGTTTTTTTCCCCTCAGCTTTGATTCTCGTCAAAGCCTCCTTTGTTCTTGCAGAAATTAAATTCCTTTCAAATTCTGCAACAAGCCCAAACACAACCGCCAATACCTTGCTTGGAATGTCAATGCCCAATTTGTAATTTTCCTTGATAGTCCAAACTTGACATTCCCTGTTTAGGCAAAAACTTAAAATATTCATTATCTCCAACATATTTCGCCCCAGCCGTGAAATCTCCGTTGCAATTATCACATCACCTTTGCGTATCTTTTTGAGCAAAAGGCTCAATTTCCGCTTTTTAAGGTCTTTTTGAGAGGAAATTTGTTCGGTTACCCATTTTTCAACTGGAAAACCCTGTTTTTGAGCGAAATTCGCTACTTCAAACCTGCCGTTTTCAACATTTTGTTGGGCCGTTGATACCCTTACATAGCCGTATATCATTGGGGGAAGATAGGAAAAATGGGGATTATCAAAAAAGGAACCTTTTTTGACACACTTATAATTTAGAAAAAAAATGCGTTTTTGGCAAGGATTTGAGGGTAAAAATTTTCTCAATAAAGGTTGGATTATTGAGATAGTTATGAATTTTGTGAGGAGTAAAAATTATGCCATTTTGTCCTAAATGCGGAAATGAAATCGCAGAAAACGTCAAATTTTGTGGTAGTTGTGGAAATGCGTTGCAAAATAGCACCGAAGAAGAACATAAAGAAACATCTGTGAAAGAAGTCGCAGAAGGAAATTTTGCTGCTGAAAATATGGGTTGCTTGGTTTTGGAAATAATTATAGTGGCAATAATTGCAGGTGCATATTTAAAATCTTGGGTTGTTTTCGGAGGAGTGTTCTTAGGATTATTAATCTTGTATGGTAGTTTTAAAAAAATTGCCATTATATTAAACGTTTTTTTTACGTTAATATGGGGAGTTATAGGTTATCGGTTTGGTTGGGCTATCAATGATGAAACGCATTTTACTAGTGCATCAATTGTTTTGTGCCTTCTAGGACTACTGGTATCTGCTGCTATACATTTTTCTGCCTCTGACGCATATCATAAAAAATAGGAGAAACAACAATGGCATTTTGCACAAATTGCGGTACACAATTTAACGATAAGCAAGAGTTCTGCACAAATTGTGGGGCTTTACTTAAACCAAAAGTTTCAAATAAAACCCCTAAAAGCGAGGATAGCAGCGAACTCAAAGATAAGGCGAACACGAATGTTCCGCATTCGCCAATGAGCAAAGGTACAAAAATAATCATTTTATTAATTTTGCTAATTGGAATTGTCTTGGGTATAGTAACTATCGTTGGAAAAACCTACAAGACCGTAAAAATCGGCAAACAGACTTGGATGGCAAAAAATCTTAACATAGAAATTGGCAACTCCAAATGCTATGATAATGACCCAGCAAACTGCAAGAAATATGGGCGGCTTTATGACTGGGAAACGGCTATGAAAGCCTGTCCAAAGGGCTGGCATTTGCCTAGCAATGAGGAATTTGAAGTATTAGATGAAGTGGTAGGTGCGAAAAATCTTAAAGCTACTAGTGGTTGGAAAGAAAATGGCAATGGAGAGGATAAGTTCGGATTTTCGGCTCTGCCGGGCGGCATCGGCTATTCCGAGTCAGATGGCATTTTCGAACATATCGGCTACAACGGCTACTGGTGGAGTGCTACCGAGAGCAATGCCAACAAAGCCTACGTCTGGTACATTGACGACGACAACGAGATTGTACACAGGGACTACGGCAGTAAGGGCGACCTCTTGCTTAGTGTTCGTTGTGTTCAAGATAACCGCAATGGAGATAACGACAATACTATTGAAACGAATACTATTGAAACGAATACTATTGAAAAGCCAAACAAAAAAGTACACCCAAAAGATTACGAACAATATAAAGAGCAAATAAACGAGTTAGAACGAGAAGCTGAGAAATGGATAAAAAATGGAGGCTCATTTAAAGAAAAGCAGGGCGAGTATTTTTCGTTCAGTTGCGGTGCTGTAAATCCTTGTACTGACTGCGGTTCTGGCGAAAATAAATGGACAGCGACAAGCGAAGTTGAAATTGGCGATTGTCCTGCTGGTAGTGTTTGGATTATGGTACGTTGGGCACACGAAGGAGGAACAGGTGGCAATAACAAAGTTCCACCAGAATGTAAATCTATAACGCCAATAATCATTACCGATTTTAATTTTTCAGAGGATTACAATTAACAAAACGGAGGTAACACAATGAAAAAAATCCTATCCCTGCTGGCTATCTCTTTTAGCCTAGCTTTCGCATACACCGAAAAAGATTTTCAAGGTTGGTGGACTTTTAGTGGAAAGTTTGAGCCACTTGATCCTATGTTCGTGGTTATGGCAACGACGAATGAATATGGAACACGATACATATCATTTGATATTCTAGTGGATTTGGCAATAACAGCTGGCAGCTACAAGTTTTTGCAATTTGAAGCAAATCGCAAATGTAGTTCTACCATTATAAACTGCCCAGGTTGGCGATTTAGGAATAACAAAATTGAACTAGAAAATAGTAACATTCATATTGAAATAATATCTGCAAAAGAGATAGATATTTATCAATATAATCAAAAATATACTCTAAAAAAAGCAGGAACAGTAGAACAATTCAAAAAATGGGTAAATCAAATTACGCAAGAACAGGCTAAAGCGAGGAAACAGAAGGAAGAAGCAGAAGCTAAAGCAAAGAAAGAAGCGGAACGGAAACAGGCTGAATGGCTAGCGAGCCCAGAATATGCTGAATTGCAGAAGGCGGAAGCAGAAAAGGCTAAACAAAGAGAAAAATACGTGAAAGATTCAATAGAAGCTGTAGATGCACTGATAAAGAATGGGCTGACCGATTCTCGCAATAGCAATAAATACAAAGTTGTGAAAATTGGCAATCAAATGTGGATGGCGGAAAATTTGAATTATAAAACAAAAGACAGCAGATGTTTTGGAGAGGAAAGTGAAAAAGATAAAACATATATAGATGGAGAGAAAGTTAAAATACCAAATGATGAAATACAGAATATTTGCAAAAAATTAGGGAGATTATATAATTGGGAAACTGCTAAAACGGCTTGTCCTTCTGGCTGGCATTTGCCAAACTTTGACGAATGGAGTATTCTCGAAAAATTTGTAGGGAGCTATTTGGCAAAACTTAAAGCTAAAGATTTTTGGAAGGATGGCACTGATGATTACGGTTTTTCGGCTCTGCCAGCCGGTGGTGGTTACATTGAAAAAGACGGCGGTATTTCTTTCAATTATCTTGGTAAATATGGTGGTTGGTGGGCGAATTATTACGAAGATTATTACAAATCCCCAATGTATATGAGTATGAATGATAAAAACTTTAGACCAGTATATGAAGGCGTAAACAAAACTGATCTAAAGTCTGTTCGTTGCGTAATGGATTAAAAAACTCGTGCCAACAACGGCACAAACCTTGCCAAGCCTCATTCCTCTGCGGAGATTTGGCAAGGGCAAAAACACAAGCAGAGAAACATTGGAGAGAATATGGCTGACTACCAAATCACAGCAACGATTACGGAAATCAATTTTGGCAGTGAAACCAAATTGAAACTCAAAGGCAGTGGCAAATATGTTTTTGCATCCGAAAATGACCCGAAAGTTAGTCATAACATTTTGGAACATACAGCAGACAAAACAAAATCAATACTTTTAGACCCTTCAAAAGAATTTTACATAGATATAAATGACGACAAAAACATCGCAAGCAATATGTTATCACACGCATATATAGAAAACAAAAGACTAAAATTTGAAATAAAATATAATAGTATCTATGATACGTACAATATAACCTCCATATCCAAAGCGGACTAGCCAATGAACATAACAAACCGCACCGCTTCAAGCATAGGGGAATATGTAGAAATCATAGAGGACTTCATATCTCCACGCAAAAAGGAAAACAAAGAAATGTATTTTTATTTCAGAGGAGAAAAAGACTACGGAAAACCAGCTTTAGTTCCATCCATCTACAGAAATGGCTTGCTAGAAAAAGAACACATATTTTATCACGAAAGAATGCGGTTTAACCACAACGACTTTGAAAAAGACAAAACAACCCTAGACCGCTTATGCCGAATGCAGCATTTTGGACTTTACACACGAATGCTTGATTTGGGTGAAGACTGCTTTACCGCCCTATATTTTGCAGTAGAAAAAAGAAAAGAACCAAACGAGACTACTTTTGTTTATTTATTCGCAATCCCAGAAAAAAAAGTCAGATATTACGATTCAGACACCGCAACCATTCTCGCAAATTTGGCAAAATTACCATTGAACAATGAGGGCAGAAAGATATACGGAGACAAATCAAAAAAATGGCTAGTACAAAATGCAGAAAACATAATAAACAGCGGAATGTCGGTAGAGGAATATAATAAAGAACTTAACTTCCTGCTTCACGAAATAAGAGCAGACAAACCTTATATGAATCCCTATATAAACTTAGGCGACCTTTTTTCAGTGCAGTGCGTAAAAACCAAACTGAACAACGACAGAATTTTAGCCCAAAAAGGTGCTTTTTTACTATTCGGTTTAAACGCCCACGATGTTGAAAAACCAATTCCCTTAGACGGCAGCTACAAAAAACCGAATTATTGGAGAGACGATTTTGACTGGGATGGAATGCCAATAGAAGAAATTTTGAAAATCCGCATAGGAAGCGAAATATCTTTGGGTAACCTAGCAAATCTCGGCATAAGCAAACCCTACATATACCCAAATATGGAAAAAATAGCAGAACATTTAGTAAAGAAATTTGGAAAGCAATCGGGGGAATCCTAGAATCGGGTGAAAATATAACAGACATTTGATAAAGATTTTATATATGTGCATTTTCAATGTTCTGGTAATCGGGGTTCTGACAGAAAAAAGACAAAGTTAAAGATTTAAATTCTAATCCGCTAATATTTTCTACATTATCACAAACGAGGCTTTTATGAATTTTGAAATTGAGTTTGAGCAAGAATTAGATGGGCGTTGGATAGCAGAGATTCCTGAAATATCGGGTGTGCTTGCTTATGGAGTAACTCCATTTCAAGCTGGTGCAAGGGCAAAAACTTTGGCTCTACGAGTTTTAGCAGAACGTATGGAAAATGAAGTGTAAAACAAAATCAAAGGAGCCAAAAAAATGAAACCCTGCCAAAGCTGTGGAATGCCACTAAACAAAGACCCCCAAGGCGGTGGAACAAACGCCGATGGAAGCAAAAACGAAAAATATTGTAGTTATTGCTACCAAAACGGAGCATTCGTTGGTGGTGAAACCACCGTTGAAGAATTCCAAGAATTTTGCCGCAAAAAAATGATTGAACACGGAACACCAAAATTTTTCGCCTGGCTTTTCACTCGCGGAATGAAACGACTAGATAGATGGAAAGACGGAAATAGCGGTATATGGACTATACTGATTGGTATATGTGCGTTCTTTTTTATTAAGTGGATAGCACCGTTTTTGATAGCTGGTTGTTTTGTATTCGGGATGAGATAAGAAAATGAAAGCAACAAACAATCTCTCCGAAGATATAATTAAAGCTCATGAATATTCTTCAAATAATAGGGCATCCTTGAAAAAAGATGATTTATGTGGCTGTTTTTACTGTTTAAAAATATTTAATCCCAATGAAATTACAGAATGGACAGATGAAGACGAGGATGAGGATGATGAGTCTGGCGAAACTGCACTTTGTCCGTATTGTGACATAGATTCCGTTATTGGAAAAAGTTCGGGTTATCCTATAACAGAAGAATTTTTAGGAGCAATGAAAAAGCATTGGTTTTAAAGGCAAATGACCTCTGAAATTCTTTAAGCAAAAGGATTAATTATTTTTAGCGAAGACTCTATAATCTGTCTGTGCTGTAAATCTTCTGAATATAAAATTGAGCATTCATTTTCTAATGCGGAAGCTAAAACCAAGGAATTCCACTAAGAAAAATGATATTTTTCTTTAATTCTTAAACTTACTTGCGCTTTGGGAAAAAGGTATTCCTTTGGTGGAGGCAAAAAATTTATATATTATTCAAATGGCGGAAAACCATACTATAAAACTATATCACGGAAGCAATCAGGCGGTTGAACAGCCACAGTTGCTGAAACCTACGCATCCAATGGATTTTGGGGCT
>Ga0268262_10004164_pt1 | contig 15104 bp, 12 predicted proteins | sample TergutNc150P3_FD_190354 | JGI IMG/M metagenome (GOLD analysis project Ga0268262, IMG submission 190354) | Nasutitermes corniger P3 segment gut microbial community from laboratory colony in Florida, USA - Nc150 P3 (SPAdes) (version 2) | ecosystem: Host-associated > Arthropoda: Insects >... | reverse complement strand
AAAGTCGTCTGCTTTACAAGTTCGCTTAATTTTGCTTTGGCTTCTTGCAATTGCCATCTTTGCATAAAAACTCCTAACTAATCTGTCTAGTTATAATATAGAAAATTTCTGCACAAATTTCGGGGCGAATTTGGACTTGTTTTGCACAAATTTCGGGGCAAACTTTGGCTTATTCTGCACAAATTTCGGGGCGAATAGTGGTTTTGCGAGCTAAAGAGAGACATTTTTTTATCTATATTTCCTACATAAATAGGAGTTTTTTATGCCTTTTGAATATGAAGAAAACCTGCAATACGGCAAGGATGCCACAAAATACAACCTCATAGCCACAGCCAAGGAAGCTGGGATTTCCGTTGGCAAGTTTAGTGGCAAAAAGATTTTGAAGGTCAGCGGCGAAGCGTTGACCAAGCTAACCGAAGCGGCATATTCAGAGGTGAGCTTTCGCCTGCGCCCTGCACACACAAAGCAGGTTGCCGCAATTCTGGAAGACCCTGAGGCAAGCCAGAACGATAAACTCGTGGCACTTACGATGTTGCAAAATTCCTGCGTTGCAAATAAAGGCATTTTGCCATTTTGCCAAGATACAGGCACGGCATCGGTTTTTGTGAAAAAAGGGCAGAATATATGGACAGGCATAAATGATGCAAAAGCCATTTCCAAGGGTATCTACAACGCTTACACAAAGCTGAATTTGCGCTACAGCCAAATTGCGCCGCTCTCAATGTACGAGGAAACAAATACCGCTTGCAACCTGCCAGCTCAGATAGATATTTACGCTGCGGAAGGCGACCATTTTGATTTTCTCTTTGTTGCCAAAGGCGGTGGTTCAGCGAATAAAACCTATTATTGGCCCATGACAAAGGCTTTGTTAACTCCTGCGAACCTTGAAAAATTTTTGAATGAAAAAATAAAGAGCCTTGGCACAGCAGCCTGCCCGCCATATCACCTTGTTGTTGTTATAGGTGGCACCAGCGCGGATGCAAATTTAAAACTCGTTAAACTTGCAAGTACTGGTTATTTGGACAACATTCCAACCACAGGCTCAAAAAGAGGCAGGATTTTCCGCGATGCGGAAATGGAAGCAAAGGTAAAGGAGTTGGCGCAGAAAAGCGGCATAGGCGCGCAGTTCGGCGGGAAATATTTGGTGCACGATGTTCGCGTGATTAGAGCGAGCCGCCATGCGGCGAGCTGCCCCGTTGGAATTGGAGTTAGCTGCTCCGCAGACCGCAATATAAAAGGGAAAATAACTGAGAAAGGTTTGTTCCTAGAAAAAATGGAGCATAATCCAGAGCAATATTTGCCACAAGGCGGCTACGAGTCCCTTGGGCTTTCGCAACCGGTTAGCATAAACATAGACCGCCCAATCAAAGAGGTTCTGGAGGATTTGAGCAAATATCCCGTGAAAACTCCGCTTTACTTGACCGGAACAATGATAGTGGCTCGCGACATTGCCCACGCAAAACTTGCGGAGATTTTGGAGAAAGAGGGCGACTTGCCGGATTACTTCAAACAACATCCTGTTTATTACGCAGGTCCCGCAAAAACACCTAAGGGCAAGCCCACAGGCAGCTTTGGTCCAACAACCGCCGGCAGAATGGATTCTTATGTGGCGCGTTTCCAGGAAAAAGGCGCAAGCCTTATCATGGTGGCAAAGGGCAACCGCTCCAAAGATGTGACGGATTCCTGCCAGAAACACGGTGGTTTTTATTTAGGTTCAATAGGCGGTCCTGCGGCATTGCTCGCGGAGCAAAACATTTTGAGCAACGAGATTCTGGCATTCCCAGAACTGGGAATGGAAGCCATCCGCAAAATCACCGTTAAAGATTTCCCTGCGTTTATAATCGTGGACGACAAGGGGAATGACTTTTTTAAGGAATTGATATAGCGTAACCTACTTTCTACACCTAAATTTTCCACACGGGAATAGAAAGGACGTCTTCGCAAATGGGAATGACGGATTCGTAAAAGCACAATACGGCACCGGTTCCCGTCTTTTTCCCTAAATTTTTTAATATGGAAAAATTTTTACAAGAATCTTTGCTCGGCATAGCCGTCTTTTTTACTTCTATAGGATATAAAACTCCATTTTGCTCTATGATAAAATCTATTTCCGTACCGTTGCTGTCTCTATAAAAACTTATATTCTCTTCCCTGCAATTATGCCTATAACTCTTAATTATCTCGCATAAAACATAAGTTTCCAGCATTGCGCCACTCATAGCTCCGTTCATCAAAGTTTCCGCAGAATTCCATTTAGTTAGGTAGCTTGCTAGTCCGGTATCCATAAAATAAATTTTAGGGGTATTCACTATTCTCCTATTTATATTTGCGCTGTATGGCTCTATCAGCATTACAATTCCAGCACGGACTAGAGAATCAAGCCAGATTTTTACTGTTTTTACATTTATATCTACATCGCTCGCAAGGTTTGCGTAATTTAGCAAACTTCCAGTTCTCGCCGCTGTTGCCCGAATAAAATCGTAGTATTTCAGTTCGTTTTTTAATCCTAAATCGTCCCTTGCATCTCTTTCTATGTATGTTTGCAAATAACTTCTATAAAAAGTTTCCGTTCTTGTGTTTGGGAAAGCGTAAAGCGCAGGGAAGAAGCCTCTTAAAATACTATCAAATATTTGTTTTACACTAAAAGATATCTTTGCCCTATTTTCTTCAAGCATATCAAAAGAAGGCAAAAAAGGAATGTTTTTGCTGGATTTCCGCATAATTTCCACTTGAGAAAATCCCATTAAATCTATTATGGCAATACGACCAGCCAAAGATTCTCTAATTCCCTTCATTAACCTGAATTGCTGCGAACCAGAAAGCCAAAAACTCCCTTTTTCCTTTGGATGTTCATCCACATAAATTTTTATATATGTAAAAAGCTCTGGAGCGTATTGTACCTCGTCTATGATAACAGGTGGCGGGTATGTTTGCAAAAACAATTTTGGGTCATTTCTTGCAAAATTCCTCAACTGAACATCATCAAGCGATATATATTTTCTTCTTTTTTCCTTGATGCTTTTCAGCAAGGTGGACTTGCCAACCTGTCGCATTCCGCACAAAAACAGTACCGGAAAACTCTGCGAGATTTCTTGTATAAAGGGTTGCAAGGTTCTTCTAATCATAAAATTCTCTCTATGCTAATCTGCCAGTATACTGGACGATTAGCATAAATATAGAAATTTGATATTAGTAATTCAAAAATTTTTCTAATTTACTCCATAAATAGGAGATAACCTTGGACATCAAGCACCTTTCATATAAACAGAAAACCAATTTGGGCAGTTTTTACACGCCGCCCCATTTGGTTCGTTTGGTTTATGAAATGTTGCCCCTACATGCCGACGTTGTTTTGGAACCCACTTGTGGATATGGGGCTTTTTTTGCGGAGAAATTTCCGCAGAAGAATGTTCGGTTTATAGGTTCTGATATTGACCCGATGGCTTTGACAATAGCCAGCAAAAAATTTCCAAATGTTGAATTCAAAAGAATAAATATGCTCTCGCAGATTTCCCGTTCAAAATTTGGGATAGGCGAAAATGAAAAGTTGACAATAGTTGGCAACCCGCCCTATAACGATGTCACTTCGCAGGTTAAAAACAAAATTAAAGCCGAACCTTGCAAAATAGATGAAGAGATAAAAACCCGTGATTTGGGGCTTTCCTTTATGCTCGCTTTTGCAAAATTGAAGCCCGATTATATAGCGGTTTTGCATCCGCTTTCTTATTTAATTAAAAGAACTAATTTTGAAACGCTGAATCCTCTGATGCAAAACTATGAGCTACTAGACGCAGTGGTTTTCAATAGTCAGGAATTTACGGAAACTTCTAAAGCAAACGGCTTCCCCATCGTTGCCGCCGTGTATGCAAAGAGCGAGCGAGGCACTAGCTATGAGCAGATTATCAAAAGAAAATTCAAAACTTTGGAAAAGCAGGAATTTTCAATTTCGGATTTTGATTATGTTTGCAGATATATTCCAAAATATCCATCTCGCTATTCAAAAGCAGGTGGTTTTAAATTTTTCACAATGCGTGACATAAATGCCTTAAAACGCTCCCGCACTTTTATAGAAGAAGACACCGCAAATACAATTCACATACCGCAAGAAAAATTGCCCTATTATTGCTATGTTGATATTTTCAAAGACATTGCCAATAAACTCCCATACTATTTTGGCAATCTGGACGTCCCTTTTGACAAAAACAATTTTGAAAAGCTGAAAGACGATTTTTTTGCATTGAGCATTGCAAAGCACCCCGATATTTTCGCAGGCAAATTCTCCATTCCAAACCCAGAGAGAATAAACTTTGCCAAGACAAAAGTCCAAAACTACTTCAACAACCTTTTCAAGGGGATGAATATATGAAGAGCCTAACCATTCTGAAAATCCTGATAATTCTGCAAATTCTGGTTCTGACAATTTCCTGTTCCAAAACCTATACAGGTACTCTAACTGAGAGATGCGTTGCGCAATATAAGGATGCAGACGACAAATTTAAAAATGGAAAGTACACGAGTGCAAAAGAAGATTTGGAAGAAATTCTGAAAACTTGCTCTGGAACCGGCGTCATGGAAGAGGCTAATTTTACACTTGCGGAATCGCATTTTCACTTGGAAGAATGGCTTGAAGCCCGTGCCCAATACGGGAGTTTCGTGAATTTTTTCCCCGGTTCGCCTTACGCAGAAACAGCCGCTTACCGCAAAGCAGTTTCGGCTTACAATTTGTCTTACAAAGATTCCAGAGACCAAACGAATACCACTTATGCAATAAGGGATTTCAGCCGCTTTGAAGCGGAATATCCAAATTCCGCGCTGATGGATTCCGCATATATGTATATAGACAGCTTGAACAATAGAGTGGCAGAAAACGATTATCAAATTGCGAGGCTATATTTTCGCATGGATGAACCCGGTGCCACCGCTATTTATCTAAAGGAGTTTTTAGATGAATTCCCAAAAAGCCCGCGCCAAAAAGAAGCAATCGTTATGCTAATCAACAGCTACATAGAAATGAAAGAATTTGCATCCGCGAAATTTTATTTGGAGCGTTTGCGCGGCACATATAGCGCAGACGAAAAAATGCTCGCTTCTGGCAAAAAATTGGAAGAGCGAATTGCCGATGCAGAAAAGTCTTTGGAAAAAATGTTGGAAAAAGAGCGTAAGCAGAAACTTAAACGAAAAGACGATGATAGCTAAAAATTCAGCAAAACCGCAACGCGGAAGGTGGTTAGGCGTTGTTAGCCACTGCTGTGGTGTGTATTCAAGGGTTTATTTGAATGTTCGTGGTGAATGGGCTGGCAACTGCGCAAGGTGCGCAAGACGCATTGTGGTTTAGCGAGTAATCGCTTCTTTCATCTGTTTAACATATTCATAGATATGTTTGCCAGCACTTTCGCCGTGTTCCTCAATAATCCTCACAATGGCACTGCCCACAATAACCCCGTCTGCAATTTCCGCGAACTTGGCGGCTTGTTCCGGCGTGTTGATGCCAAAACCCACAGCGCATGGCGTTTCGCTAACAGCCTTTGCCGCATTCACAATAGCGGATATATCCGTGTTTATTTCGCTTCGCACTCCGGTAACCCCAAGAGAAGATACAATGTAGAGAAATCCTTTGCTCTCTTTCGCTATTTTTTCAATTCGCTCTTTAGAAGTTGGAGCTATGAGTGAAATTAGAGTTATGCCGTAGTGTTCCGCTTCAGATTTGAGTTCCATCTGTTCTTCAAAAGGCAAATCTGGGATGATTATTCCGTCAATTCCAATCTCATTGCACTTTGCGAAAAATTTTCCGTAACCATAGTAATGAACAGGGTTGAGATAGGTTAAGAAAACTAAAGGAATTTCGCTCTTTTGCCTAACTCTCCATGCAAGTTCAAATATGTCGTGCATGGTAGTTCCATTCTTTAAAGCTCTTATATTAGCCGCTTGAATCACTTCGCCTTCTGCTATTGGGTCTGAAAAGGGAATGCCTATTTCCATTAAATCCGCTCCAGCTTTTGCTGCTTCTAAAATAAATTCTTCGCTTTTCTCAAGGCTTGGGTCTCCGCCAGTTAGAAAAGCTATAAAAGCTTTGCCGTTTTTAAAAACGTTTTCTATTCTACTCATGGATTTTAACCCCCCTGTATCTCGCTATCGCAGCGACATCTTTATCTCCGCGACCGGACAAAGATACTATTATATTTTCGTCTTTTGCAAAATTCTTTGCAATTTTTTGCAAATGCGCGATGGCGTGGGCGGATTCAATGGCGCAGATAATTCCCTCTGTTTTTGCTACGTATTCAAATGCGCAAACCGCTTCTTCATCGTTTATTGGAACATATTCCGCTCGCTTTATTTCGTGCAAATGGGCGTGTTCGGGACCTATTCCGGGGTAATCCAAGCCTGCCGAGATTGAATAAACCGGCGCAATCTGCCCGTTTTTGTCTTGGCAAAAATAGGATTTCATTCCGTGAAATATTCCGCGCTTGCCTTTCGCAAGCGTTGCAGCATGATGCGGCGTGTCTATCCCCTTTCCGGCTGCTTCACAACCGATGAGCTTTACACCCTTGTCTTCTATAAAAGGATAAAACATTCCCATCGCATTGCTTCCGCCGCCAACGCAAGCTATAACCGCAGACGGCAATTTCTTTTCGCGCTCAAGAATTTGCTGGCGGGTTTCCCTGCCTATAACGCTTTGAAAATCCCGCACTATCATAGGAAATGGATGGGGTCCCATCACCGAGCCTAGAACGTAGTGCGTGTCGTTGACGCGCCGTGTCCATTCGCGCATGGTTTCGTTTACCGCATCTTTGAGAGTCATCGTGCCACTTGTGACCGTATTGACTTTTGCGCCCAAAAGAGCCATGCGGTAAACATTTAGGGATTGTCTTTCGGTGTCCTCTTTGCCCATGAAAATTTCACATTCAAGCCCAAGCAACGCCGCGGCTGTTGCCGTTGCAACTCCGTGTTGCCCAGCTCCGGTTTCTGCAATAACCCTGGTTTTCCCCATTTTTTTTGCCAACAGAACTTGTCCAAGCACATTGTTTATTTTATGCGAGCCGGTGTGGTTCAAGTCTTCCCGTTTAAGATAAATTTTTGCCCCACCTAAATCATGCGTGATTTTTTCTGCAAAGTAAAGCATTGATGGTCTGCCTGCGTAATTTTTGAGCAGTGTGTTTAATTCCGCCGTGAATTCCGGGTCATTTTTATAATGCTCGTAGTTTTTTTCCAAAGCCTGAACTTCGTTCATAAGCGTTTCGGGAATATACTGCCCGCCATATTCCCCAAATCTGCCATTGCTCATTTTTCCTCCCTTGCAATTTGTACAAGCCGGATTATTTTTTCCCTATCTTTTTCGCCGTTTGTTTCAGTGCCGCTGCTCAAGTCTATGCCATAGGGTTTTAATTTCATAGCTTTTTCAATGTTGTTCAAGTTTATTCCACCTGCCAGAAAATAATCTTTGCCGCATTTTGGGATTAAGTTCCAATCAAAGCTTTCGCCGCTTCCGCCTTTGCCATTGTCAAAGAGCAGATAATCGGCATTGGTAGGGGGGGTAACTTCAGCGTTGATAGCTTTTATCACGGGAATATCGCAAATTTTTTTAAGCTCATTTATATAAGTTTCGGTTTCGCTCCCGTGCAACTGCGCGATATTTATAACGCCAGCATCATATAATTGCGATATTGAGGAAATTTCTGCATTTACAAAAACGCCGACAGCGGTAATTTTTGGATTTAGCCTATTCTTAAATTCCGCAGCGATTTCCGGGCTTATGTGCCGTTTGCTTTTGGCAAACACAAAGCCAATATAATCCGGCATGGCTTCATTTACATAATCCACATCAACAGAATTTTTCAAACCGCAGATTTTTATTTTCATAGCGGGGTAGCTTTGCACCTCTCTAGAAAGAGAATATATAAAATTTTGGGCACATGAAGTTTTCCTCAACATAGTAAATATACATTTTTATTACAAAAAGATAAAACTTTTTAGAAAAATTTACACGCTCGTCAAAGGTAGCGCTACGTTTTATTTGTAGTTTATCTGTTTCACGTGAAACATTTTTTTGTATAGAGAGTTAATTTAGAAAGTTTCATGTGAAACATTTTAAAAATTTTCTACATTAACCAAAACAACAAAAGGATTTTCTCTGAATAAAGCATCTCTCATAATAGCCACAAGTTTGCTCTTGAGCAGGGTTCTCGGTGTTTTGCGGGAAATGCTTCTTGCAAAAATAGCAGGGGTGAACGAACAAAAAAACGCATTGGATTTGGCGTTTATGATTCCCGATATTTTGAACCACCTTATAGGCACGGGATTTTTATCCATAATTTTCATATCTTTATTCACAACACATTTGCTAAAACAGGATGAAGATGAAGGGTGGCGCTCATTTAGCAATATTTTCAATGTTTTAGGTTCTCTTTTCTTAATTCTAGCGGTTCCGGCATTCATATTTATGCGTGAATTGATTTTGCTTTTGACAGCCGCACAACCGAGTGAAGAAATTTTGCTCATGGCAACGCATTTCGGCAGGATAATTTTACCTGCGCAGTTATTCTTTTTTGCCGGAAGTTTTTTAATCGCCGCACAGCAAGCGAAAAAGCAATTTTTTATACCCTCGCTTACGGGCATAATTTACAATGCAAGCATAGTGTTTTTTGGATGGATTCTCAGGGAAAATGGAGTAATCGGTTTTGCTTATGGAGTTCCCATAGGTGCGTTCATAGGATTTTTTGTTTTGCAAATACTAGGCTCTTATAGAAGTAGGATAAAATATTTCTCTGTATTTAAACCGACAAACTCGGAGCTTATCAAAACATTAAAACTTTTGCTTCCGATGGTGTTGGGAGCGGGTTCAATGTTTGCGCTGGAATTTGCAATTCGCAGCTTTGGTTCAATGTTTGGAAATTCTGGAATTTCCAGTTTGAATTATAGTTATCGTTTGATGTACACCTTGGTTGCGGTTTTTGGATTTAGCGTAGGCACGGCTAAATACCCGGATATGGTTAGAATGTTCAAGGAGAACAAAACATCAGAATTAAATGAAAAAGTATGGAATGACCTTGCTAAAATTTTCGCCATTTTGGTTCCGGCAATCTGCGCATTGACAGCGGTGAGTTTGCCAGCGGTTAGAATTTTATTTGAAAGAGGAGCTTTTACGCAACAAAATTCAATTCTTGTGAATAACTTGCTATTATGTTATTTACCTGCAAGCATAGGGCTTTGTTTCCAAGCTCTTTTGGTGAGGGCTTTTTATTCTATGGAAAGGATGTGGTTGCCAACAGTAATAAACACGTCCGCCTTTGCCGCGAGTTTATTTTTATACACCCCAATCGCAAAAATCACAGGAATATATTCAGTTCCCATAGTCAGTTTTATCTGCTCATTTGTTCAGTTGTTTGTGCTTCTGTCGTTTTGGGGCGGTGTAAAGGCATTTGCTATACGCTCTTGCATAAAAGATTTTGCAATTGCTATAGCTTCCTTAATTGTTTTTGTTCCATTTGGGCTTTGGTTTTCAAAATATGCCTACGATTGGCTATTAAATGCTGGTTTAATCCAATTAATAGCTTATTCTGCTTTGTTTGCATTTTTGTTTTTTATCGCTTCAGTTGCTTTGCAAACTCTGCTGGGTTCAAAATCTTCTTCACATATTCTATTTTTATTAAAAAAGAAAATGATAAAGAACTCTGTTCATAACTTGAAAAATCTTTGAAAATTCATATAAAGAGTTGATTTTTATATAATTATGCTTCAATTTTTATTAACAAAGTTTTACAAAACTTAGATTTTTATTAACAACAAAACGCAAAGTTTTTTGAAATTTATGTTTTTTCCAAGTGTATTAACGTTTTTATTAACATCATTTCCATTTTTTTCTCAATATTTTTGCAAAACTTTCATAACCCATTGAAAAATTGATGAATATCACATTTTTTTATTTTTTTCTTAATTTTTTTTCAAAATTTTTATAGATTATTGATATAGACTATTAAAAAACCGGTAAAATGGCAAATTAAAGGGGAGATAATAGGCGGTTTAGCTCAGTTGGTTAGAGCGACGGAATCATAATCCGCAGGTCCGGGGTTCAAATCCCTGAACCGCCATCCTCACCATTGTTTTTGCTATTTTGCACATTTTTTTACACATTTTTTTTGAGGGGAGAAAATGCGGATTGAAGATGTTACTAAGGTGTTGAAAGGAGCTAATCAGCTCCATAAAATGAAACTGTATGTCAGGGAGACTACAGGCGATAATGCTGTAATCTGGGTTTATCACAATTACGAGAGGAAATCACTTAGATTTCCTACGCTTAAGATAACGAACCAGAATATGAAGCCCGAAGAAATGGCTCTTTTGCGTAAGGCTATTGAGCGCAGAAATGAACTGGAGAGGCAAGGGGATAGTTCTGCTGCGTTCACTGTAGATAGCAAGGAGAAAATTTCAAAGATTATGCGGGAATGGGTTGAGCATTATGCGGTTGAGTCAAGCATAAGAAATGCAAAGTCGGCTGAAAAGAGATTTTTGGCAGCTAACGGGGATATTCCCATTGGGGCAGTGTCCAGACGGCATATTATGCAAATGATGGACAGTATGAAGCTGGCGGGCTACAATTCAAATTATATCCGCGGGGTGGCTTCAAGGTTCAGGACTTTTTGCAACTATGCGGAGCAAAGAGGCTATATGAACCACGTGGATACCCGCAAGCTGTTGCCGCCTGAACGGTTCGGGGAAGTTAAGATTCTCAGTGAAACAGAGCTTATTCTGTTAGCTGCCACGCCATGTGAGGCTTGCCCGGATGTGAAGGATTTGTTTATGCTTGGCGTTTATACTGCCCAGAGAATAGGCGAAATAAAGCTCTATACATTTTCAGTTTTTTATGACGGGAAAATTAGGGCGAGGCAGGGCAAGACTGGAAAATTCATTGTCATTCCGCTTTCGGCGGCGGCACTGGAAATTATGAGCGATTTAAAGAAACGCCGGGAGAGCGAGGGGAAACCTACCAGGGCACAGGATAATATGTTCTGCCTGCCAAGCTCTACGCATATATATAAATGTTTCCGCGCTTGGCTTGAAGCGGCGGGAATAGATAAAAATAGAATTACGCTTCATAACAGCCGTTCTACGGCGATTTCGCTTTTGATACATAAGGGCGTTCCAGAAAGTGTTACTCAGGAGCTGGCAAACCACTCCGACCCGCGCATAACGGCTCGCTATTACAGGCAGATTGATGATAGCAAAAAGAAGGAAGCGTTGGAGAAAATAACAAAATTTTGAACGATAATAAAAAAAGCCCCCGCGCTTTCGCCCGGGAGACTTCTCTTCTCGGCAGGGGGCAATGCATGCCTTGCCCCCTCCACGAATAGAGTTTTTTATCCCAACAATCCGAGAACTGCTTGCGGCAAGGAATTAGCCTGCGCCAACATGCTCGTCGATGCCTGCACCATGATTTGATTCCTGGTGAAGTTGGTCGTTTCCTTCGCAAAATCGGTATCGCGTATGCGGCTTTCAGCGTCTTGAGTGTTATATTCAAGGTTGGCAATGTTATTAATCGTGTATTCCAAGCGATTAACAAAAGTACCGATTGCCGCACGAGCACCGCTTACGCTTTTAATTGCTTTATCGAGTTTATCAATAGCGTCAACAGCACCAGAGAAATTGGATATTGATATCAATGCTTTACCACCTTTCATAAATTCAGTGGTTCCAATCATAATATCCCATTTGCCGTTAGTGGTTGAGCATACCATAGCACCATACGTTACCGCTATTTCGTAAGCATATTTACCCTCGGCGCCTATCATGCCCGAATAATTCGGTCCGATGTGCAGGGTAAAGGATGCTGCTTTGCCGGTAATTGCAGATGCTGCGCCAAAGCTCTTATTTGGGTCATCGACGTAGTTTAGCATATTCTTTCCGTTGTAATCGGTTGAAGATGCTATTCTGCCGATTTCTTGGGAAAGTTGCACGAATTCGTCGTTCAAGTACTTACGTTCAGTGCTTGTTAAAGTATCGTTAGCCGATTGAATAGCAAGTTCCCGCTGGCGTTGCATTAGGTTGGTGATTTCCTGTAAGCCGCCTTCAGCAATTTGTAGAGCAGCTATACCGTCTTGAGCATTTTGTTTGTTCTTTCCCAAACCGCGAATCTGCGTCCTCATCTGTTCAGACATAGCCAGGCCGGCTGCGTCATCCTGAGCACGGTTGATTTTTAAGCCTGTGGAGAGTTTTTCCAATGATTTGCTCATAGCATTGTTATTTGAATACAATGCGTGCTGAGTTACCATTGCACGAATGTTGTGGTTGATTTGCATAGAGTTACCTCCGTGTAGGGTTTATCCACATTTTCCGCAACCCTAGATACTATAAAGGTTTGCAAAAAATTTTAATAATAGGTTTGTGAAAAGTATGTGAAAAAGCTGTGCATTAGTTGTGCATAAAAAAGGACAAGTACTAGTCGAAGAAATAATTTAGGCTATTTAGTGTAATATACCATAAATTACGCAATATATAGGTTCGCCCTGTTTTTGATAGGCAAATTCAAAAAAATCCTAAAGTTTTCCTCAAAAAAATCCTATAAGAAAGATGTAAAAGAACTAAATGCTGAATCTGAGTTGCCGGCGAGTGCCGGAAAGGGTTTAGCACCAAAGACAAGGAAGTCAATGGTTTAAACCCTACACGGAGGTCAATTTTATGCAAATCAATCACAACGTTCGCGCAATGGTTACTCAACATTCGTTGTACACAAACAACAATGCGATGAGCAAATCACTCGAAAAACTCTCCACTGGTCTAAAAATCAATCGCGCTCAGGATGACGCCGCTGGCTTAGCGATGTCTGAACAGATGAGAACGCAGATTCGCGGTCTAGGCAAAAACAAACAGAATGCCGAAGACGGCATAGCTGCTTTGCAGATTGCTGAAGGTGGCTTACAAGAAATAACTAACTTAATGCAACGTCAACGTGAGCTCGCTATCCAGTCAGCTAACGACACTCTGACAAGCACTGAGCGTAAGTACTTGAACGATGAGTTCGTACAACTTTCTCAGGAAGTCGGTAGAATCGCAAGATCAACCGATTACAACGGAAAGAATATGCTTAACTACGATGTGAACCCAAACAAGAGCTTTGGCGCAACCAGCTTAATTAGTGGCAAACAACAAGCCGCATCCTTTACCCTGCACGTGGGTCCGAATTATTCCGGTATGCTAGGTGCTGAAGGTAAATACGCTTATCAGATACCGGTAACGTATGGTGGCATGTCATGTTCAACTAGTAATGGCAAATGGACGGTTAAAGTTGGAAGTGTCGTATTTATAAATAATGGTCATAATACGATGTCAATATCCGCTTATAGCGGAGCTGTTGATGCCATTGACCAATTAGATAAGGCAATTAAAAGCATAAGCGGGTCTCGTGCAGCAATAGGTACATATATTAATCGTTTGGAATACACGATTAATAACATTGCCAACCTTCAATTCAACACTCAAGATGCTGAGAGTCGTATCCGCGATACCGACTTTGCAGTGGAAACAACCAGCTTCACCAGGAACCAAATTATGGTGCAGAGTGCGACGAGTATGTTGGCGCAAGCTAACTCTCTACCGCAATCAGTTCTCGGATTGTTGGGATAAAAATAAATATGCTAGAGAAAGCAAGCCTTCGCGCGAAAGCGCGAGGGTTTTTTGCATAACCTCGGAGGAATATGAAAGATAACTGTTGAACCGCCTGTTATGAAAGTCTTTCCATTGTAAGGGGATGGAAAAAAACCCATAACAGCGATTTCAAAAGGACTAAATGCTAAATCGTAGTTGCCAGCGAATGCTGGAAAGGATTTAGCACCGGAGGCAAGGATGCCGATGGTTTAAACCCTTACACGGAGGTAACTCTATGCAGATAAATCACAACGTTCGCGCGATGGTGACGCAGCATTCATTGTATACAAACAACAATGCACTGAGCAAGTCGCTTGAAAAGCTTTCCACGGGCTTAAGAATCAACCGTGCTCAAGATGACGCAGCCGGCTTGGCTATGTCTGAACAAATGAGAACGCAGATTCGCGGTCTAGGAAAGAACAAACAGAATGCTCAAGACGGCATGGCCGCCTTGCAGATTGCTGAAGGTGGCTTACAGGAGATCACAAACCTGATGCAACGCCAGCGTGAACTTGCTATCCAGGCGGCTAACGATACTTTAACCAGTACTGAACGTAGGTACTTGAACGACGAGTTTGTACAACTTTCCCAGGAAGTCGGAAGAATTGCAAAATCAACCGATTACAACGGAAAGAACTTGCTCGTCTATGATGCAAACGGAAACAAAAGCTTTGGTGCGGCTACTACGCTAAAAACGCCAAAAGCAGGCTCTTATACTTTGCACGTAGGTCCGAATTATTCGGGCATGATGGGCACTGAGGGCAAGTATGCTTATCAAGTTTCGGTAACATATAGTGGTCTGTTTGTCAGTATCAACGGTGGTAAATGGAATCTTTCGGTTGGAGGTCACAGCTTCTTAACTAATGGCAAGGCGATGATATCAATAAGTACCAACTCAGGTGCTACTGCTGCTATCGATGCGTTAGGCGATGCCATTAAGAGTATAAGCGGTGCTCGCGCAGCAATTGGTACTTATATTAATCGCTTGGAATACACGGTTAATAATATTGCCAACCTTGAGTTCAACACTCAGGATGCTGAGGCTCGCATACGTGACACCAACTTTGCGACTGAAACAACCAACTTCACCAGGAATCAAATCATGGTGCAGAGTGCTACGGCTATGTTGGCGCAGGCTAATTCCTTGCCGCAGTCGGTTCTAGGATTGTTAGGATAGAAAACTCTGCTTAAAGTCTAGCCCCCGCGTGAAAGCGCGGGGGTTTTTTATATTATTATCATTCAAAACTTCGGTATTTTTTCCAACGCTTCCCTCTTTTTGCTATCGTCAATCTGTCTATAATAGCGAGCCGTTATGCGCGGGTCAGAATGATTTGCCAATTCTTGCGTAACGCTTTCGGGAACCCCTTTGTGTATCAAAAGCGAAATAGCCGTAGAGCGACTGTTATGAAGCGTAACCCTGTCCCTATCTATCCCTGCCAACTCAAGCCAAGCACGGAATAATTTATACA